>Ga0265297_10005770_pt1 | contig 18504 bp, 12 predicted proteins | sample Munlanlwell13791_FD_192502 | JGI IMG/M metagenome (GOLD analysis project Ga0265297, IMG submission 192502) | Leachate microbial communities from a municipal landfill in Southern Ontario, Canada - Leachate well 137-91 | ecosystem: Engineered > Solid waste > Landfill > Unclassified | place...
TGAAACTATCCCAGGTTAGCCAGTCGCCCCCCTTTTCAGACATCTCAATGAGGTTGTCAGCCGTACCCTCGTCCAACCCCACACCAATCGCACACTCGTGAAGCCACTTTTTCATTTCATCAGCGGTAACCGGTTCTGGTGAGCCGTCGGGCTTACGGATCATCGAGGCGAGGTAACCACCATAGCATGCATCAACATGATGCCAAAGATTGACGCCTCGCTCACGTCGTAAATCGTCGAGCTTTAGCTGGATTTTGGCCAAATCGTCGAGGGCACCCTCCTCGGTGGTTCCGAAAGTCGAACAGACGGCGAGCGGCCATCGCGCTGGCTCGCCGGACAGGTCTTCTGCGATGAGTCGGCACAGGTCGTCGATGTCCATATCGAAGCCGGAGCGATGCTTAACCCCGCGAAGGCTGTCCTTACCGAGACCAAGCACATCACCAGCTTTGGGCCAGGAGTAGTGGTGATTGAGGGGAGCGTAGAAAGAACACTTAAGTGAGCGCAGTTCCTTCTCATTCGGGAAGGTCTCGCGAATGGCGTCAGCGAACGCGAGGGTTCCCAAGATACGGATTTCAAAGGGCTTAACAAGTTCGTCGAGGAGCACATCGGCGCCTTTGTTCATCTGCAGGCGAGCAGCGACGGCGTCCACGCAATCCTGCCGGAGGCGCTTGAGGTCGCGAATAGGGATGTTCGCCAACTCCCAGCCGGTCATGTCCTTGAGAGGTTTCTTGCCGTCCCCTTTTGGTGTGGAGAGCGTCAATCCAGCCACGGCTTCAATGGCTTCCCGGCCGATGGCCTCGATCTCTCGTCCGGTAAGGGAAGCCTCGGCCTTGAGGAAGCCAGCCTTAACCGCGCAAGCATCCTTCACTTTCTTGAAGGCGACCATGCAACGCAGAGCAAGTGGGTAGGTTTTGAGGTTCCGCACGACCCACATACTGTAGATGTTGGCGGTTGTTCCTCCGCTTGTGAGATAACCCCAACCTCGTTCGGAATCGTAGCCAACCATCTTCAGAAGCATCTTGCTGACGCGGACTTCGAATCTAGCGGTAGCGGGAGAAGATTCCTCGGCAACATTGTTAGAGTTGTAGAGCATCGCGCCGAAGTAGCCGACCATGGCAGGTATGAGCAGGTCGGTGTTCATGTGGGCAATGTAACGGGGAGAAAAGAAAGGGACGCCAGCTTTGGCTTCCCCCAGAAACTCGAACAACCCGTCACGCATCCGGTTGACAAACCGCTGGTAGTGAGTATCCATACGGATGTCGGCGTCAATGAGGGACATGTCCTCCGGGTGGTAGTTACGGCGCCAGAAGGCATGGTCGAGCATCGCCTCCTCGACCAACTGGCGGAACAGGTCCAGATTCTCGGCCTTGGGGCCCAGCATGTAACCAAAAACATCCCGCATATTGTGTTCTCCTTTTCTTAAGGCTTCACCGCGTAAAAGTACACAAGTTGCCAGTATAAAAATGTGCGTCCCCAAGGATCGTCGTAGAATCCCAGAAACTCCTCGAGCAAGTTGATAAGCCGTTCGCTATCGCAGGGCGAAGAGTCGGGGCGATCCCACGACGCCCCGAGGCCAAACAACTCGTGGACGAACCATGCAGCTTCGGCTTTGTTCGGGAAAAGCCAGGGCGCTGGCAGTGTCGCAGAGCGGATGTCGATCATGCCTGCGGTGCAGAGGGCATCAGCAATACTGGTCTCGCGCGGAAAGAACCCGAAGTGACGCGGCGTGCCGTAGCCGTCGACCACCATCTCAAAGAAATCGGTAGGCACCATGGGCCCTGACATCTTCATCACGTCGGATGGGATGCTGTAGCTGCCGAGAAGCGAGGCCATGTTTTTGGGCGGGGAGTTGAGCACGCTCTGCAGATGAGGATCTTGGCTGGCGAAATGGCCCCAGGGGCCATGGAGGTAGCGATGGAGTTGTTTCGGACTGATGCGCAGGGGCCATGCCGATAGGGATTCCTGGGTGCTTTCGTAGTACGCGCGCGTATTGAGGGTGCCCTGACGCTTTCCGTCCCAGAAGCGATCCCACCGTTGGTCGGGGTAACCAGGCACATCGATCAAGCAAAGCTTGCCGCCAGGACGGAGGACTCGTGCCCAATCACGGACCGCGTCATACTGGAGCTGCAGGCTGCGGTGAATATCGAGGTAGCGCTCTGGGCCCCAAGAGCGGATTCCGGATTGCGCGAAAGTGGTGCCCCGTCGCGGTACCTCTGGCAGATGGACGTGATGGAAGGACGCCAGACACGTCACGACATCAGCACAGTCACACCCGACAGCTTGAGACGCGGTTGCCATGTCACCGACTATCGTGTTGCTGCTGCCGCTTTGGGCAAGCATTTGGGGAGACTTGTCGACGCGAGTGACCGAGCGGACCGCACCTTCGAAAAAGTTGGCCAAGTAACCGGTACCGGAGCCCATGTCAACTAGGTCCGCCTCGCCAAGGGTCTCGTCACTCAGCCAGCATAGCAGCGGAAGAACTTCCAGGTACCGCGCCGTTGGGCAGCGCTGCATGGCAGTAGCGTACCGACGGGCGCGTTCCTCACCAAACATGTTGTTCTGTGCTTGCAGGGTCATTGGCTATTCCTCCCCGGGAGGTTCTGGTGCGACGGGTGTCCAGCGAGCATCCACCTGCGCTCAAAATAAAACAGCGCGTAACGTGTAAAACCACGAACAGAACCCACTTTCAAGCAAAGGAGAGGGCCGACGAATTCGAGGATGCGATCCACGTCTTTGGTCGACTCGGCCTTGGATGTCCCCAACGCGAATTGCCGGATCGCTTGGCCCGTAGTCATCATCCGATGTGCTCCTCCGACTCGGTGCCGTCAAACCCAAACACACTGTCGATCTCTGCACCCAGGTCAGGACACTCCTTCCGTATTTCGAGGAGCTTCCTTCCAAAGCCGTTCACGGGGTTCAGACCAAGTCTGGACGCAGTGCGCTTTTTGAGCCCGTGTTCGCCGTGGGTCCGCTCTTCCAGATAGACCTGCCGTATTAGCTGCCAAGCCTCGCGACACAGGTGCGTTCGCATACAAAAGCCTTCGGAAGGAGACTTTACCCTCGAACTGGATCCCGATTTCTTAGGCAAGACAGTCCTGATCGTGTCGGCAGAGATGAGCCCATCGTTTGTGAGAATAAACGCCCTCTCAACCGCATACATCAAATCCCTAACGTTCCCGTCCCAGCCGAATCCTTGGAGAATACCCATCGCTTCGCTTGAGAACCCAGCAATCGGCTTGTGCCGTTTGTCACGTTGTATCTCCAGGAAGTGGTGGGCCAAAAGCGGGATGTCCTCCGGGCGATCCCTCAAGGCAGGTGTAGTGAGCGGAAACCCGTTGAGACGGTAATAAAGATCTCCTCGAAATGCCCCCTCGGCGACCATCGACCTCAAGTCACAGTGGGTTGCCGCCACGATTCTTACGTCGGCTTTTCGTATCTGGGTGTCGCCGATTCGGTAAAACTCGCCTCGGTCCAGGAACCTCAGGAGCGATGCCTGGGCAGGCGGTTTCAGTTCAGCAACTTCGTCAAGAAAGAGAACTCCGCGATCTGCCGCTTCGATCTTCCCCATCCGATCGATTGCGTCGTTAAAGGCCCCCTTCCTTGTGCCAAACAGCTCAGCCTCAACCAATGAATCCGGGATGCTTCCGCAATTGACGGCCACATATTGTTTCTTCGCTCGAGGGCTTCTGCGATGGAGTTCCTTCGCTACCAGTTCCTTCCCCGTACCTGATTCTCCCTCGATAAGTACTGGTATGTCGTACTCCGCAAGGACTGCAATACGCTGCCTGAGTTGTTGTATCGCCGGTGAGGATCCCAAAATCAGATCCGTCGGTTCGTACCTGGCAAATCGCGTGACCTTTTCCTCCAACTCATCGCTAAAGCTATCGCACCCTATCTGCTTGATAACATATCCACACGCGCCGCGGTCCCAACTCTGGATTAGTATCTCCGGGTCACGCTGTCCTGACATCATTACGACCGGCAGGCTAGGCCATTCCAACCTTAACTGCGACAGGATCTCAATGCCATACCGTTCCCCACCAATGTGGTTATCAAAGCAAATGTCTAGCAGCACAAGACAAGGGCGAGGTTCGTCTGCAAGCAACCTTCTCGCTTGCTCAGGACCATCCGCGAATTCGAAGCGGAATCCCTTGATGCCATGGCATTGCGCAAACAACTCAGCGTTCGCCGGCTTCGCCAACTCATCATCAATAATGAGTATACGTCTCATGCTATCGTCCTCACTCGTACAAGCAAATCCGTTACTGAGCAGGCCCCCTCATTGTGGAGCAGTTTCGCAAGGGCCCCATCAACATCCTTGACTCTAGGGCTCCAGCACGACACTAGAGAGTCGGTAATTCGCAGCCCCTCTGCCATGGACGCCCCAAAGCGGTCATCATCTGGCCGCAACCCATCAACTGCCGCAGCGACTCTGCCCACACGTACTGTGAAGCGAAGATTCTCTGACCCTTGCCAGTAAGCCGCATAGGATACCTGGTTCCAGGCAGAACTAAGTGATTCCGCACTAGGCAAAAGACGATCACGCAGGAACTCTATCGCCCTGCACCTGCACCACTGCGCGTCACGGCCCGCCAGATACGCCATCACCGCCTCTCTTGAGAAACTCACGTCGGGGGCTTCAATAGCTTGGCGTAGCGACTGCAGTTCCTCTATGAGCCGCCGGAGGTTCGCGCACACCAATGGATACGCGTGATCCTCTCCAGCCATGAATGCTAACGCCGCTCGCCTCACCCCGTCCACTTCCGAATGAATTGCGGGCAGTGTCTTCTCTGACAAAGTACGGCACGATAGCCCATACAATGTAGTCGTCACCGCTGTGAGTGATTCCACTGCCTCAGTAACCAAGGGCCACGCTGAGGCGTCCTTGAGTACATCATGCGCCACATGTCGACTAGCCAAGAGCAGACCCAGTCGCCCCTGCACAAGAGCATGAGTCACGTGGGCGCGGTGGCTGCAATACTCGTTCACAATATCGGCGATACGCATTTCTACTCCTTGATTTCGCAGAGCGCAACGAAGTCCCTATGAGCCTTACGAAGAGCATCTGTGTCGCATAACCTTGACTTCTCCGATTCCTCCAGCCGCTCCTTCGCAAGAAGTTCGGCCAGATGCAGGAGGGCCCCTTTAGCGCTTTGCGGAAACAAGGCCTCTCTAACAGCCACCCTATGTCCCACGGGTAACTGCTCAATTCCCTTCTCAAGCGTGGCCGCATTCCCATCGATAATATGGCATAGTGACGGCTTTGCGACTGCAAACCAGGTTGACGGGTCATTTCGAAATGTCAATGCTCGCTGTGCAAGTTGGCGGCGATTGAGGTCAGTGCAGGGCCATGGGGGCACAGTGTCCGCCCACCCCCACGGATCATCACGCTCTGCGTACAGGAGAATCAGCGCCCCCTGAATCAAAATGTCCAGCGGCGCAAGCGCCAAATACGCAGTCGCAATAACACCACAAGACGCACATGCGGCACCAGCCGCTGGGTTCAGTACCGTCCAGTCTGGCGCCCTCCCGGGTTCAAGCGAGCACACATGCTCAACAAACGCATGAATACGACGAGCGCACCCGCTGTCAACATTTGGATTTGCGGCTCCGCAATACTGCTGCCGACATTCACTTCTGATCTCATCTGGCAGTGTGAACTCTGCCCCTGAATAAAACACAAATGTGACAAGCCCACCAGTCAGTGCCCTCCACATCTCATAAATGCCTACGACATCGAGGTCTCTTTCCACGCAGCAGTCCCGATAATGCAGGAAAACAATGCTTTTCTCGCAGATCTCGACAACACCCGCTTGCAGCGGGTTGAGAAGGTCCTGCTCGTCGAGCACTTCTGCCCTACGACTCCACCATGCTATACGTGCTGGATTGTGGCTAACACTTTCCGTTTCATAAAACCCAATGAACATTACCGGCTCCTTGTCGTCAACCTGGTGATCGGAACCACAATGGTCGTCCGGTCAACGGGTTCTTCGTCCGCCGAATCTGCCCCACAGAAGGAATACACGCAGAAGGGCTGTTGTCCTGGGGCCACTTTTGGCAACGGACCGCCCAAGCAGGCTCTATGCCACGGAGGACAGTCATTTGCAGAATCATGATCAACGCCCCAATTGATCAACGACGGGGGATCGCCCGCGAGCTTGGTGAGGATTTGTAGGCCAGAGCCCAGATCCTGGATGCTACTGTCATTGCCAGGCAATAGTTGACTCTGCCGCAAGAAGCGCCCAGTCCCATCAAGAACAAGAAGCATTTCGTGCTTTTTCATGTTGTGCTGCGGAATGACAAGAAGAGCTCGGTCAATCTGAACAGCATCAGATCCCCCGGCACGATCACGCTTCTTCAGCGCACCCCACAGCAACCCGCTCAAGGCAGCACAGACACGAAGAGGGACCTCATTGACGACATATCCGAACACTTGGTTATGCGTTAACTCATCCCCATCACCGAAGAACAAGACCGGGTCATCAAGAAATCTCTTGAGCCCTTGAGGGGTCGTGAGGGGATCTTCCAAGGATCCCGAATTCCATTCCTGCCCATTCACTGACACACTCAGGTCACGTACCTGCAGCAAAGTCGCAAGAATCTGTGCCCCCGACAACTCCTTCTCGGCTCTCGGCATGTCAGCAATGAAGTGCTTGAAACACGCAAATATTCGAGACAACAGGTCGGGGTTTGCAGCATTCCCGCAGCAAAGATCACCGTCCCAAAGCTCAATCAGTGGCCTTATCAGATACTTGTCTTTTCCACTGTCTTTTCCACTGTCTTTTACATCCTTCCCGTTTGCCCACGTCCTAAACGACTCAACCATGCGCTTGACCTTCAAGATGCGTTCGGCTGTATTCGCCTGCAGCACCCGCTGTAAGTCGTGAGTCCCGCCAGCCACCTCACTGAAGGCATTTCGCAACTCATTCTCCTTAGTGAGTTGCAGGAATCCGTGACAAGTGGGGTTAATCCTCTCCTGAAGCCACACCGCAACATGCTCAGCCGAATGGATGTAGTCAACCAGCCGGCTAAGATGTGGGATGATCTGAAGATATGTCTCCTTCACGTAACGAGCCTCGCGGTTGTTCTCTACCTCCTCCTCCAACCGCAGCTTTGCGGAACGAGATCTCAAGAAGGAAACGATGTACTCAACCATGGCCGCTAAAAGTGTCTCCTGCAACTCGTCAAAGCATACGGACTTCCCCGCAGATGAAGAAACGCTTTCTTTTTGCCTTGGACGCGGGCAGAAAGAATAGAGATGGAGGAAGTGCTGGGCATCCAAGAGAGGAATGACGGTAATCAGCATCGGGCGGAACACCGCGAGCGGTGCGGCCTCAGCGTCGGCTAAGAACTGCCCGTAACGCTTCATATCATCGACGAACTGCGTCGGCACCTGTGTGAGCAGGTCACACTTTGATGGATGACCGATATTAGGAAGCACGCGATATGTCAGCCACTGCCGTTTGTCGCCGTTGGACATATAGTAGTCCCGTATTCTCGGGAGGAAGTCGTTTGCTTTGGCCTTCACCAACGCGGAGGCATTTCGTTCGAGCTGACGGCATAGCTTCTCGGATACGGCAGTACCCATCAGAAACACATCTTTCGTCAGTTTCCAGAGCGTTCTAACCGATGGTTGCTGACTCGGCAGACCGCGTAGCTTCCTCTCGCCGTCAGCATGGAAGTCCATCCGCATCGAGCCGTCCTTGTCAATGTATCGATGGACGGCGGTAAGGGGCGTGAAGCCACCACTGTCGGCTGGCGGACAGGAAATGGCAGTCTCAAAAGGCCACACTGTAGCCTCCAAGCCGATACCGCTACAGTGCTTTAGGCACTTCTTAGCCCCGTTTCGGCAGCTAAGCCGCACGCAGACATCGTCACTCTCGCCTGTCCAGCACAATACGTCGTCATAGGCATCCCCTTCCCATCGCGAGAGATCGTCCCGGCTTGCGTTAGCCAGGTAACGCAGCACTTGGTACACAGGGGGACGAACGAACGCCTCGAGATACTTGGATTCCAGGTCCTGAGAAGCCATATGCCAGATTGGCTGGCTTGATGATGCCCAGAGGACGACGCTCGCTGGAAGTCTCCCGCGATCGGCAGGAACTTCCGACATAAGAGACAGGAACTTGGCAATAATCCCAGTTGCTTCGTCGGACAGTGCCACGAGGTCTTTGCCCTGGCCTAGGGAAGTAGGGCTCGTCGCAACAGGCCGAATTCCACAGAGGTCGCGCCACACAGCCAGCATAGTTGGGCTAATGGATTCGCCCACGAGCCACTTGGAGACAGTGTCCCCAAAGAGCGAAATGAGCGCAGAACGGCAACGCTGACCTGGCAATTCAGCGATAGAAGCGCCGGGTGCGAAAATAGCCGTGACCTCATCGAGAACCAGATTCGACAATATTGACCTCAGAGCTTCCACCGCCCTGTCAAGTCGTTCATCGTGCCCCGCCGACTCGGTGTCGAATACTTCAATTCGCACCGCCAGCGGCGAGTCTGGAATTCGTATCTCGCGCACAATCGGCTTGCAGAGACCGGCCTTCGCGACAACTTGCGCAAATCCTGGATCCTCAAGGGACCATGCGTTCTCGGATTCTGGTTCACTGCGGCGCACCACCAGTTCTACGGCCAACTGCCGCAGTCTGTCCCGTTGGAATCTGCCGACGCTCCTAACTCCGAATCGCGATTCGACAACAGGCTCATTGCCGTCATGATGACTGATGATCATTGTGGCTTCCGTGCCCAGTGGATGCGGCGAGCAATTTTCGAAAAAGAGCCGCTCCAAGAACGGAATCCATGTCCAGACAGTGCTCTGGTTACACGCACTAAGGTCGGTAGCATGCGAGAGCGATTCGTTGACGCTGCTGATGCGGGCCAACTGCATGGCCATGCCAATTGAGTCCTTCTCAGTGTCTGCAACGGCTTTCAGAGTCTTAAGCACACAGCCTCTTGCACACAATTTTCGCCAAGCATCTCGAATCGGCAGCAAGACGCCGAGGTAGCACTGTCCTGCCGTCATCTGCCAGGACTCAGACTGCGGCAGTACGACCGGCCATGCAGCGTAAGACAGGTTCCCTATCAGGAGGTCCTCGACCGCAACCGCGCCCCTGGGGTCATACTCAGTGGACAGCAAACACAGACCTTCCCCGCGCTCCAACGCCAGGCCGGAAGATCCATCGCCATACCGCACTCGCATGGTTTCCGCCACATATGCGGCCATTTCGCTTGAGACAGAATCGTGCAGTATCATCCCCTCCGCCCCCGCCAACATCACGAGCTCATCGATATTCGGATCGTAACAGAACAGCCACATGCCATAGTTTCCCTTGGCATCCTCGACATTTTTCCCCAACCGTCTCTGCAGATGGCCGAAACTCGACTGGTCCACACCGTAACTGACCACGGTGCCAAGAGACTCAAAAGCCGCATGTGAGCGCAACGAAGCCAACTTCCTTTGGATGAACCCGTCACCAACTCGCCGTTTCGGCGTCGAAGCAGGCGATCCACCATTCATTCCAGCCATAGCCACTCCTTTCGCTTAGACGACATGTTTGTTCAATCTCTCTCTGACCGCCTCGAAAAACCCGCTCGGCAGCGAGCCAGCGCTAATCCGAGGCGGACAGCCATTGTCGAGGCAACGACGCCACTGCTGGCCGACGATATTGGACTGCCAGAGATCCCGAAGCAACTGACGGCGTATGCTGCCTATCCGATAGTGATGCGCTGGACAGGGGAACACTTCGCCCTGGATCGTGACGTACATGCCGTATCCGAGCTGCGTGCATGCCTGACCTCCAGCATAGGAAGATACTATGTCGGCTCTGATCCCGCGAGATACGTTGTAGGCAAGAATCCTCGTGAACAAATCGATCTTGTCTTCATCTGAAACGTCGAACCGTTGGATGTTATCTTGTTTGCTCGTCAGCCCGCAGGGAATATAGGTGTTGATAACTGGGTAGATATTGCGTTCTTTGTAATACACATAATCGTCAAACACTTGCTCTCGCACCTGTCTAAGCACCACTAGGTCACAGCCGAGTCGGGTGGGATTGCACCCGTTGAAGGCAAGATCCATCAGTAGCTTCATCGCGCGGTCCCGCTGCTTGGAGTAGCCAGGTCGCAGAACGAGGTCATCCTGAATACTCTCGACTCGGCTGTTCGCTTTCAGCACGATTGAGACGCCGAGGTCATTGAGTCTCTCCGCAAGTGCGCGGCAGGACATTCCAAAGTATGTGTTGGCGAGCCCCTCGCTGGCGAACACGGTTCCGTTCGTGAAAACAACCGGCTGAATGCCGTGTCGCCGCATCACCTCGCAAAGAAGAAGGATGTTTCGCGTCGTATCGATGAACGGCTCGCCTGCCCCTACGACCTTTATGCTCTCGACTCCCAGGGATGCAGCGCTGGCGACAAGCGCCACGAGTTCCCTGTACTCGAGGCTCTGGCTCTGTGGCAGAACGTCGCGATCGTCGCTGTTGCGGTAGCAGTACTGGCATCGGAGGTTGCAACGTTCTGTCGGACAGGAATCTATGTCTAGCGTGAGCATCCTCCCTGATGCAGCGGCCCTCCGTATACTCTCGGCGGAAAACACCCAGCCCAGGAGGCCGTTGGCGAAATCGGCCTTGTACTTCCCGTTGCTCATGGGACAATACGGTGCTGGCAGTTCGTTATCTGACGGACCCCCGGAGTGAGTAACGGGAGACGCACATGTCCGCCGACCCTCGGGCAGTGCGAAATCTCGCACCGCCCTCGTCAGATCTTCATAGAACTGGGTGTTGCCCCCCCATTTGATGACATGGGTCATTGCCCCAAAGTCCTTGGCCGTGTCAAGGATGGAACGGTCTTGGACAGCGGTCAGCATGACAATCGGAATCTCACAGCCCCGCGCGACGAGGTGCTGTAGAATGTCCAATCCGTGGGTCGGCCCTTTAGGACCAAAGTCAACGTCCAGGAGTACGAGACAAATATCAGCACTATTGTGCAGAATCTGATCTGCCTGGTCCCCAGTTGCCGCAAACCGAAACTCGCATCCGTCGATTGGGTACGCTCTGCAGAATGACTCAGACTCAGATGGAACTGCCAGCTGATCGTCGATAACGAGCAAGCTCTTCATAAGCATTGTCCTCCGCCGTTAAGGAGGCGAACTGCAGGTGCTGTAAGAGCGACTAAGAGCCCGTCGCCTGCAGTCACATCCGTGCTACCATTTCGCAAAGGATCCTGACTTATGCCAGGTTACAATCACTCCGATGGTGCTGTCAGCCTGATGTGAATCCGCCGGTTCTTTCTGCCCTTGTTGTCGACCTTGAGGATCCTGCAGGGGCCGATCTCTGAAGTCCTGTGCACATGGGTGCCGCCGCAAGCCTGCGCGTCGAAATCGCCGATAGAGACGATCCGCACCTTTCCATCAACGATGGGTGGCGCAACATCGGCGGTCCGGATAAATGATGGACAAGCCAAGAACTCATCCTCGTTAATCCAATATGAGATGACTTCCGCATCGCTGCTGATAACTTCGTTGATCTTATCCTCCAGAACAGATCTCTGCTGGAGCAGCAGCAATGGCAAGTCAAAGTCGATGCTGCACCGTTCCTGTCCGATGTGAACGCCCGTTATCAACCCTTGGAGGTCTCGGAACACCAGGGCGTTGACAATGTGAAGCAGCGTGTGGCGACGCATAAAGGCGAGACGCTTAGCCCAGTCGATCTCACCACTGATCTCCAAGCCCACGCGAAGGTCCTCTCCCACATCGTGCCAGATCTCCCCGGTCGCGTCTTGTCGAACCCCGACGACAGTCAGCACTTGACCGGAGGCTTCCAGCGTTCCGCAATCACTAGGCTGCCCTCCGCCGCCTGGGTAAAAGGCGGTCGCGGATAGACGAGAAGCTCCGCCTTGTGAGTCCGTCACGATTGCGGCGAACTGACGGATGTAGGCGTCATCGTGGTATAGCTTTCCGGATGAAGCCATAAGTCCTTGTCCGCTATTGACGATACCCGAAATAAGCTTGCCGCACGAATTCGTCATTCTGCAGTTCCTTGCCTGTTCCATGCCGAACGACCCGGCCGACGCGAAGCAGATAGCCGCGGTCTGCGATCGAAAGGGCCATTCTGGCTCGCTGTTCGACCAACAGGATCGCCTTGCCGCCGTCACGGATGTTAATTATACTCCTGAAAAGGTCCTCTGTCAATCCTGGTGAAAGACCGAGTGAAGGCTCGTCCAGCAGCAGAACGGTCGGGTCCTGCATCAGGGCCCGACCGATGGCGAGCATCTGCTGCTCACCGCCCGAGAGGGTCCCAGCGGGCTGATAAAGCCTCTCCTGCAGCCGAGGGAAGAGAGCAAAAACGCGCTGCACGCGCTCAGACCAGGCGCCCTCATCTGGCTCCCGGAAGAGCCCCATGCGCAGATTGTCCCTGCAAGACATCCTCGGAAAAAGCTCACGGGTCTCGGGAACCAAGCTTAAACCTGCACCGACCAGGAGTTCCGTCTTGGCCTGCGTGACGTCTCTGCCGTTGAATCTGATCCGCCCGCTTGATCTCGGGGCCAAGCCCATGATCGCCTGAAGCAGCGAACTCTTGCCAGCCCCGTTGGCCCCGATGATTGCGACCATCTCGCCCGGACGCACGGCTATCGTCACGTCTCGCACAGCAGCTACACCGTTGTATGAGACAGAGAGGTTAAGCGTTTCCAGCATGGCAGCCTCCCTCCAGCCCCAGATACGATGTAACAACTTTCGGCTCCGACATAACCTCCGCAGGCAGACCTTCCCCGATCACCTTTCCGGCATCGAGCACGACCACGTACGATGCAACCATAGAGACGAAGGCAACATCATGCTCTACAAGGACGATGGGAATCCCGGATTCCGCGATCTGCTGCAGCAAGTATGACAGCTCCTTCTTCTCAGCTTCATTCAGGCCAGACGCTACTTCATCCAAAAGAAGCAACTTCGGTCGGTGAGCCAGTGCTCTGGCAATCTCAACCTTACGCTGCAACCCAATCGGCAAGGTGGCAACCTGAACGTCCGCCAAGTGATTCAGGGATAGGAACTGCAAAGCAGCATCGACTTCCCCAATAGGTTTGATTCTGCCGAGAAGCAGTTCATGAAGCACCAGGCCCGCCCGCCCGTTAAGCGCCCCAATCTCCACGTTCTGGCGCACTGTCAGGCTATTGAACAGCCTCACCTGCTGGAATGTTCGTCCAAGTCCTAGACGTGACCGCTTATCGGCCCGCAGCGAAGAGATCTCGCCAATGCCGACGACCGTAATGCGCCCGCTGTCGGGCTCAACCAGCCCTGACAGACAGTTAAAAAGCGTGGTCTTCCCAGCGCCATTGGTCCCGACCAGACCGATGATTCGGCGCTCGCACAGCAAGCGAATGTCAACTGGCTTCAGAGCCTCAACACCTCGAAATCTCTTTGAAAGGTTTTCAAGAAGGATGGCAGTGGCTGGCGGGCCGAGAGGGCGGAGTGAATCCGGAAGTGCGCGTTTTAAATCCTGAGGCAGAAGGTCAGTCGCAGGCACCGCATCGCCGTGAGACCTGCGCCGCCGCAAGATATCGTCCACAACAGTGAAGACCACAAGAAGCACACCAAAAATAAGCAATCGGTACTCAGCGAAGCCGCGCAGGACCTCCGGAAGACCGAAAAGCACTGCACAAGCTACAGCTACCCTTGCCAACGAGCGACCGCCCGCCAAAACGACGATTGCCAAGACCAGAATCGCTTCCCCTAGACCAAAGGATTCCGGCGTAACAAACCGCTGGATCGATGCGAACAACACACCGGCTACTCCAGCAATCGCCGCGCCGATCATGAAGGCAACAAGAAGCCAATTGGTGGTATTGAAGCCACAGGCCTTGGCTGCTATCTCATCGTCTCTGATTGCCTCCCACACTCTTGCAAGCGATGACCGAGCTATGCGAGTTGAGATGGCGACAACGAGAAGAGCAATCCCAAGCACGACCCAGTAGTAGTGCATCGGCATAGCCGCTGTGAGCCCGAAAGCACGCGGTCCGTCAATCCCGGGGATACCTTTTGCGCCGCCGGTAACGGGTACCCAATTCAGCAGAATTTCCTGACAGATCTGGAGAAATGCAAGGCTTACGAGCGCAAGGTAGTCACCCCGGACCCGCAGCGTAGGCAGTCCTATAATTGCCCCAGTGGCAGCAGCAGCCATAGCGCCAAGCGGTATGGCAGCCAGGAATGGCAGCCCGTATCGACTGTTGAGGACGCCATAGAAATAGGCCCCAACTGCAAAAAAGGCGACATAACCTATGGCAAGAAGGCCCGCGTGGCCCAACATGATGCTCAGCCCAAGCGAGAGAATGACGTACAACAAGAACACAGTTGCAACATGTATGTAGTATGGGTTGGCGGTCAAGAAGGGAAACGATATGGCCAACACAAAGAGGTTCGACAGCAAGAGCGAACGCCAAGGCACTGTAGACACCCCCGGCTGTGCAATTCGGGATGGCCCTGGCTTCTTCATTCGCCCTCTCCCAACAGGCCGTGCGGACGAACGATCAGCATAACAATCAGAAGGCCGAACACAAGTACGTCGCGGTAGTCTGATGAGACATAGCTGGCGAAAAGGGCTTCTGCAACGCCAACAAGAACGGCCGCTACGACCGCTCCTTGAACATTCCCGACGCCTCCAAGGATGGCAATCGTGAAGCCCTTGATGCCAGGGACAAACCCCATGTCAAAGCGGATCACACCATAGTAGAACGCCAAGAGGAGACCGGCTATGCCCCCGGTCAGGGATGCAATGCCGAATGTTAGCGCTGTCGTCCTCTCCGGGCTCACTCCCATCAGACGGGCCCCGGCACCGCTCTGTGCGATAGAGCGTATCGCCAGGCCATATCGATTGCGGCGAAGGAACGCCTCGAGCGCGAACGTACAGGCCAGCAGACTTCCTATCATGATAACCTCGACGGAGTTCATCCGTACCCCGGCAAACTCCCAACGCGACGGAATCCAACCGGTATTGAAGGCCACGGGTTGAGGGCCAACGAGAATGAGGATCAAGTTCTGATACACGATGGACATCCCCAGGGAGGTGATGAGCGGCTTGACCCTGGGTGCATGCCGGAGCGGACGTATGGCAACTCTCTCGGCAGCCAATCCTGCAGCGCAGGAGGCCGCTATGCCGACCGCAATCGCCACTAGGATCATAATGGGAAGTGGTATCCCAGTCGAGCTAAGCAGTACAACCATACCCAAGGCGGCAAACGCCGCGAGCATACTGAGTTCGCCTTGCGCAAAGAAAATCACCTGGATGACCCCGAAAATCAGCGTGTAGCCGATGGCGATCAGGCCATAGGCCGCCCCGATTGACAAACCATTCCATATCTGCTGGATCATCCTTGCTCCGGTCGTATGAGGCTCAAGCAGGCCACTGGTCGAACCCTCTCCCTACTGTCGGACCGTCTCGAAGTGGTCCCCCTTGATGGCGTGCATGAACACCTGCCGATCCCGCGAGTCACCATTTGGGGCGAACGAGCACTTTCCAAGTATCCCGTCGAAACTGTAGTTCGGATTCTGAAGCGCAGCGAGCACGCCATTGCGAGACTTCTCTTGGGCCTTCTCTATGGCATCCAGAAGCACGCACGTAGCTTCATATCCGAGGGGCGCGAATGCGACGATCTTGCCGTTCTGGGCGGTGAATTCTTTGTAGAACTTGTCGGCGGCAGGCGAAGGAGCGGTCAAAGGCGCAATGTTGCTCACGTAGCATCCTTCCGTGGCGGTTCCGGCGATCTTCATCAGTTGAGAGTCAAAGCAGCCGTCTCCCATCATGATCGGAACCGTCAGGCCCTGATCTCTGGCTTGCCTGATGAACAGCGCTGCCTCAGCGTAGTCACCTCCAAGGAACAGCGCCTCCGGCTGCAGGCGCAGAACCTTCCCGATCAGCGGTCGGAAGTCCTGCTCGTCTGCGTTGAAACCATCAAAATTCAGTGGCGACAAGCCCCGAGACTCCAGGTACTTCTTCGCCTCGCTGGCAATCCCCTCCCCATAAGCCTGCTTGTTATGGACGATAGCGATCTGCGTCTTCTTGAGATTGTCGAGTAGGAAGCGCATGCATGCCGGACCCTGGAGATCGTCCGTGATAGGGATGCGGAACAGGTTTCTGAATCCTTGTTGAGTAATCTTCGGATTCGTTGGAACCGGCATCACCAAAGCCAGTCCAGCATCAGCGTATATTTGAGAGGCCGGAAGTGTAGTTCCGCTGTTCATGTGACCGACAACACCAAGAACCTGTGAGTTGCCGACGATCTTCTGTGCAACGGTCACGGCATCTTTCGGACTTGCTCCGTCGTCCTCCACTACTAGCCTGATCTTCCTACTTCCGATGCCCCCTGCGGCGTTTCGCTCGTCCACAGCCATCCGAACGGCGGCCAGCAGGTCGTTCCCCATCTCAGAGTACTTCCCGGTCTGGGGGGCAACTGCCGCGATAACGATCTCGTCGGAGGTCGTTCTGTTTGCAGAGCGCCATACGACGATACCAACCACCACCACCAAGACGACGGCAACCACAGCAACGGTCAAGACGGTCTTCTTCATGTTTGGGCTCCTTTCCACACCTCGATTTTTCGGCAAAATGCCTAGCATTGCACAGAGGATCTCAGCAAACTTCGTGCCACAGAGGCGATGCATCGTACAAACCTGGCCAAATCTTACGTTGTGGCACGACACTCTCGTTCAGCACAGGGCTGGCTCCATCGCGACGATACCGTCACGTATGCATTCCATACCGGACTGTATTGCGGCGTCACCCCCAAAGTCACGGAGGTCAGCGCCAAGACTTTGGAACACAAGATGCTGCCGGCGTTCTGAATTTGTGCGGCTGAATCCCTCCTTCCTTCAGAATCCGTCCGACGCATGTACACGATGGGCGGCTTCGTCCGCTCGAACTCACCCTCGAAAGCGCAACCGTGGGGCGGGAACTGCGGAATGCTGAATGAGGAGTACTGAATAGGAACGACAAAAGGCGGGCTCCGCCGCGGGGCGATTCATCGTCACGAAGCAACGAAGGCAGGCGCGAAAATCGCTGTGCCTTCGCAAGAACCGGCGTGCTCGCGGCATCAACATAGGGCATGCACCGTTGTTGCACTTCGGCGTCCCTTGCGATACAATTAGCGGACGTCCCCTTGCGGACACACAACGGAGCAGCAAAATGAACGACGATTCCAGAATCATACCGCCGCCCGCAAAATCGAACACGAAGGTCATCATCATCGTGTTGCTGATCGTCGCTGTAATCGCGCTGGGCGCGACATATTTCGTATCCGAAAACTCGTATCTGAGGCAAGTCAGGCTGGCAAGTGAAGCCGTAGCCATCGCCAAGACAAAGGCTGACCCGGTCGCATGGATCGAGGCCAAGGGCAAGGCATTCGACGCCGAGTTCTGCTTCTATTCGCACTTCGGCAACGTTGACGAAGCAAAGAAATTCTCGGCCGACGCCATAGCAGGGCTCACTGCCGTTACGCAATTCACCACCGACCTGAACTCGGCGAAATCGCTTCTGATCGAGGCCGTTGCCGACCTCGATTACACTAAGGCCTCAAAGGCGCTAAAGGCCGCCACGGCGGCAAAGACCGGCGCATACTCGAAGATCGGCAATGTGTCCGACGCGGATATAACGTTCTCCCAATGCCTCGATACCTACAAGTCCGCATGCAGAAAAACCGGCGAAAAGGCCAAGGCCGACTTGATTGCCGCGCAGCAGGGAGACGACCTCCCAAAGCGGCTCGCGCTTTATGACAGCGCGACAAAGGCGCTCTCCACCATCGCCAGCGACGAATTCTCAAGCCAGTACGCGACAGACCTGGGCGCAAAAGACGCATCCCAGAAGGCTGAAGCCGAGGCCACCAAGTTCCGGGATTTCAAGGCCCTGTATGATTCGGCAGTGGAAAAGTCCGCCGCAGCCGACAAGGACGCCACCCCGGAGAACTGGTCAATAGTGGTCGAGACCGCCGACAAGGCGGCCAAGAGCGAATACGCTGCCATCGGCAACATCAAGCCGGCAACAGCCCTGGTCACAGCGGCCACCCCGAAGTTCGAGGATGCCTGCACCAAGCTGCTTGCCGACGCGGGCAAGACCCTCGCGGACGCAAAGTCCGGCAAAGGGTTCGATGAGCGCAAGGCGAAATTCACGGCCGCGCAAGCCGCCGCCGACAGGATCACCGCGCTGGCCACCGCGCAGAAGTTCCACGCCAAAGCCAAGGAGGCATCGAACGATGCAGCCTCCTGCCTGAAGGCATTCGACGAGTACATCGCGCTGTACAAAAAGGCCGAGGAACTGATCAACAAGATCGGTGATACCGAAGATACAGACAAGTGGAAAGAAGTCGCGATGGCCCTGCGCGCCACGAGCCAGTGCTCCTTCAAGGACAAGGGCGATCTGACCGAACTGGAGGACCTGGGCAAGCAGGCTGCCAAAGCAGCGCAGAAGTACGGCGACGAGATGCTGTCCGCTGCCAAAAAGCAGTTGGATACGAATCCCGAAACCGCTGCCG
>Ga0265297_10005771_pt1 | contig 18502 bp, 15 predicted proteins | sample Munlanlwell13791_FD_192502 | JGI IMG/M metagenome (GOLD analysis project Ga0265297, IMG submission 192502) | Leachate microbial communities from a municipal landfill in Southern Ontario, Canada - Leachate well 137-91 | ecosystem: Engineered > Solid waste > Landfill > Unclassified | place...
CCTTTCAACCACTCGCCCCCTCACCCCCTCGCCCTCTCTCCCCGTCGTTTCTTCCTCCTCATCGACCCCTTCGCCCCCTTCGACCCCTTCGACAGGCTCAGGGACCGGAGCTACTTCTGATAAAGTAAATAGCGCTTCGACAGGCTCAGCGAGCAACGATGCTTCCACCGAAGAATCCTTCCACTACTACAACTCCGGCCCCAATATCTTCATCACCGGGGGCCAGCAGCGTGGCGTCATGTACGGGGTATTCGATTTCCTGGAAAGGGAGTTGGGCTGCCGTTGGTATACCCCTACCGTGAATGTGATTCCCAAAAGGGAGGAAATGAAATTTGTCTGGTTTGACCGTGCCGAAAAACCGGGCATCCGGGTGCGGAATGATTTCTATTTTGAGGCTTTTGATCCCATCTGGGCCACCCGCAACAAGATGAACGGGGCCATGGGCTACCGCGAACAACCCGGCGGCATCGAGAGCTACTGGGCGGTTCATACTTTTTATCCTTTGATGCCTCCTGCAGAATTCTACAAGAAACATCCCGAATATTACAGTTTGATCGATGGCAAACGGATCTTTGAACGTGCGCAACTTTGCCTGACCAATCCGGATGTGCTGCGAATTATCACAGACCGGATCAAAAAACGGATGAGTGAAAGTCCGGAATACCTGATTTACGATGTCTCCCAAAACGACTGGCACAATCCTTGCCAATGCGACAAATGCCAGGCCATCGTCAAAGCCAAGGGGGGCGAATCCGGACTGATCATCTGGTTTGTCAATCAGGTTGCAGAAGCTGTTGAGAAGGAGTTTCCTGATAAGTTTATCGGCACACTGGCCTACCAGTACACCCGAACCCCGCCAAAAGAGATCAAGCCAAGGCACAATGTCGTGGTGCGACTGTGCAGCATCGAATGTTGTTTCGCGCACGATTTCAAATCCTGTCCCGAAAACAAATCCTTTCTGGAAGACCTGAAAGGATGGTCTGCCATTGCACCCCACATGTACATCTGGGATTACGTAGTCAATTTCAATCATTATGTGATGCCCTACCCCAACTTCAGGGTACTGCAATCCAACATACAGTCGTTCAGGGACAACAATGCCATTGGCATCATGGAGCAGGCTTCTTACCAAAGCCGCGGGGGCGAATTTTCAGAACTTCGTGCCTACCTTATTTCCAAATTATTGTGGGATCCCGAATGCAACACCGAAGCAGTTATCAATGACTTCATGTACGGTTATTACGGTCGGGCCGGAAAGTTCATCAGGCAATATTTCGATCTGTTGCACAACCGTATTACGCCGGATACCCATATCCACCTTGGATTGACGCCGGGGGACGCAATTTTTTCCGATGATTTTGTACAACAGGCGTGCGATCTTTTCCATGAAGCGGTTAAAGTAGCCGACAATGATGAAATCGTTGGCCGGGTCGAGATGTGTTCACTTCCTGTCCTCTACCTCAAATGCAAACGTACCCCCGCCATTGCCCGTCAGGATGGCACCTATGAGAATTTCTGCCGTATTGCAAAACGCGAAAATGTCACCCATTACTCCGAATCGGGCGAGGTGGAGAGAAAGGCGTTTCACAGTTCGGTAGAAAATGGAAGATGAGAAAATGAGAAGATGGGAAAATGTGAGAGATTTGTGTTTAGAATAAAGAATTCGAATGATTTTTTCAAATCATTTTAATAACTTTAGAGCTAATCAATATTTAAAATTCTCATTTTCTCATCTTCTCATTTTCTCATTTTCTCATCTTCTCATTTTCTCATCTTCTCATTTTCTCATCTTCTCATCTTCTAATTAAAAATGCTACACTACGCTAAAAACTCAAAACTCGAAATTGCTGTCCGCCAGCCGGGGGCTGAACTCTTCTCCATCAAATCATTGAAAACCGGCCTCGAATACATGTGGGGGAGCGATCCTTCGGTATGGAACAGTTCGGCGCCCATCCTGTTCCCAATTGTTGGCGGATTAAAAGAGAACTCCTACCTCTGGAACGGCGTGAAATATGAACTCAAAAAACATGGATTTATCCGCGAAAACCCTGATCTTCAACTAACAGGAATTACCGCAGATTCACTGACTTTCGGAATAACCTCCAACAAGGAAACCCTTAAGATTTATCCATTTGAATTCGGGTTTACCATCAAATTTGCCTTGGAAGATACAAAAATCAGGGTTATTCATCATGTTACCAATACCGGCAAATCGCCGCTCTTCTTCTCGTTGGGTGGTCACCCGGGATTCAAATGCCCGAGGCACGAAAATGAAAAATATGAGGATTACTACCTCGAATTTGAGACCAATGAAAATTCATCCACTTGGTTACTCTTCGATGACGGGACGATTTCTGACAAAACAGCTCCTGTTTTCCACAACTCGAATGTTATTCCACTCACACACGAGCTATTCAGCAAAGACGCGCTCATTTTCAAAGATCTGAAATCCAAAAAAATAACGCTCCGCAGCAAAAAATCAGATGAAGCCCTATCCGTTTCATACGATGACTTCCCCTACATGGGCATCTGGGCCAAGACCAATGGCGACTTTGTCTGCATCGAACCCTGGCTGGGCATCGCCGACAAATGGGATACCGATCAGCGGTTCGAGAACAAGGAGGGAGTGCTGCAACTGGAGGAAGGCGCGGTGTTTGAAGCGGAGTATGTTGTGGAGATACACGAATGACGTGAAAAGACTTGGACGAAGGGGACGACTAGGATGACTAGGACGAGTCAGTCTGAGCTTCGACCCTTTTACAAGTTCATGGACCGGTTCACCGTTTCACAGTTTCCCTGCTTCAACGTTGGGATCCTCCCTTCGTCCTAGTCTTCCTAGTCGTCCTAGTCTTTACTTCCTCGCCAACTTAAGCGCTTCCGTCGTTGTATAATACTTCACAATCATATTCGGCACCTCCCATTCGGGCAGATTCCCGGCTTTGAGATATTCGAGGTATTGCTCGGTTACCTGGCTGAAATGGGCCTCATGACCGACTTTGTACACTGCCGGAATATTCACCTTCCAGGTCAGTTCGTCTACCTTCTCAAGGGTCATACCCGGATGGGCGCTGTTTTTCACCACTGCACCTTCCAGGGCAGCTGCAAACTCAGGGAGTGCTGTACCCGGATTGGCATGGACATAAAGGGTTGGCAGGTATTTTTCGGCCTCGCCTTGTTTGATCTCAACGGATGCCTTGGTGCCGCGTAGGATGGAATAATGGGTATCGCCCGAACCTTCGGGTGCTTTGTATTGCCATTCGGCTGTGACTTTGGCATGAATTCCCTTGATTTTATAAAGCATCTCCCCATTGGCATATTCATCCAGTTTTCCGTCTTTTACAAATTTGGAGAGGTTATCGGGAAATGCATCAAGTTTGGTGACGGCCTTAAACTCATCCAAAGTCAGGACCGTTGGATAGTGCCTGGCCTGAAGCATCTCGATATCTGATTTTTGCAGGATCACTCCGGGAAAACAGCCCCACTGGACCAAATCGACCAGGTGGGTGGATACATCGACCATTCCTTCGCCTTGCTGGTCCACATCGAAAAACCAACCCGGACGAACGAGGGCGGAACCTGAGACACTTTTGTAAAAGAAGTGCACACTGACTATTTCGACCGCAGGATGCTCAGGGGTACCAGGTTGCAGGGAGCCAAAAATTGCCGGCACCTGTGAGATCTCCTTCTGCACCATGGAGGTAATTTCGTGCCGCTCGGTCATGATATCATATAAAATCACACCCTTTTCAGCAGCAATTTTAAAAGACTCTTCCAGCAATGGGAAATTTTCCGGCGTAATGACCATTGGCTTATCAGCAAGTACATTCAACCCGGCCTCTACCGATTTTTTGATGTATTCCGTTTTGATACGGTTGTTGCCGGAAAGTACCACCACATTGCCCTGTTTCTCAGACAACATCTTCTGGAAGTAATCCGATCCCGTATAAATTACCTCATTCCATGCAGTTGGCTCTTCCTTCCTCGTGTTGTACCCTTCTATTCTACTGAGATGTTGCTTAAGGTCAGTACCCTCAGGAGCGTAGACCCGAACATCAGGATTCACCTGTTCATACATCTTCTTCTGTACCAAGGCTGCATGAAAGTGACCGGGATCGAGGGTAATCAAACACACTTCTCCCTTTGCTCCGGTAAATTTATTAGAACCTGCCGGTTGAACATTTTTCTTCACATTGCCGCAAGATGTAAGCAATGCCAACAATACCAAGCCCATCTGAATTGTTTTGGTTGTCATTCTTTTGTTTTGAAAATTAATATTAGTTTTTATTTTTAAGTGACCAAAGTGAACTAAAGTTGAAAAAAGCTTTTATCCCTCAATCCAATTTCACCATTCATCGTATAAATCAATGATTATATAAATCTTATTTCCAGTTTTTTAATCTTAGTAGAATCATTCATTTGATTGAACCTTTAATCTTATTATCTTATTCTCAGATAATCATAAAATAAGATAATAAGATCCACAACTCCACATATTCACTATTCTACTAAGATTAGTTTTAAGAATAAGATTTATATAATCCTTACTGGATCAATTTCATCAAACGTATACTAGTGCATCAAAATATCCCTACCGTTCGTGCAATTCGTAACAATTAGTGAAATCTTCCCGTTAGAAAAGCTCCTGCCGCTTCGTATGTTGCGCTTCATGCAACAACAACCACTTTTTTCGGTTCAATCCGCCGGCATAGCCAACCATCTTCCCGTCACTGCCAATGATCCGGTGACAGGGTACAATGATGGCCAATGGATTTTTCCCATTGGCGGTGCCAACTGCACGTGTATTTAAGGCAGAACCAAGGCTGACGGCCACTTCGCGGTAGCTTTTGGTGCTTCCATATGGCACTTTGAGCAATTGTTGCCATACCTGTTTCTGGAATCCGGAACCATCCGGATCAATTTCCAGATCAAATATGAACCTTGTGCCCGCAAAATATTCATTTAACTGGTGAACTGTCCTCAACAATATTTCAGGCAGTCTATCCGGTTCATCTACCTGCTCACCACTGAAAGAGAGTGATTTCAAATGTGTATCGTTCGAAACAAGGACAATTCGGCCTACCGGACTATCCATACTCGTATAATAGCTTCTCATTTCGGAAGATTAAGAATATTTGTCAGACGATGGCACAGTTCTTTTAAACCCTGAGGGTTATCCCCTCCTGGTTGTTCGATGGTTGCCCAACCCTGGTAACCAATTTCATCCAAAGCTTTGACGATGGCCTGCCAATTGTTGTCGCCCTCCTGCAAAGCCACGTCAAATCCGGCCCATTTGCCCTGTTTGTCCGCAATCTTACGGCTAAACTCTTTAATGTGTAGTCTGGCGATTCTCTTTCCAAGAATTCTGATCCAATGCTCCGGCCATCCGATGACCAGCACATTTCCGCAATCGAAATAGGATCTCACGTAAGGTGAGTTGAATTGGTCAACATAGCGGGCGGCCTCGAGCGGTGAAAGCAGAAAATTGTTCCATACATTTTCGATGGCAATGGTCACACCAAGCTTCTCTGCCAAGGGAAGGACTTTTCGAATTTCAATAATGGACAGATCCCAGCATTGGTCGTAGCTTATCGTTTCTGTTACCCTACCGGGAACCAGCAGGATGGTGTCTGCGCCGTAGGTTTTGGCATCTTCGAGGGTCACCTTAAGCGCCTCAACCCCCAGTGCCCGAACCTTAGGATCCGGATCGGACAATGAATACTTGCCGTGAAGGGAATCGCAAACAGATGGGATAATCATTCCGGTTTGTTTGGCAGCCTGGAGAACCTCCTCCCGATTGAGATGGCTGTACACCTCAACACCATCGAAACCGGCTGCCTTGGCAGCTTGAAATTTTTCCATAATGGAGGTTCCAAACCCAATATTTCCCCACATGATCCCTCTCTTGATAGATCGCATCGGGCTCTTTTCAGGTTGGGCAATCCCTAAATAAGGGGCTGCCATCACTCCAAACGAGGCAGCAATTGTGTTTCTGGTAAATTCTCTGCGTTTCATGCGCTAAAGGTTTAAAAAATATAAATTGTTTGAAAAGTTTGAAGGGTTTTAGAAAGTTCAGTATCCCTGGAAATTGCTCCCCAATTCAATATTATGCTCCTTCCGTCCGATGTGGAGTGTGTCTCTATTTTAAACATTCGTATGCGGACGGTTATAGGCGAAATCGGCTGTTTCTACTAAGATTGCTTCTGAAAAATAAGGTTTATATTATCTTGATATTCAATAATCTTATTCTCTCCGTTTCTTTTCTTCTCCGTTTCCCCGTTTCGTTTCCTCATTTTCTCAACTTCTCAGTGCCCATCTTCAACGCTTCCCCGCTTCATTGAAGAGTTCTCCCACTCTCCCCTTCACCCATTCATTTTTAAGAGGGAACAGCCTCAATTCCAATCACCGGAATCACCTCCGGAATATTTGGAACAGGTCCGAAGACATAGGTTTTCGGTCCCAGTGAAAGACCGGAGTTCATCATCTCATCCCAGGTAACATCCTTGCCGGTGTAGGCCGCGATTCTTCCCATCATGGTGATAAGGGTAGAATTGACTTGCGCCTCAGCATCGCTGAACTGTTTTCCCGTACGAATCGCGGTAACCAGATTCACATGCTCCTGCACATAAGGATCTTTAACCTTCCAGGTCGGATCGGTATCCCCGTCTTTTGGGTATGGATATTTCCACATTACCGTACCATCCGGATGAAAAAGCGTACCGTTGCAATCGGCATATCCCTTGGTACCCACGATGATTTCGCGCTTCAGGTTGCTGCATCCGCTAACCTGGCGTGCGGCGCAATGTGCCTCCATTCCGTTGTCGTAGATATATTCGACGCTGAAAAAATCATACTGGTCGCCTGAGACGCGCCGTTGGCGGCCACCCCAGCCCATGCATTTCACTGGATTCTTTCCGATATGCCAGTTCATTACATCTACCTCGTGGATAAACTGTTCGACGATGTGGTCGCCCGAAAGCCAACAGAAATTCACCCAGTTGCGAAGCATGTACTCCATGTCGGTCCACTCAGGTCTTCTCTTTTTCACCCAAAGCGCACCGCCGTTCCGAACCACATGAGCGCTGACAATCTCACCAATCTCACCGGCGGCAACCCTCCTGTGTGTCTCGACATAATCTTTTTGCACCCGACGAATCGTGCCGCTCACAATCGACAATCCCATCTGTTCAGCCTTTTTGGAGGAGACCAGAATGGATCGGGCGCCAACCGGATCGACTGCGCAAGGTTTCTCCATGAAGATATGCTTGCCTGCATTGACGGCTGCTTCGACATGTGCCGGTCTGAAATGGGGTGGTGTGCACAACAGGACAATGTCTATGCCGGCATCAAGCACCTTCTGGTAACTGTCGAATCCGACAAAACACTTTTCATCGGGCACCTCAATGTTTCGCTGTTTTTTTAGCTGCGCCCTCGATTCGTTCATCTTATCCTGAAAGACGTCGCCAAGCGCTACAATTTGAAGGTTTGGTCCGGCATCGACAAAATTGATGGCGGCGCCGGTGCCCCTTCCACCACATCCGACCAGTCCGGCGCGTAAAACTTTGCCGTCCGGCGCTTGATCAAGCATCGTTGACGAGGCTGTTTCCTTGGCGGGTTTGTTTCCTGAGCCTGAACAGGAAAGCAGCAAATTTGTTGCCCCCAATGCCGCAACACTCCCCAATGCTGAGGTGGAGATAAAGTTGCGACGAGAAAAATCTGATTTTGGTTCCATGGTTAAAAAGTTGAAAGTTGAGAACTAAAAGTGGAAAGTGGAAAGTGGAGAGTTTATTGTGTAGTTGATAGTTTGTGTTTTGAGGTCTTTATGGTGGCGACAAGCATGCTTATTAGTTCAGTGTTGTCAGAAATAAGTTGGGCAGCTTTTTGTGGGTCAAGCAAATTGGAATCTCTGAGTAACATGATCCAATACGCTGTTTCATTGGCTTCTTTGAGCGCAATGCTCATTTTTGAGATGAAGTCAGCCGCAGATTGAGCATGTTCGGCTTCACGGATTAATGCACCAATTGAAGTTCCGGATTTTAATAGTTGCCTGCTAAGAACATATTCTTTTTCAACGTTAGAAACGACTCTGCAAATTTTTACAATTTCCAACGCGAACACATAGCTCTTATCCCTTAAAACACTCTCCTTCATATTATTGCCAAATTAGCCATTCTAATTTCATCTCTCCACTCTCAACTTTCAACTCTCAACTTTCAACTCTCAACTAATTCATTTAATCTCCTTTATCTTGATATTCCTGTAATGTACTTCATCGCCATGGTCCTGGAGAAGGATGTGGCCGGTTGCATATTCGCCAAAGCCAGCGTGCTTTGCAAATTTGCTGGTTGCAACCAATGCTTTCCATTCCGGCGTACCGCGGGTATATTCTACGATCTTGATGCCATTCAGGTAGTGGGCCACTTTTTCACCCCTAACCTCGATGCGGGCACGTTCCCACTGGTTTACACCGTTGCTCCGCTTAACCGATTGGGCAGGATCAAATTTTTGAGAGTTGGCAGGGATCAGGTCGTACAATGAGGCCAGCGTGCGGTTGCCATTGATCCCGAGTTTTGCATCCGGATGCAATTTGTCATCCAAAATCTGGTATTCACAACCGATGGATGAAAACCCTTCACCATTTGGGTTGGGTTGAATAAAGTATTTGATCCCACCATTGGCACGCGGAGTAAACATGAAATCAACCTCCAGAACGAAATTTTTATACTCCTTTTCGGTTACAATGTCTCCACCTCCTTTGTTGTCCTTAAGGTTGGCAACGACTTCATTGTCCAGGATTGTCCATCCTTTTGACGGTTGTTTACCATCTTTTGCATTGAGCCATCCATTCATGCTCTTGCCATCCCACAACAATTTCCATCCCTCCTTTTGCTCGGCTTTGGTCAGGGAATTATTTAGATAACTGACTTCAGGGGCATCCGTTTTCTTCTGTTCCGAAGCCAGCTTTTCAGTTTTGATCCTGATGTTTCTCCAGCAGATTGTTTTCCCTTCGTCCTCTTTTCTTTGTCCGATGGCATGGACCTGAAGCGCAATCAGGCCTGAAGCCGTCACCTCATCTACCAGATTGACACAGGGTACGCCATTGAGCCAGGTGCGGATCGTGTTGCCAACGCATTCGACCCGGTAACTGTTCCATTCACCCTTTTTGTAAGATTTTTTTGCTGCCTGGTTGTATTCCATCGGGTAAAGCCATCCGCGACGCGCTTCATCGTAAATACCGGCCGACCATGCACGTTCTGAATCATCGCACTCCACCTGGTAGCCGTGCACCCTGCCGTTCATGACTGCAGGATCACTGATGCTTCTAATCTGAACACCGGAGTTGAGCCCACGATCCATCTTCATTTCATATTCCAGGATGAAATCCCCGTAATTTGCCGTCGTAGCCAAAAAACTGTTTGGACTGTTACAAATACTGGTCCCCACAATTTCACCGTTGATAATTTTGTAGTCTGCATTGCCATTGACAACTTTCCATCCATCCAGATTTTTCCCATTGAACAGATTGACCCATCCCGATTTAGCCGCAGAAGCGCCGGATACAAAAAGGGCAAGCAACAACAAAAAGCTAATTTTCTTCATTTGTGTCGATATATAATAGTTGGTAAATGTTTTTGCTAAAATAAACATCTTTTTCCATTCCGTTATCGCAAACGGTATCTTTTTCGAATTGATTTTCTACCCAAATCAAGTTACATTTGCTGCCATCATTTGCGAATCAACTTTGTGTTCCTTTGTGCATTCCTTTGTGGCCTTTGTGGTAAAAAATTTCAACACTAAGGACACAAAGGATTTCTCAAAGGTCTCAAAGTAAATTACCTTGAACTATTTGAGTCATACTATAACTACTACAATGAAAAGCAAACTATTTTCAATCCTGTTTCGAAGAGGTACGAGTGTCAATCCTCCAAGTCTATTAATCCCCCAGTCTCCTAGTCTCCAAGTCCCCCAGTCTTCCCGTCCCTCCGTCCCTCCGTCTCTCCGTCTCTCCGTCTTCTCCCTTCTTTTTCTTATATCTCTATACTCAGCAACCGCCCAACCCCGCACCAATCTTGAAACAGTCGACCCCACCATTGGAAATGTAGGAATCCTTCTGCAACCAACCCGCCCAACAGTCCAGCTGCCTAACCAGATGATACGCTTTTATCCGGTCCGGGCCGATTATCTCGATGACCAGATCAGCTTTTTCCCCCTAACCATCTCCTCCCACCGCAAAGGCGAATTGTTTGGTGTCATGCCATATTTGGGGGAGCCAAAGGCCGAAACCTGGGGGAAACGTCAAACTTATGATCACGATCTTGAAATAACCCGACCGTTTTACTATTCGACCTACTTCATTGACAACAACATCAAAACCGAATTCACCCCAGGTGCCAAATGCGGTATTTTCAGGTTTAGCTTTCCTGGTAAGGGAGAGAAATTTTTGGCGCTACGTGTTGTCAACCAGGGAAGTTGGGTGATGGGAAACGACGGAGGGACGGAGAGACGGAATGACGGGAAGACTGGGGGACCAGGGGACTTAGTGACCGGGAGATCGGGAATGACTTTCACCGGAACGGAAGAGTTTATGGGGATGAAAGCCTATGTCTATGGTGAAGTGAACCAGACCGGTCAGGCCGGGAAGGTGGACCTTCAGGTTTCTGATCCCAAAAGTGGCAAATCATCTGTCAAAGCGGGTGCATGGATTCATTTTGTCGCCAATACCCCTTCTGAAGTGGTGCTGAAATACGCTATTTCTTTTATCAGCATCCTACAGGCCAAAGCCAATTTGATGGCAGAGATTCCGGAATGGGGTTTCGACGGTGTCAAAAAAAACGCCGGGCAAAAATGGACTACCGTAATGGACCAGATTAAGGTAAAGGGAGGCACGGAAGCCCAGCGCCGCACATTTTACACCTCTCTGTACAGGCAGTACGAAAGGATGATCAACATCAACGAGCACGGTCAATACTATAGCGCTTATGATCATAAAGTACACGCCACCAACCGCGATTTTTTTGTCGACGACTGGATTTGGGACACCTACCTCGCCATGCATCCCCTACGATCGATCCTTCATCCAAAGCTCGAAGGGGATATGCTGCAATCTTATGTATCGATGTACGAACAGGGAGGCTGGATGCCTCAGTTTCCGTTGCTTTATCAGGATGATCCGGCCATGAACGGCTTTCATTCAACGGTGGCCCTTCTGGATGGATACCGCAAGGGTATTCGCAATTTTGATTTACCAAAAGCTTACGAAGGGATGCTGAAAAATGCCACACAAGCAACCATGCTTCCATGGCGAAATGGTCCGAAATGCATCCTCGACAGCTTCTACCGGGATAAGGGGTTCTATCCTGCCCTTTGGCCCGGACAGACTGAAACTGTCAAGCTGGTGCACGATTTTGAACGCAGGGAAAGTGTTGCCATTACCCTGGCCCATAGTTACGATGACTGGGCGCTTTCCGAAATGGCAAGGGAGCTGAACCATCCGAATGAGGAGGCATATTACCGAAAGCAATCGCTCAATTATCGAAACCTGTACCGTCCTGACAAGAAATTGATGTGGCCAAAAGATTCTGCCGGCCACTGGATCGACATCGATCCAAAATTCGATGGTGGTCCTGGCGGACGCGACTATTATGATGAAAACAATGGCTATACCTATGCCTGGCAGGCGCAACATGATCTCCGCGGACTCATTGGGTTGATGGGTGGACGCGAAGGATTCAATGCCACCCTCGACCAGCTCTTCCGCGAGCCGCTTGGCCGTAGCAAATTTGCCTTCTGGGCCAAATTCGCCGATGCCACCGGCATGGTAGGGCAATATTCGATGGGCAACGAACCCAGTTTCTTCATCCCATACCTATACAACTATTCAGGTGAACCCTGGAAAACGCAAAAACGTATCCGCTTTCTGCTGGACGTTTGGTTTAAAGACAACATCTTCGGCATTCCCGGAGATGAGGACGGTGGTGGAATGACTGCATTCGTGGTATTTTCTTCCATGGGTTTTTATCCGGTTACCCCTGGAATACCAACCTACAACATAGGCTCACCACTTTTCGAGGAGGTAAAAATATCTCTCGAAAATGGCAAAATATTCACCATCAAAGCTCCCGGATGTTCTGTTAAAAACAAGTACATCCAAAGTGCAAAACTAAACGGTCAGCCGCTTAACAAACCCTGGTTTACCCATGATCAGCTGATGAATGGAGCCGTTTTGGAGCTGCAGATGGGAGAGTTGCCCAACAAACAGTGGGGCGCGGGTGAGGCAGATGCGCCGCCGTCGAGCGTCGCGCAAGAATGACGGAGGGACCGGAATGACGGAAAGACTTAAATGACGAAGAGCTTAGGATTCCATACATAGAAGTTCGCAAGAAATAATAATTAATAAGTTTAAAAATGATTATTGGATATAAAGTAACAAAAGAGTTTAGAATGAAGCTGGTCCCAGTCAACCATTCTTTCCGTCATTCCGGTCCCTCCGTCATTCTTTCCGTCCGTCTGTCATTCTTGTCTCTCCGTCATTCCAGTCTTTCCGTCTCTCCGTCATATAGTCCCCAGTCATTTAAATCATAACATCAATCTCTAAACCCACCGAATATGTCCCCAAAATCACAATCCCCTTTAACCGAACACTGGCATGCCATCTACGTCCATTCCCGGGCTGAAAAGAAGGTGCACAGCGAATTGGCCCGGAAAGGGATAGAATCCTTTCTACCGCTTCAGCGCAAGCTTCGTCAATGGAGCGACCGTAAGAAATGGGTGGAAATGCCTTTGATCTCCGGATATGTCTTTGTTCATATCAGCCGGTTGCATTACGATACAGTCCTGCAAATAGACAACGTCATGCAATATGTGCGGTTTGAAGGAAAGGCTGCAGTGATCCGTGATCAGGATATTGCAGTGCTCAAGCGAATGCTGGGTCAAAGTGAATTGGACGTTGAAATTACGCAGGAAGAATTACTACCGGGCACTCAGGTCGAAATCATCGCCGGCCCCATGATGGGTGTCAGGGGCGAACTCATCTCCTTTCGTGGCAATAACAGGGTTGCCCTTCGCATTTTGCCGTTGGGCTTTACGGTGTTGGTGGAATCGCCGGGGATGAATCTGGCAATTGTTAAGGAGTAAAGCTTTTGGGGAGATAGAATTCACAAATTATTACCAATCACACGAACGGGAGGGATCATAGAAGCACTTATTATATTTACTGCAATTGATTAAATGATGATTATATAAACCTTATTTTCAGTCTTTTAAATCTTAGTAGAAACACGGATTGGATGAAATTCAAAATCTTATTATCTTATTTTCTGATGATCATATAATAAGATAATAAGATCCGGGTCTCCTGACTATGATACTTTCTACTAAGATTGGTTTACAAAAATAAGATTTATATAATCCTGATTTACAAATAAACCAGCAATCTTTGTTTCACTGATTGAGTTTACCTTCGACTTCGCTCAGGGACCGGTACTTCTTTCCGTCCTTCCGTCATCCCAGTCATCCTAGTCATCCTAGTCATCCTAGTCATCCCCTTCACCCCCTCTTTTTCATCAGTTTCATCCTACTTTCCAAAAATCTTCCTACTTTCGCTCCTAAACCAACTTATCCATACACCATGAAGGGCATTATCCTTGCGGGCGGTTCCGGGTCCAGGCTACACCCGATCACTTTAGGGACTTCGAAGCAGTTGCTCCCGATCTACGACAAACCGATGATTTACTATCCCATGTCGGTATTGATGCTGGCTGGTATTCGCGAAATACTCATTATTACCACCCCCGAAGAACAGTCCGCATTTATCCGGCTGCTGGGCGATGGCTCCCAGTTTGGTATTGAACTTCAATATGTTGTCCAACCCTCACCGGATGGGTTGGCACAGGCATTTATTCTGGGCGAAAAATTCATTGGGACCGACGATGTATGTCTGGTTTTGGGCGATAACATTTTCTATGGACATGGTTTTATTGAGCTCCTCGACAAGGCTGTTGAGCAGGTTACACTCCACAAAAAAGCAGCAGTATTTGGGTATTGGGTCAACGATCCTGAACGTTATGGCGTATGCACATTTGATTCAGGTGAGAATGTCACCTCCATCGAAGAGAAGCCTGAAAAGCCAAAATCCAATTATGCCGTCATCGGACTCTACTTTTACCCTAACTCAGTTGTTGAGATTGCAAAAAACATCAAGCCTTCTGACCGAGGAGAGCTGGAAATCACCACGGTCAACCAGGAGTATCTCGACCGGAATGAACTCAAAGTTGAACTGATGGGTCGTGGTTATGCCTGGCTCGACACCGGAACCCATGAATCCTTGCTCGAAGCCGGCTCTTTTATCGCGACCATCGAAAAACGCACCGGGCTCAAAGTCGCCTGCCTCGAAGAGATCGCCTTTCGAAACAAGTGGATAGATGAGGCTCAACTCCGGGAACAAGGAAATCTCCTGAAAAAGAATCAGTATGGACAATATTTGTTAAGTTTAGTTGAGAGTTGAGAGTTGAGAACTGAGAGTTGAGAGTGGAAAGTTGAGAGTGGAGAAAATAGAAAGCTAAACATGAAGCAGAGTGTTTTAAGAGATAAGAGTTATATATTCGCGTTAGAAATTGTAAAAATTTGCAGAACCCTTGCTAACGTTGAAAAAGAATATGTTCTTAGCAGGCAACTATTAAAATCAGGAACTTCAATTGGTGCCTTAATCCGTGAAGCCGAACATGCCCAATCTTCAGCTGACTTCATCTCAAAAATGAGCATATCACTTAAAGAAGCAAATGAAACCGAGTACTGGATCATGTTACTTAGAGACTCCAACCTTATAGATGCAACGCTAGCTAACCAACTTATATTATCTAACACCGAACTTATAAGAATGCTTGTAGCAACAATCAAGACTTCTAAAAACAAGCATTCATCCGGTTAGCCCACTTCATTTTTCCACTTTTCACTCTCAACTTTCAACTTTCCACTTTCAGTTCTCAACTTTCAACTCTCAGTTCTCAACTCTCAACTCTCAGTTCTCAACTCATGAATTTTCTCCCAACCCCATTTCCCGGCTTATACCTTATTGAGCCCAAAGTCTATGGCGATCACCGTGGATATTTCTTCGAATCCTTCCAGCAAAAAAAGTTTGACGAAGCCATTGGGAAGATAGAATTCGTCCAGGACAATGAATCCAAATCCGGATACGGTGTACTGCGTGGCCTGCATTTCCAGAGACCTCCCTTCACCCAGGCGAAGTTGGTCCGCTGCATCACCGGCGCAATTTTGGATGTAGTTGCAGACCTGAGAAGGAATTCCCCAACTTTTAAAAAGACATACTCAATAGAACTCTCCGGATCAAATAAACTACAGCTTTTTATTCCCCGCGGTTTCGCCCATGGGTTTGTTGTTTTGAGTGAAGAGGCCCTGTTTTCCTATAAGGTTGACAATTTTTATTCATTGGATCATGATGCAGGTATCTTGTATGATGATCCGGAATTGCTGATAGACTGGGTAATACCAAATGAGGCTCTGAAACTTTCCGAAAAAGACCGAGGATTACCTCTCTTTTCCGAAACTGTTTTGCCCTTTTCAATGTAAAAGCGCTCGGGTTTAAGCTATTTTCTTATCTTTGTACAACCTGATATATTACCTTCCGAATCCAAAAAAATCCCTCCTTTTTGTTTTCGACAATTTTAATATCTGTGTTATATTTGCTATTGCCTGGACCAACTTGGTTGATGACTGTGACTGAGGAGGCGAAGCTACGGGATGACTGGGATGACGGAGGGACGGAGAGACAGGAAGAAGCACAGGTCCCTGAGCGTAGCCGAAGGGTACCTCTTTTAGGAGCACCCCTGGTCCCCGAGCGAAGCCGAGGGGTAATGAGGGGGCTCTTCGATCAATGAAATGACCTGTCCCTGGGCGAAGTCGAAGAGCAATGTGAATGGAGGAGACCGGGTTCCAGAGCGTAGCCGAGGGGCGCTGACGGGACGATGGAAAGACTCGGGCGACTGGGACGAAGGAACAGAGATCTTTGGAATATTTGGCAAACACGATTATATAAAACTTATTTTCGTAAACCAATCTTAGTAGAAAGTATCATAGTCAGGAGACCCGGATCTTATTATCTTATTAAATGATCATCTGAAATACCCATGAGAATATTTTCACAACAACCGAATCCGACAGTCGGCGGATGGGTATTAGCTTCGCTGAACTTCGTTTCGTTAAATCTTTTTAATGGTTAATAATAAAATCCAAATGGTCGATCTTCTGTCGCAGCACAAAAAGCTGGAGCAGCAAATTTTTGAATCCATTCATCGGGTCATCGATTCTTCCGCCTTTATCAAAGGTTCAGAAGTCGCGGTATTTGAAAACACACTTGCAGATTTTTTACAGGTCAGCCATGTGATCACTTGTGCCAACGGCACGGATGCCCTGCAAATTGCATTGATGGCGCTCGAACTTCATCCCGGAGATGAAGTGATTGTTCCGGCTTTTACCTATGTAGCAACCGCTGAAGTCATCGCATTGCTCGGGCTCATGCCCGTAATGGTTGATGTTGATGAAGATACATTCAATATCTCTCTTTCCGGATTAGCCAAAGCCATAACACACCGCACCAAAGCAATCATACCGGTGCACCTCTTCGGACAGTGTTCCAACATGGAACCTTTGATGAAACTGGCCGAAGCCCATCACCTCTATGTCATCGAAGACAATGCCCAATCACTGGGCGCAAATTACGCCTTCTCTAATGGACACGTAAAGAAAGCCGGCACCATCGGCACCATCGGTTGCACTTCATTTTTCCCCACCAAAAATCTCGGATGCTTGGGAGATGGTGGCGCCCTCATGACCAATGATCCGGGATTGGCCGAGAAAATAAGGATGATCGCCAACCACGGCCAACGGAAAAAATATTACCATGAGGTGGTTGGTTGCAACTCACGGCTCGACACGTTGCAGGCAGCAATTCTGAATGTCAAACTGCCGCATTTGGAGGAATACCTGAATGCCCGAAGAAAAGCGGGTGACTATTACCAAATTGCACTCAAACATTTCAATTACGGAATTTTACCCGCATCCCTGCCAGCCACTGAACCAACTTATAACCAGTTTACGCTCAAAATAAGGGGTGGGCTTAGAGACAAAATGAAGGAATATCTGGAACAAAAAGGGATTCCTTCGATGATCTATTATCCCCTGCCTCTTTACAAACAAAAGGCATTCAACAAATTTGTCCCCACGGGTTTTTCATTGCCAGTTACTGAAAAACTCTGTGAATCAGTTTTATCACTTCCAATTCATACAGAAATGGCGGAAGATGAGTTGAGTTACATTTGTGAGATAGTTCTTGACTTTAAAGAAGTGGGAGCAATATAAATAGAGAGATTGAGATCCCCGAATTTCAAGATTATATAAATCTTATTTTCGTAAACCAATCTTAGTAGAAAGTATCATAGTCAGGAGACCCGGATCTTATTATCTTATTAAATGATTATCAGAAAATAAGGTAATAAGATTTTGAATCTCATCATTTCTGTGTTTCTACTAAGATTAAAAAAACGGAAAATAAGGTTTACATAATCATCATTTGATCAATTATAATAAATACAATAAGTGCTTCTAGAATCACTTCCGTTCGTATGATTGGCAGCAATTAGCTTCGCTGAACTTCGTTTCGTGAAATCTTTTTCAAACATTTCAACCCTCATGCCCGACTACTTCTCCCATCCTTCCGCAATCATCGATCCCGGTTGCACCATCGGCGCCGGAACAAAAATCTGGCATTTCTCCCACATCATGCCTGGTGCGGTGATCGGGGAGAATTGCAACATTGGTCAAAATGTTGTCATTTCTCCCGAAGTGGTGTTGGGAAACAACGTGAAAGTGCAGAACAACATCTCCATTTACACCGGTGTTATTTGTGAAGATGATGTCTTCCTGGGTCCCTCCTGCGTTTTTACCAATGTGATCAATCCCCGAAGTCATGTCAACAGGAGGGACGAATACGCCTTTACTACCGTGAAACGCGGGGCATCCATTGGCGCCAATGCCACCATTGTCTGCGGCAATGACATCGGCGAATACGCTTTCGTAGGAGCCGGGGCAGTAGTTACCAAACCCGTCGACCCCTATGCCCTTGTCGTTGGAAATCCTGCCATACAGATTGGATGGATCTCTGAGTATGGACTACGCCTGAACTTCGATGATAAATGCCATGCCATATGCACCGAAAGCGGAGATGAGTACGAACTCAAGAATGGTGCAGTCCGTAAGATTTAATTACGAATTACAAAACAATTACGAATTACGGAATTACGAATTACGGATGCCGCCGGCGTAATTCGTAATTTGAAATTCAATGTCGTTTAGTTAAGAAAACCTTCTAAAGGTATTGATTTTATTGATATTTTGATCAAAATTGTTCTTTGAAATGTTTGTAGTTAACGGATAATTTTTTATCTTGTAGGATATAAGGGGGTAACCTCAATTATCAACCAAATAGGAGACT
>Ga0265297_10005772_pt1 | contig 18500 bp, 13 predicted proteins | sample Munlanlwell13791_FD_192502 | JGI IMG/M metagenome (GOLD analysis project Ga0265297, IMG submission 192502) | Leachate microbial communities from a municipal landfill in Southern Ontario, Canada - Leachate well 137-91 | ecosystem: Engineered > Solid waste > Landfill > Unclassified | place...
CTCGTTTGGATTGTGGACTCATCAGAACTAACCCTCCTTTTGGGGGTATAGTTCCGGTAACATGCATTATGAGTCAACGATCCTTTTTAAAATGCGGTTGGGTAACATTTATTGTGAGTCAATTCGCATATTCAGGCATAGAATGCTTTTTCTGATTGATATGGTATAATCTTGAAACAAGCAGGCTCACTGATTGCATGCCTGAGTATGATCAGTATATGCCAAGTCGGGGATAAACAAAAGATCACATTTCAATGAAATGTTTTCTAATTTTTCTATCAGCTGTTTGCATGCCGAGTGTCTTATGAAATCAGAAACAAGATGGTATAGTTATATGCATAATTTCTTTTTTTGGAGGTTCCTTATGAAACGATATCCGATAATTGCTCTTCTGTTACTGGTCTGTTTTCTCATATCCTGCAAAACAGTTCCCATAACCGGGAGAGAACAGCTTGCATTTATTCCGAGCAGCACTATTCTTCCCATGAGCTTTGAGAATTACAATGAATTCATTTCCAAGCACAAAACCATTGAAAACACGCCCGAAGCGACGATGGTTACCAGGGTCGGCAAACGAATTCAGCATGCCGTGGAACAGTATTTTTCTTCACATAACCTGTCTTCCAAACTTGAAGGATACCAGTGGGAATTCCGGCTTGTGGAGGACAAGGAAAAAAACGCATGGTGCATGCCCGGTGGAAAAGTGGTTGTGTACAGTGGAATTTTGCCAATGACCAGGGACGAAAACGGTCTGGCAGTGGTACTGGGGCATGAAATCGCGCATGCGGTTGCAAATCATGGTGATGAGCGAATGAGTCAGGGACTGCTCGTCCAGATGGGCGGCGTTGCCCTTTCAACTGCGCTCGCATCAAAACCGAACGAAACAAACGGGCTGTTTCTCGCAGCATACGGAATAGGCTCGCAGGTCGGCATTCTTCTTCCTTACAGCAGACTGCATGAGTCTGAAGCGGATCATCTCGGGCTTATTTTCATGGCCATGGCAGGATATGATCCAAATCAGGCCATTAGTTTTTGGGAGCGCATGTCTGCTTCACCGGGACAAAAACCACCTGAATTCCTAAGTTCACATCCCGCAGATACGAAGCGAATTAGCAATATAAAAAAGATACTTCCTGAAGCAATGAAATACTATAAACCTGTGACGAGGTAGGTCTCATTCTCTCAAGCGCTTATTCTTCGCAATCAATAAAAAAACCGGCAGAAGATTCTCTGCCGGTTTTTTGAAATTCTCAATACACTTTTTTCTTTAATACATTCCACCCATACCGCCCATGCCACCCATACCACCCGGCATAGCCGGCATTTCTGGTTTTTCCTCCGGAAGTTCGGTAATCATCACTTCGGTGGTGAGCATGAGGCTGGCAACGCTCGCCGCATTCTGGAGTGCGGAGCGGGTTACCTTGGTCGGATCGATGATTCCGGCCTGGAGCATGTCAACATATTCCTCTTTTTGTGCATCGAATCCGAAATTCTGCTTGTCCGAAAGCTTGATCTTGTCAACAATGACGGATGATTCAAGTCCGGCATTATTCACAATCTGGCGAATCGGTTCTTCAAGCGCTTTTTTCACGATGTTCACGCCAATTGCCTCGTCACCCGTGAGTTTCAGTTTGTCAAGCGCCGGGATGCAACGGAGAAGCGCAACGCCGCCGCCGGGAACAATGCCTTCTTCCATGGCTGCGCGGGTCGCATGGAGCGCATCTTCCACACGTGCTTTTTTCTCTTTCATTTCGGTTTCCGTTGCAGCGCCCACATTGATTACGGCAACACCGCCCACAATCTTTGCAAGCCGCTCCTGGAGTTTCTCTTTATCATAATCTGACGTCGTTTCAGCAACCTGTGCCTTGATCTGCTTGACCCGTCCCTGAATTTTTGCAGTATCTCCGGCACCTTCAACGATGGTTGTGTTGTCCTTGTCAACGGTGATTTTCTTTGCACGGCCAAGATCGGATATCTTGACGTTCTCAAGCTTGAGGCCAATGTCTTCTGAAATGACCTGGCCGCCCGTGAGAATCGCAATGTCTTCAAGCATGGCCTTCCGACGGTCGCCGAATCCCGGCGCTTTCACCGCGCAGACCTTCAGGGTTCCCCGAAGCTTGTTGACAACCAGCGTTGCAAGAGCCTCTCCTTCGACATCTTCGGAAATGATCATGAGCCCGCGGTCCATTTTTGCCGTTTGTTCGAGAATGGGAAGGAGGTCCTTCATGCTCGAGATTTTTTTCTCAGAGAGAAGAATGAATGCATCCTCAAGCACGGCGGTCATCTTTTCTGCATTGGTTACAAAGTAGGGAGAAATGTACCCACGATCGAACTGCATACCCTCAACGACTTCGAGGCTGGTGCTCATGCTCTTGGCTTCTTCAACGGTGATAACGCCGTCTTTTCCGACTTTGTCAACAGCTTCAGCAATGAGATCGCCGACCGTGGTGTCGCTGTTTGCGGAGATGCTTCCTACCTGAGCGATTTCCTTTTTGTCGACAACCAGCTTGGACATTTTTTTGAGATTTTCGATAACGTTTGCTACTGCCTTTTCAACGCCTCGCTTCACGTCCATGGGATTGGCGCCGGCGGTGACATTTTTCATGCCTTCGCGGTAAATTGCCTGTGCTAGAACCGTCGCGGTTGTGGTGCCGTCTCCTGCTACATCAGACGTCTTGCTCGCAACTTCGCGTACAAGCTGGGCGCCCATATTCTCATAGTTGTCTTTCAGTTCGACTTCCTTGGCAACCGTAACACCGTCCTTGGTGATGGTCGGGGCACCGAATTTTTTGTCAATCATGACATTGCGGCCTTTCGGGCCCAATGTCGCCTTCACGGCATCCGTCAGGATGTTTACACCCTTGAGAATGCTCGCCCGTGCATCCTGGTTAAACATAAGCTGTTTCGCCATAGTAATTCCTCCTCAATCAGTCATTTCAAAAAGTATGTATTAGCTTAATATGCCGAGGACATCCTCTTCCTTGACGATCAGATACTCGATATTATCGAGATTGATCTTGGAACCCGAGTACCGGTCAAAGAGAATTTTGTCACCAACCTTAAGTGATTTCACATCTTCACCCACTGCTTCCACTTTGCCGCTCTGTGGTTTTTCTTTTGCAGTATCCGGAATATACAGACCGCCTGCTGTTTTTTCCAGCTCTGCCGTGTAACTTACAAAAACTCTGTCTTTCAATGGCTTGAATTTATTACTCATATATACTGCTCCTTTCCTGTAGTTTTATTAAGATCTATCTTATGGCTTGAATGTATTATAGCAATATATTAGCACTCGTCAAGGGCGAGTGCTAATATATTGCCGGCCTTGAAAAATTGCAAACCCTATTTTATGGAATCTTAGTCAATTTTAAGCTGTTTTAGGTTTTTTTAACTGATTTTATAAGTTTTACTACGATTTATAAAAAAAAGGCGGAACAAAGAATATTCCGCCTCATAAAAAATCCTGTTTAAATAAATTATTTTTCTTTTTTCGCTGAAACCGGAATATTCTTGAAAACATCCTCAGCCTTCAATGCCGGTTTCAGAATCTCGAGAGCCTTTTGCAGCTGAATATCGTCCTTGTCGTTTTTGGGAAGAACTTCAAGGCTGAAATCTTCCTCGGATACGTTCTTTTCTTTTTTCTCTTTTTCTTCCTTCTGTGATTCGTTTTTCAAATGACCCTTCAAGTCCTTTTCGCGAATGATGAGATGCGCTGAATCGCCTTCCTTCGGGTTTTTAACTGTTGGTAATTTCACTTCGATATCAGGAGTAATTCCGACATTCTGAATTGAACGGCCATTCGGAGTATAATATTTTGCTGTCGTGAGCCGGATTCCGCCTCCGCTTTCCAGAGGAAATACCGTTTGGACTGATCCTTTTCCAAATGTCTGCGTCCCCACAACAACAGCTCGTTTGGAATCCTGGAGAGCTCCGGCCACAATTTCTGAGGCGCTCGCGCTTCCGGTATTCACCAGTACAACAATCGGATACGGACGAAGGACGCCGGATCCGCTGGTCATAAAATCCTTCCGATCGGAAACCTGCCGTCCTTGCAGATACACAACAAGGCTGTTTTTCGGCATGAATTTGTTGCAGACTTCGACGGATGCATCGAGCAATCCTCCCGGATCATTGCGAAGATCGAGAACAAGTTTTTTTATGCCTTTGGCTTCCAGACTTTTCAGCGCCTTTTCAAGTTCGGTTGCCGTCTGTCCCTGAAACTGGATGATTTTTATGTATCCGATTTCCCCGTCGATCATGCGCGATTTCACGCTCTGGACCTTGATCACGTCGCGAATGATTTTGAATTCACGCGGTTTATCCCAGTTATCGCGGATAATGAGAAGCCTTACCTGGGTGTTCCGCGGCCCTCGCATCTTGTCCACAGCCTGTTCAATAGTGAGATCCCTGGTCCACTCATCATTAATCTTGAGTATTTTGTCTCCCGCAGCAAGCCCGGCACGGAATCCGGGCGTGTCTTCGATCGGAGCAATGATCGTAAGCTGCTGGTTCTTCACGCCAATCTGGATACCAACGCCTTGAAATTCTCCCTTGATGTCCATATTCATCTCCTTGAACTGCCGTTCCGTCATATAGGATGAATGCGGATCAAGATTGGATACCATTCCTTTTAGGGCCCCCTGGATTAATTCTTTGGTTTCCGGATTCTCGACATAATTTCGTTTGACCAGTTCAAGCGCCTGAGTAAAGGCCTTGAGCTCTTCATACGTATCCGGTTTTGCCTGTACCATTCCCTGGCCGATCAAAACGCCAACCACCAGAATGATTATGGCCATAATAAAAAATTTCTTTTTGTTAATGCGAATCATATCACCATCCTCCATGTAGTTCTGCATGCTTTTTCTCCTGATTATTCAGCAGAATAAACATCCGTGGATCAAAAGATATCCTTATAATAAGACTATTTCTTTGCCAGCCAGAGAAGCGGATCCTGTGCTTCTCCGTTCTGTCTGACTTCAAAATACAGTTTTGCTCCTTTCAAGCTTCCTGTATCGCCTGTCAAACCGATTACCTGACCCCTGGTTACCTTGTCGCCCTTCTGAATATCGAGCCGGGAAAGATTGCCGTAGAGTGTATACAAACCGCTTCCATGATCCACAATGATCAGTTTTCCATGTCCCTTAAACCAGTCTGCATACGCAACCTGCCCTTCGGAAACCGCTCGTATGGTTTCTCCGATCCGGGACTGTATTTCAATCCCTCTTCGAAACACCATAGTACCGAATTTCGGATGCTTTTGCATCCCAAAATGGGTCAGAATGTTTCCTTCAACCGGCCACGGGAGATTTTTCCCTCCTCGTGAATCACCACTAGGTGCAACAGATTTCTGCGCAGCGGTTTTTGTTTTTTTCTTTTCTTCCGCTCGTTTGATCATTGCCCAGAGACTCGCGGATGCTTCCTCCAGTTCCCGCAGGCTCTGCTCATATAACCGTTTTTCTTTTCTGACGCTGGCGAGAATTTCATTTTTTTTCTGCTTTTGCGTCGTGAGTTCAACAGTTTTTAATTGAACGGTCTGTTTTTGAGAAAGAATATCCGACTTTCGTTGCGCCATTTCGGCCTGTCGTTTTTCGAGCCGTTCGAGTGTTTCACTGTACTCCCTGACGATTTTGTGATCATACTCCGCAATAACCTGCATGTACTTGACGTGTTTAAAGGCTGAGCCAAGATTCTCTGTTGAAAAAACAGCGTTCCCTGTCCTGGTCATTTTATAAAGTGCACGAAGACGCCGGCCATAGATATCCTGAAGTGTACTCAATTTCCGGCTGGTCTCAATATACGATGCCTCTGCTTCCCGAAGCGCTGTTTCCGCCTGCTTCAGTTGCTTTTGATGGTTGCCCAGTTGGCTGCTTCCTGTCTGGATATCCCGGTCAATTTTATCGAGTTCTGAAAGAATTGATTTTTCTTTCTTGCTGGCGCGGGTAAGCTCTTTTTTTTTCTCGAGCATTTCCCGATTGATCCGCTCAAGCTCTTTTGAATCGACCGGCTCCTTCCCGGCATAGGCAATTCCTGCCTGCATATCCATGCAAAGCCACGCTATCATGGCAAGCAAAACTATCCGAAAATTCTGTGTCATAGGGTGCACATTGTACGGTATAAAATACTATTGAAAACTATTGAAAAGCCCATCTTAATCCAAAAATCTATTTACCGAAATATACCCGCCGACAAACCCAAGAATTCCTCCGGCCAGGATGATAGACGTTATCGCCATGGGAGGAAGAAAATCAAGTTTGTTCGGCCACGAAAGGAAAAGGACAACATCCTGCGGAAGCAGGTAAAAAATAGATGCAAGAATGCCGATCGCGAGTGCCGATCCAAGCATGGAAAGCATCATCCCTTCAATAAGGAAGGGGCCCTGAATAAAGCCGCGGGTAGCGCCGATCCACTGCATGAGCTCAATTTCCTGCCCTCGGGAATAGAGCGCAAGCCTTACAGAATTTGAAATGATAAAAATAACGGAAATCCCGAGCAGAATGGCGAGTGCGGTTCCCCCGTAGGTAATCCATTGATAGATCCCTTCCAGTATTTTTGCACCGCGTTTCCCATACGCAACATCTTCCACTCCTGGATATTCTGCAATCTTTTTTGACAATGCTTCAAGCCGTTGCTCATGGGCAGCGCGAGGATCAATGCTCAATTCATAAGAATCCGGCAGCGGATTGCCTGCCAACCCCTGAATAAGCGCCTCGTGTCCCTTCAGTTCTTTTTTGAACATGCCGAGCGCTTCTGTCTTCGGCAAAAATGTAATTTTTTTTATCCCGGGTTCGGTCTTGAGACGCGCGAACAGGTTGTCCCGTTCGCCAACGCTCAGCCCGTCTTTCAAATACACGGACATTTCAAGCCGGTCACCGAGAGAAAGAACCGCGGGACGAAGATTCAAAAACACAAGCAGAAAGAAAACAACGATGAGCATGGCCATGCTGATCGTCCCGACAGCGAGAAGATTCACGATACTGTTGGCACGAAGCCCGCGAAATGCTTCAGCAACAAAAAAGAAGAGTCCGTATCCTTTCACGACACTTCTCCATTCCCTTTTTCGGAGTTTGTTTCCGGTTTGATCTGTCTGGTCGAGGCCGAATGTGAACGCTGTGATGCCTGATCGTTTAAAATCCTGCCATGATCCATAGTAATGATCCGGCGTTGCATCTTCCGAACCACTTCCCAGTCGTGTGTGGCAACCAGAACGGTCGTGCCCTTCATATTAATATCCTTAAACAACCGGAATACATCCTGTCCGCTTTCAGGGTCAAGGTTACCGGTTGGCTCATCCGCAAGCAGGATCTGCGGTTCGTTCACGAGCGCGCGAGCAACCGCAATCTTTTGCTGTTCACCGCCGGAAAGTTTCGGAGGGACGAGATGCTGTTTTTTTTCCATACCAACTTTTTTCAAAACCGCATGCACACGACGTTCAATATCTCCATACGGCGTACCCACAACCTTCAAAGCAAGTGCAATATTTTCAAAGAGCGTTTTATTGGGAAGCAGCTTATAATCCTGAAATACAAATCCCATATTGCGCCGGAGATAAGGAATATGGGAAGAAGTAAGTCTGAAGGCATTTATTCCCTGAACCAGCAACTGACCTTCGTCGGCCCGTTCCGCACAGAATAAAATTTTAAGAAGCGTGGTTTTCCCTGCGCCGCTTGGACCGGTGATAAAAGCAAATTCCCCTTTGCTCACAGTGAAGCTAATGTCTCGCAGTGCAGGAACGCCCTCAAAAAATTTTGTAATCCCATACAATCGGATCATAGTTTTGTTTTACTGCTGCTTCTTCTTTTTAATGACAGACTTGACCGCTTTCATAATATCATCCACGGTCATATTATAATACGATAACAACCCTTCCTGATCTCCGGATGTTCCAAATTTGTCCTGAATACCAATTCGCATAAGAGGAACCGGCTGACCTTCGGCAAGCACTTCGGCAACTGCTCCGCCAAGTCCGCCGATAATCGAATGTTCTTCTGCTGTCACAATCGCTCCACACCGGCGTGCAGCAGCAAGAACCGTTTCAGCATCGAGCGGCTTTATCGTAGGCATATTGATGACGGAAACATCGATTCCTTCAGCTTTCAGCATGTCTCGGGCTTTTAATGCTTCTGCAACCATAATTCCGGTTGCAATAATGGCTGCGTCTTTTCCTTCATTGAATACATGTGCTTTTCCAATTTGAAAACGATACCCAGGTTCTGAGATCCTGGGAACCTTGTTTCTTCCCACACGAACATAACATGGTCCATGATGTTCTGCTACAGCTTCAATTGCTTGAGCAGTTTCCGGTCCATCTGCTGGAACAATCACGGTCATATGCGGGATGACCCGCATCACGGCTATATCTTCAACAGATTGGTGAGAGCCGCCGTCTTCCCCAACCGTAATCCCCGCGTGGCTCGCAACAATCTTGACATTCAAATTCGGATAACAAACGGATTGCCGAACCTGTTCCCATGCTCTGCCTGTGGCAAAGATTGCGAACGTGCTCAGGAATGGAAGTTTTCCGGCAACAGCAAACCCAGCAGCAGTACTCACCATATCTTGCTCTGCGATTCCCATATTAAAAAAACGATCGGGAAATGCTTTGGCAAATTTTGCGGTTTTGGTTGATCCGGACAAATCAGCATCCAGCACCACAACATCATTTCTTTTTCTTCCGAGAGCCGCAAGCGCATCTCCATAGGCGTCTCGGGTAGCAATTTTCTCGGTCACAATTCCTCCTGATGAAATCTAACTCAAATTTTTCATGATCTGTTCTGTCATTTCCACCGTATTCACTTTTGTGCTTCCGGATGAATAAATATCAGCCGTCCGGTATCCTAAAGACAGTGTTTTTGTTACTGCTCGCTCGATGGATACTGCCGCGGTTTCTTCATTATAGGAATAGCGCAACAAGAGCGCCAAAGAAAGAATTTGGGCGATAGGATTTGCAATTGACTTTCCGGCAATATCAGGCGCAGAACCGCCTGAAGGTTCATACAACCCGAAACGGGAAGCGTTGAGTGACGCCGATGGAAGCATGCCGATCGATCCGGTAATCATCGATGCTTCATCGGACAGGATATCTCCGAACATGTTGCCGCATAAGAGAACATCGAATTGTGCGGGATTGCGGACCAGCTGCATGGCAGCATTATCCACGTACATATGCGAAAGCTCTATCTTGGGATATTGTTTTGCAATATCAGTAACAATCTTTCTCCAAAAAACCATGCTGCTCAAGACGTTTGCCTTGTCAATGCTGGTCACTTTTTTCTTCCGCTTCTGGGCGGCCTGAAACGCAGTATGGGCAATCCGTTCAACTTCTTCCTTGGTATACACCATCGTGTCAAGACCTTTGCTTTCGGTAATCACCTTTGGCTGGCCGAAATATACATCACCAGTCAACTCACGGATGATCAGAACATCAACCCCATTTTGAATGATGCTGTTCTTTAAAGGCGATGCATCCATGAGTTCCGGATAAATCTTTGCTGGCCTCAGGTTCGCGAACAGATCGAACATTTTTCGAAGAGGCAGAAGTGCTGCACGTTCCGGCTGTTGCTCAGGAGGAAGCTTCTCCCATTTCGGCCCACCAATTGATCCGAACAGGATCGCGTCCGATTGCTTGCAGAGGCCAACCGTCTCTTGAGGAAGTGCTGATCCCGTTGCATCAATCGCAGCTCCACCAACCAGTGCTTCCTTCCAGGTAATTTCCAGTTTGGAGGTCTCATTTATTTTTTTCAAGACTTCAAGGCACGAAGACATAACCTCCGGTCCGATTCCATCACCTGCAAGAACAGCAATTTTGCGCATTTATCATCTCCTTCTTGAATAATCAAACCCCAAATCACAAACTCAAAATAATTTCCAAGCGTTGAGTCATTGGTATTTTAGGATTGATTATTATTTGTCATTTGGCGCTTGAAAATCAGTGCTTGTTTTTAGCTCCTGCAGGTTGCTTCTTCTAATTCTCTCAAGGCAATTTCAAGCTCTTCTTTATTGGGCGTAGTTCCATGAAATTGGACCTTGCCTTCAAATACAGAAGATCCTTTGCCCTTGACCGTACGACAAACAATGGCTGTCGGCTTGCCCTTGACCGTTTCTGCGGTATTGAGGGCATTCACGATTTTCTTCATATCATGACCATCGATATCGATCACTTCCCAGCCGAATGCCCGCCATTTGTCCACGATCGGTTCTACGTTTTTCACATTCTCAACGCGCCCGTCAATCTGGAGTCCATTATTGTCAATAATCGCACAGAGATTATCGAGTTTGTAATGAGCAGCAGTCATTGCAGCTTCCCAGACTTGGCCTTCCTGAAGCTCCCCATCACCAAGCAAAGCATAAACACGGTTCGGGAGCTTGTCGATCTTGTGCGCAAGCGCGATTCCGTTTGCTACGGAGAGTCCTTGCCCTAATGAACCGGTTGATATCTCGACACCTGGCAGGCATTTGCTGTCCGGATGTCCTTGAAGCCGTGAGCCAAGCTTCCGGAGGGTGCAGAGCTCTGCCTGCTCAAGGTAGCCTGCATGTGCAAGAACCGTATATAAAAGCGGCGCTGCATGACCTTTGGAAAGGATAAAATAATCACGATCTTTTGCCTTCGGCTTTTTGGGATCATACTTCATTGTGTAAAAATAGAGTGCTGTTACAATATCAGCTGCGGAAAGGCTTCCGCCAGTATGGCCAGACCCGCATCCGGCCAGCATTTTCAAAATATCGATCCGTATTCGGCGAGCCTTATCCGTGAGTGTGTTTATTTGATCCTGCGTAATTTCCATGAAATCTCCTGATGTCACATTTTTTTATTGAGAATGGTACTATCAAATGAGTAATGAGTTTGGTGAAATGTTAACTGCCTTTTTCTCGCTCCTTTTGTTCCTGAGCAAGAAAATCAAGGATAATATCATCGAGACTTTTTTCTTTTATTTCTTCTACTGGTTTTGATTTTGCAGCCACGGGCTCCGGTTTTTTGACTTCCTGTTTTGGAGGAATCGATGGAGGTTGGCCTTTTATGTCCCCCAGATTATTATTCATGAGATCACGGATCATTTTTTTATGCTGCTCCATCATGATCTCGCGTACCACTTCGTCAAGACAGTCAGCCTTCAAAATGTCCTGATAACTTGTTTTACGTGACGCAAGGATTTCACCCTGGTGATACAGCAAAGAAACAATCTGAGGGTTATTGGTTCCGCAGTCCTCAGTCTGAACATGATAGATTTTCCCCTGAAATTTGAAGTCCGTGTTGTATCCGGTAAGCATGGAGCGATTATTATACAAAGCCACCTGTGAAGATGCAAGCCTTTTCAGGTTTTACTTGACAGGAAAAGAGTGTTCGTGTTAGTTTTACGGCGTGCCAGCGTGGTGAAACTGGTAGACGCAGCGGACTCAAAATCCGCCGGGGGCAACTCCATGTCGGTTCGATTCCGACCGCTGGCACCAATTCTAAATAAAAAAGATCAGCACTCGCCGGTCTTTTTTTATTCTGCATCCTGCCGGGCGCACCAATAAAAAAGGCCTCGGAATTTCCAAGGCCTTGTCATTATCGCACTACTGGATACGACTTCAGTTAGCTATTTACTGCTTCCATTCTCCTTAACCGGCGTCCAGGTCTTATCCGGATCATACGATTCTATATTTTGCGCTATCTTCAGCGTATCCGGTCCGAGATTTTTCTGATACACTTTTCCTTGCTGGCTCACGATAAAGGTCATAATTCCCGACTTGCCCCAGTTCGCAGGAAATGCGACAAGCGCAAAACCCGCAACCATGTTTCCATTCACAATGTAATTGTATTTTCCTCCGGGTGCATGCTTCCCTTGCTTGGTTAAAATTTTAAAATAATATCCGTGAAAAGGTGTCGGCTGTTCGGTAAAAACAGATTTTTCTTTTTTGTAACCTTCCATTCGCGCCATTGCGACCAGTTCTCCCAAGGGACTCGGCGTCTCGCCAAGAGCATGCTTCCAGAACAGGCCGTTTTTCCTTCCGGGGTCACTCCGGAGTTTTTGAGCATACGCAAATATCCCGTCCTTGTCCCAATCGTTCAAGACATATTCACGCTGCGCTTTGACATAGGTTCTACATACTAAAATAGCTGTGAGCTCATTTTCGCCAATTCTGCGGTTTAATATTTCTTCCTTGCCAGCCTCACTATCAAAAAACCACTGGTTTCCTTTTTTTACTAAAGGAATCGGAAATGGCCAGTTCTCATTGCCGATATGAATGGTAATTTTTGAATCCTGTTCCCTGGTAAGAGCTGCTTTTTCCTCAACATATTTTGTAAATTCTGCGAACTCAGCATCATCCTGCACCGTATCGCCGGAAAGGAGTTCTTTGAATGAGGGGCCAAATATGTGGTCAAGTGCGGATCTATCTTTTGCTTTTACCGCCTCAACAAGCTCTTTCAACGCCTCTTCAGGAGTTGCAAAACTTTTTTGTACTAGCGCTGCCAACGCAGGGATGCTCATGAAAAAAAGCAACGCGGGAACAATGATAAGGGCGGCAACAACTCGCGTTTTCCTCTGTTTGTTGAGTGTGGAATTTCCTTGGCTCATTCTCATATTTTTTCCTTTCATAAAGGGATTCATTCTCTCGATTATTTATTTCGTCTCGCTCCGCCTCTTTCTGATGGCCCACCGCTGTGTTCACGAGGACCGGAAAATGGACGGAGAGTACCGGCATTTTCCCGGCTGGCCTGTCCTCGATTGCTTAGTTCTCGTGCTTCTTGATTGCCACGGTAACCGCCAAAAGTAACCGACGGTGTTTTCGGAGGCTGTACGGTCACTGGTGCACGAGGGGTAGCAGGTACGGATTTCATAACACCCGGTGAGGGCTGCATAGGTCGCGGTGCAATATCAGGTTTCGGACCCTCGGGTTGTGGTGTGATCTTCGGCTGAGGTTTTTGTCGCACCCCAGGAGAAGGCTGCGTTCGCGGGTCAGGCACATCACGAGGAGGAGTAAACGGCCGCGGTGTAATGCCAGGCTGCCGAATCCCCGAGGTAGGCATACGAGGCTCACTCGCGCGTGAAGGATCTCGCGAAAGCCGTTTTCCCGAAGAATCTATTGCCGGCGGTTTTGTTCGCGGCGTAGGAACCGGAGGCCGCTGAACAATGCCGGGCGAGGGAGCTATCGGGGCTTTCACGATGCCCCGGCTTTGCCGTCCTCTATTGCTATACGTTGGTGCATCACCACGCGGCTTAAATACTGGCCCAACAGTTCTTGGTTGAGGTATGGTGCCTCTTACTTCACCGGTTCGGGAGTACCGTGAAGCATGCGGTCCGCTCGGCCGTGATGCCAGATAGCGAGCAGGATTTCCGTGTGACGGATCATGTCGCCATTGTTGATGAATGTATGGTCGGCTTTTATTGATATATACATTGGTCACATGAATATAAGGGCGCGCATAATTCACCCATCCTGGCCGACTCCATCCATGGTAAATGACATGATGATGCGGCCAGTCAAAATCTAAATGAAGCCAGACTCCAATCGGGAAGCCGATTCCAAATGTAATGAAAGGTGCATAAAACGGTCGTTCAACATATACAACCGTTGGATTATAATACGGAACATAAATATACTGCGGTTGAACGGGAATAATTTTAATATACTCTCCCTCAACGACAACTTGCTGCTTTTCATTCGTCACAAGATTTCCCATCTGGCGTGCAAGCGATCGAAGTTTTTGAATCGAATTGGTTACTTCTGACGGCTGATTTAAAAAAGCATCTCCGAGATTAGCAGTCCAATCCATATTTTCTGCCATAAGATTAAGAACATCCGGATAATGTGCAACCGCTTTAACCGATTCAGCCCAATGCTGGTTGTCAATATCCTCCGGTTTTCCACCCTGTTTCAACCATGCCGCCGCTTCTTCGATTTCTCGAGGATACGTTGCTGCGGGCAACACCTGAGCAAGCAGCGGATCCGGATAAAGGGCAATCGGAGCAAGCAGGGTATCCAGTTCCTGTTCCGTGAATGAAACTGAATAGGGTATATCTGCATTTTGGGCATGCATCTGCAGGGGAAGGAATAGCGATAAAGAAGCAATAAGGATTACACAAAAATCCCTGGCACGTATTCTATTCATAAGTCATTCCTCTCTTTCAGTTTAGCATAGCGTTATGTTCCGGAACATAACGTAAGACACCTCATGAATCAAAAAGATACATGATGGACTGATAGCGATAGATCAATTGGGGGATGTTTTTCGTTCAGAAGAAGCAAGGCGATTGAGGAATTTTAATACGGTTTTCACTTCGTTTATGAATGGTCTCATAACAATCTTTACACATTCTGATGCGTCATCCTCGAATGCATCTGTCGGGGATATGATTTTAACAGCGGATTTCCGATGAAAACTTCGGGAATGACACAACTCTATGTCTTTACTATTTTGAGACCGTTAATAAATCATGTATATAAATTTGTCAGAGCTATCCGTGAACATCAGATTTTAAAACAATTTATTATTCTCCATGAAAAAAGGGCCGCCCGATGTTTCGAGCGACCCGATTTTGCTAATTCTTGAATCATCTGATCTTCGTTGCCTTTTCTTTGCTGGGCTTCACTAAAACATGCAGCCCAGCCTACAAAACTGAACTTTCCTGCTTCCAAACAACCGCGCAGGATTCATTGTTTAAAGCCAGCTCACCAGTTCGGTGGCGACCAGCCTCCCCAGCTGCCTCCTGTCGCCTCAACGTCTGCGGCAGTAGTTCCATGCGGTATTGGCCCGGGGTTGGGATTATTATATACATCGCTTAACCCGATAGGTATGCCTCCGGTCGGATATGGGTTCCCGATGTAAACGCCAGGGACATATGGGTTCCCAATGTAAACGCCAGGGACATTGGGAGTGTTCTGCTGGGCACTCAAAATGCCGAGTTTCTGGCCATTTGCAATAGCCCAATCCCATAATTCGTCATAAAATGATTTTCCTCTCGCTATATTCCATGTATATGTAAAGGTACCCCAATATGCCTGAAACATATTTAATGCGTTACCTGCATCACCCCTCTCTTCGGGATTCATTGTCTGAAGCTTATATCCAACACAAAGCACGTTGATTACATAGTTCATCCCTTGCGTCTTAAGCACGCTGTCAAGATCCTGACCGTTGATAACCACATCTCTGAATATTCGCGCCACTGTCTGTGCAGCGCCGACCACCATCGTGTCAGTCAGTGATCCTTTTGCCCAAATACCTGCATCTGCTCCGGCCAGTGAAACAGCGCCTCCAACAGCACTAATTCCATAGGTCATATAGCCTGATTTTGTGCCTTTGTTAAGAGCAGTCGTCGTATCAGTACCATTATACAAATTGCCTCCCACAGTAGCAACTGCTGTTACTCTGGTGTTGAACTTGGCGCCGGCAGATACATAAGCTTCGCGGATGTACGGCCATGCTTTTGCCGCTTTTCCTAGCCAAAGAGGCGCTGCGGCCGGAGGATCAATTAAAGTCGTTCCCATCATAGTCAAAAAATTAGTCATAGCAGTAGAGGGATTATCGTAGTTACGGATGAAATCTCTCTCTCCTTGCGCATACGCTTTATCCAGATCCGGATTATTATGACAAGCTTCTTGAATTTGATCAGGGCTCCAATTTTGTTGCATCCATATGTACAGATCCCTATTAGTACCCCCTTGAGCCTGATTTCCGCTGGGATCGTTCAAATTTACCGGATCATTCAATGCGTACGCATATCGGTTCAACCCCTCTACCGGATCAGCGCTGATAAAACGCCCCAATGCCGGATCGTACATCCTGGCCTTGTAGTTGTATAACCCGGTTTCCGGGTCTGCCTCCTGTCCGGTGAATTTGTAGTCTTCAACTTCATTCTCGAATGACCCAGTAGCGTCATCACTGCCATACGGTTGATAGAATTGCTGGTTTACGACGTTCCCGATGGCATTCAATACCAGGTTCGTTCCGCCTAAATGGTCTTTGAGCATAAAGAAAAGGCTGCCATCTGATTTCTTCTTGACAGATGTACCTAATGCGTCAACGTAGATTGTATGGTTCCCAACCTGATCTATTTCTATCCCCCCGGCAACATAGACTTTCCAGTTGCTGCCGGTTTGCTTCTTGACGCGATTTCCAGTCGGCCCATAGCTCAATGTGGTGACTACATTATTTTTAGTAATGGAAACAGGCTTGTTGTCATAGTTCCAGACCAGGGTTCTGCCTGCTCCGGACAGCATGTTTCCGTTCTCATCGTAGGTGTAGTTATTGGTCCCTGCTGCAGTGACCGCATGCTTGTGCAAGCTGTCTCCATACGTATAACCTGTCCCTTCAAAGCTCATGATGTTTCCAATGGTGTCATACGTATAGGATTTGTTGTACGTCTCTGTTCCTCCTCCTACGGTCGCTCCCGTGCCGCGTCTGGCATTGGTCAGCCGATAGAGGTCGTCATACTGGTAGCTCCAGTTGTAACTGTTTGTTATGTCACTGATCCCGGTAATAGCACCACGGTTGCTGAAAGTGTAGTGCAGGTTCAGCAGAACGGTGCCGCCGCCGTTTGTGGCTGTAACATTATTTAACCGTAAGTTATTGGGATCATAGCTGTAAGCAACGGTAACATTATTGCCAAGCGTCTTGGATGCAATGAGTCCATAGTCGTTATAGGTTACTGCTTTGAGATACTGGCTGCCTCCAAGGGTAGAACCTATTGTCTGGATGCCTCCGCTAACTGTACTATACGTGTTATAGACCTTGGTCCCGTCCGGATAGGTGCAATCAGTAACTCTGCCCAAGGTATCGTATGAGGACAGCACCGTATAAGTCGTTGTATTTATGGTTTGCTCCGCTTTGGTGAGCTGCCCATTATTATCGTAATAGAAAACGCCTGATACGGGAATATCGGCATCCACAGGCATGGTCGTGAAACTCAATGGCGCGCCAGTCGCTAGGGTTACTCCGTTTTCGTTCTTAGCCATTACCAGCCATTTGTATGTCGTATTATTTGCTAATGCCGTAGTAATAGTATAACTCGTTCCAGTTACCGAAGCCACAGGCGTTGTGGGCATCGACGTGCCACTATCAATGTAGCAGTATACGTCGTAGCTGACTGCGCCCGCAGAGGCTGTCCAGATCAATGTCGGTGTAACGGAAACTCCTGCCGCGTTAGCTGCCGGCGTTGTCTGGCTAAAGGCCCCAGGCATGGCTGCCTGGGTGGTGAAGCTCCAAGGCGCCCCTGTGGCAGTGGTTGATCCACTTGCATTTTTGGCCACGATCTTCCAGTAATACTTCGTGCTGTATGCCAGGGCGGTTGTCGGTGTGTAGCTTGTGGTGGTTACGGTTGTTTGTAAGGTACCGGGCGACGTGGTACCGTAATACAAATCGTAGCTCGTGGCTCCTGTTGACGCTTCCCACGTGAACGTCGGGGTCACCGAGACTCCGATTGCGTTAAGCGGCACTACCTGACTGAATGGTGCCGGCGCGTTCGCAATGGTGGTGAAGCTCAGTGGTGCGCCGGTTGCCGTGGTTGATCCACCTGCATTCTTGGCAATGATCTTCCAGTAATACGTTGTGTTATTTGCCAGGGCTGTTGTGGGTGTGTAGCTTGTCGTGGCTACGGTTGTCTGTAAGGTCCCCGGCGAAGTTGTTCCGTAATACACATCATAGCTTGTTGCTCCGCTTGATGCTCCCCACGTGAATGTTGGCGTTAAGGCGATTCCTGTTGCGCCACTTGCAGGTGCTGTCTGGTTAAAGGCTCCGGGCGCGTTCGCAATGGTGGTGAAGCTCAGTGGTGCGCCGGTTGCCGTGGTTGATCCACTTGCATTCTTGGCCACGATCTTCCAGTAATACGTTGTGTTGTTTGCCAGGGCGGTTGCCGGTGTGTAGCTTGTCCCGGTTACGTTCGTCTGTAAGGTCCCCGGCGAGGTGGTTCCGTAATACACATCATAGCTTGTTGCTCCGCTTGATGCTCCCCACGTAAATGTTGGCGTTACAACAACTCCTGTTGCTCCGCTTGCCGGTGCTGTCTGGCTGAAAGATCCAGGAAGAGAGGTGCTTGCCGTGGTGGTAAAGTTTCTCGGGGCATAGGTGATGATCTTACTTCCCGCTGAGTTCTTGGCTATGACCTGCCAGTAGTATTTGGTGTTGCCTGCCAGGGCGGTTGTAGGAGTATACCCGGTCGTGGTGACGGTTGTCTGTAAGGTCCCCGGCGATGCGATCCCATAATACACATCGTAACTCGTTGCATTTGATGAGGCTGTCCAGCGTAAGGCCGGTGTTACGGATACATTGGTGGCATTGTTGGCTGGTGCAGAGAAGCTGAATGATCCGGGCACCGCCGGAAGTGTGGTAAAGTTCCATGGTCCGGTGGAAGACAGTATGGTTCCCGCATCATTGACTGCTTCGATGTTCCAGTAGTATTTGGTCTTCCGGGACAGTGCCGTGCTTCTGGTGTAGCTGGTAACGCCTGTTACGGTTGTAACATAGGCCGGCGGCGAGGTGGTGCCGTAGTATATTTTGTATTTGGTTGCGTTCGCTGAGG
>Ga0265297_10005773_pt1 | contig 18496 bp, 16 predicted proteins | sample Munlanlwell13791_FD_192502 | JGI IMG/M metagenome (GOLD analysis project Ga0265297, IMG submission 192502) | Leachate microbial communities from a municipal landfill in Southern Ontario, Canada - Leachate well 137-91 | ecosystem: Engineered > Solid waste > Landfill > Unclassified | place...
CGCTCGTTTGCTACTTAACCGGAATTACTAACCTTGATCCTTTGAAATACAATTTGTTGTTTGAGCGGTTTTTAAACCCAGATAGAATTTCTATGCCTGATATTGATATGGATTTTGCTGATACGAGAAGGAATGAGGTTTTAAATTATGTCGGAGAAAAATACGGGCAAGATCATGTAGCGCAAATTATTACTTTTGGAACAATGGCGGCGCGAGCGGCTGTGCGTGATGTCGGACGCGTTTTGGACGAACCTTATGATTATTGTGACAAGATTTCTAAAAGTATTCCGATGTTTACCAAGCTTGAAGAGGCGATTAAGACTGTCTCGGAACTTCGAGATATGTATAATAATGAGCCGGCAGCGAAAAGAATTTTGGATTATGCTAAAAGATTAGAAGGTGTAGCGCGCCATTCTTCAACGCATGCTTGCGGTGTTTTAATTACTAAGGATCCGCTAACCGAATATGTACCGATCCAATTCGCCTCTTCTTCTGATAAAAGTATTATTTCTCAATATTCGCTTCATCCGATTGAAGATTTGGGTTTATTGAAAATGGATTTTTTGGGATTAAAAAATTTAACGATTATCGAATCAGCCTTGCGCATCATTAAAAATACCAGAGGTTTAGATATTAATATCGACGAGATTCCGCTTGATGATGAAAAAACTTATAAATTATTTCAAGATGGAGAAACGACTGGAGTATTTCAATTTGAATCATCTGGCATGAAGCGTTATTTACGTGAATTAAAACCGAATATCTTTGAAGATATTATTGCGATGGTTGCTTTATATCGCCCGGGTCCGATGGAGTGGATTCCTGATTATATTGCCGGAAAACATAAAATAAAGAAAGTTTCTTATCTGCACCCTAAATTAGAAAGTGTTTTAGAAAATACTTATGGCGTCGCTATTTATCAAGAACAAGTCATGCAGATTGCTCGTGATTTAGCTGGTTTTACCATGGGGCAGGCTGATGTTTTAAGAAGGGCGATGGGTAAAAAGATTGCCTCTCTTATGGCGGAACAAAAAGAAAAATTTATTGAAGGTTGTGTTAAGAATGGTGTTTATAAAGAATTGGCGGAAAAAGTTTTTTCCTTTATTGAGCCTTTTGCCGGATATGGTTTTAATCGCAGTCATGCTGCTTGCTATGCGATGATTGGTTACCAGACCGCTTATTTGAAAGCGCATTGGCCGGTTGAATTTATGGCGGCCCTTCTTACGGCTGATCAAGGTGATATGGATAGGGTGGCGATTGAAATCGACGAATGTCGCAATATGGGGATTAAAATCATGGCGCCCGATATTAATGAATCTTTTGCCACTTTTACCGTTGTGACTGCTGGGACAAAAGAAAATAAACCGGTACAAAAAAGCGAAAAAGTTGATACGATTCGTTTTGGTTTAATGGCGATAAAAAATGTTGGAGAAAACATTGTTAACGTTTTAATTAAAGAGAGAAAAGAAAATGGAATTTATAAAGATATTTTTGATTTATTAACGCGAATCACTGATCGTGATTTAAACAAAAAATCATTAGAGAGTCTGATTAAAAGTGGGGCTTTTGATGAGTATGGTGAAAGGGGGCAATTACTGTCGAATATGGAAAGGCTCTTAAATTTTAATAAAGAGTTGGCCAAGGCTAAAGATAGTCGGCAAAATAGTCTATTTTCGGAACTGCCCAGCATTAATATTAATAGAATTGCTTTAAATGAAGCGCCAGCCGCACCGCAGGATGAAAAATTAAGATGGGAAAAAGAACTACTCGGTCTTTATATCAGCGAACATCCGTTTAATCCGCTTCGACCGTATTTAGTAAATTACGCGATTCCTTTGGCTGAACTCAAATATCATAAAGGTGATGAGCGGGTAATTAGTGCGGGAATAATTTCTTCAATTAAAAAAATATTAACCAGAAAAAACGAGTCGATGCTTTTCGTTAAAATTGAAGACGCGCTTAGCTCAGTTGAACTTTTGGTTTTTCCCAGATTATATAAGGAGACTTTAGAATTATGGCAAGAAGGAAGGGCAATTATTATTGACGGGAAAGTTTCCGAAAAAGATCAGGAGCTTAAATTATTGGTTAATCGCGCTAAAGAAATAATTTTTAACGAAGCACAGAAATCAATTGATGATTTTAAGCGGATGGTTCTAGCTGGCGGGCCACCTAAAAAAACCTATTTTAGTGGTGCGAGAAACGAAAAAAAAGCAACTGTTCCTGTTTCTGAAAGTAATTCTCAAAAACAGTCGATACCTTTAAATCAAACTCCGCCCTTGAGGATTATTTTTTTAGTTGATTTAAATAATTCCGATTTGCTTAAAATGAAAGAAATTTTTTCCTCGTATCCTGGACAATCCGATGTTTATTTTAGAATTACCGAGGAAGGGAAAAATAAAATAATTAAAACGGCCTTCAAGGTTGATAATTGCTCGGCCTTACAAAATAAGCTTAATCAAAATTTTTCCACGATTTTAAAATTAGCAGAATAGAAAAATATCTGTTCGCAGTTTTTGATTGTTTCAATTAAAAAATTCTGTTATAATAGAGTTAATCGTTTGAACTCTTTTTTTATTTAAAAAAGATTAATTTAAAATTTGTTTTTATAATATGCCAAGCGTTAAAACTAAATCAAAAGCCAGCGTTAAAAAAACGAAGACTGTCGGGAGCGCTGAAAAAAAAGCAAAGAAAAAGCCGGTTAAAAAAACTGGTAATCGAAAGAAATCGAAGTCTTTAGTTGTGGACGTAATCAGCGATGAAGATATTTCCGAGCTAGATAATAGTAATTTTTTTCCGGATTTACCAGAAGAACAGGAAGATATTAATTATTTAGTTAAAGGACAGGCAAGTGAGATAGAAAATATTGATAGTCAGAAAAAGTTTTTTTCTGATTTAGTTTCCGAAATTAAAAAAAAGGAAGCAAACCCCTTGGCAACAGAAGAAGAAAATAGTGATAAGCGCCGTAAGAGCATCGGTTTATATCGACGCTTGGTTTTTCGTTTTATAGTCTTGGTGGCTGTTTTAGCGGCAGCAATTTTTTATTTTTCTTTTTCAAGTTTGACACTTAAGATTACCCCGCAAGGAGAAAAAATGAGCGATATTTTGTTTTTAAGTGTTGCCAAGGCTGATATTAGCGGAGATACGGCGACAGAAGTTAACGAATTAAGCGATCCGCGTGAAAAAGTTAACGGTGAAATAAAAGAGGTTTTAGTCTCAGTCGAAGGAAAGTTTTCTGCTAGCGGTGAAGAACAACAAAGCAAAGAAATTGAAGGAACTGTTAAAATTATTAATAATTATAGCAAGAATCAACCCTTGGTTGCGACGACTCGTTTAATCAGTCCGGAGGGAAAATTATTTCGAATTAAAGAAGCGGTTGATGTTCCGGCTGGCGGACAGGTTCAAGTAGCAATATATGCCGATAAACCAAGCGCGGAAATGGAGCTTGGACCGACCACATTTACTATTCCTGGTCTTTGGCTCGGTTTGCAAGATAAGATTTATGCGACAAATGACGAAGGATTTAAATTTAGAAGCAGTGTGAAAAAATATGTAAATAGTTCCGATATTCAGTTGGCCACTAAAGAACTAAATGATTCTCTTCTTAAAAAAGCCAAAGAGGAGCAGGGGGCGAGCAGTGGTTTAAGTAATGTATTATATCAAATTATCGAACCGATTAAAGTTGAAATTGCGGCTAAGGCAGGGGAATTTAAAAATGAATTTTCCGGACGTGCGGAAGCCAGGGTAATTATTGTCTCATTTTCTAAAGAAGAAGCGGCTAAATTCGCTCTTGCTAAACTAAACCTCTTGGTTCCCGATGATAAAGAATTAATTGAGTTTAAATCGGAAGATATTGCCTATACGTTGGAAAATTATAATGCGGAGAAGGGAGATGCGACAATCAAAGCTTCTTTTAGCGGAGTAATGGCTCTGAAGAGTGAATCAAGTATTATTGATAGGAGTCAATTAGTTAATTTAAAAGAAGCGCAAATTAATACCTATTTAAAAGATTTTCCGGAGATAAAAAAATATGAGTTAAAATTTTCTCCTTCTTTTATTAAAAAAGCCCCGAGTCTTGTTGATCGGATTAAAATAGAAGTAAATCGTTAACTAAACTTTTTCCAGGTTAAATAACAAAAAAAATACCTCGTTCGAGGTATTTTTTTGTTAAAGGTTTGAAAATGTTTTAGAATAAACCAAGAAACTTTGTCGTTTTTTTATTTTCTGGGTTTTTCTTATTAAGGTATATTGAGTAGGCCGCTTTTGCCTTAGCGCCCTTAAAAATTATGGCGCCCATAGCGGCGTTTAAACGATTAACCTCCCCAAGTGATCTTTGATGAAGATTGCGACCGATAGCTATGCCGGCAGTCTTGGAGATAGTTATTTGTTTTTCTAAATCGTCCAATATTTCTTTAGGTGTTCGTTTAGTTCCACCGACACAGATTATTTTAGTTTTTCCGGCCGCCAAGACAACTTCATTAAATTTTTGTGCGGCACTTGTTTTATCTTTTGCGGAGTATGGATATTTTACTTTTACAAAATCAGCGCCTAGGCAAGCGGCGACACCGGCTCCCCCGGCGATAGTATGAATATCTTCTTCCTTAATATACTTGCCACGCGGATAAACCCAGAGAATTGCCGTTAAACCATTCTGATGCGCTTCATTTATTGCTTTTGCCGCCGTTGCAAGCATTTCTGCTTCATATTTTCCACCGAGATAAAGTGTATAGCCGATTCCAATAATTTTTAAACCACTTTGTTTTTTAAGATTTAAAACATCCGTTATTTCCCATAAACAATGGCTGGAATTTTTTTCTTCATTTATTCCAATATTGGTTTTACCGTTTAGTTTAATGATGTAAGGAATGTTCTGATAATCTTTGCCGTATTGGGCGACTAACCCAAGCTGAGTCGCTAAGACACCGCCCTTTGAGCCGGCGGCTATTTTAAAAAGGTGTTCCGGGCTGGCGTCCTCGGGAGTGATACCGGCGCCAAAGAAATCGTCATTTAAATGTTCAATTTTTTGATCCCCGGCAATTAGAAGTAGGTTTCCGCTATTATTTGTCAAAGCGGCGTAATTTTTTTGGTAAGCAAGTTGTGATTGTTTCGGAACGCTTAACGGGATGTTAATCTTTAACATATTATTTTTAAAAATAGAGTTTATAAATTTATAAAAATATGATATTATAAAGGAACCAGAGGAAATATCGATAATTTTATAACTAGAGATAGTATATCATATTTATGAAAAAAGATGAAAAAAAACAAGATTTAGATTTGAAAAATTTTAAAGATTTAAGTGGAGTAAGTTTAAAAGAAATGAATTTTGGTTTATGGCTTTCTGAAAATAGACGCCGAATTATGAAAATAATAATCGTTTTTTTAATTGTTATTTCATCTTTTTTCTTTATATATTCTTCTTATCATTACGTCGTTTATTTTTTAACCGGGAAGACTGAAATTCAGACAGAAACGCTTGTTTCTTCGCCTCGTAATTTGATTAAAGAAATGACTTTTGAAGATATTAAAATATTTAAAAATATCGAAAGTTCCGATTTGGCAATTAAGATTAAAAATTCTAATGATAATTTTCAGGCGGACTTTCAGTACTGTTTTGAAATTAATGGACAAGAAACTGCTTGTGGTACTTCTTTTATTTTTCCGCAGGAAGATAAATATATATTGGCGTTAAATCAGAATAAAATAAATAGCACCGACGCGGTTTTGTTTAAAATCAAGGATATTTTCTGGAGTCGAATAAATAAGCGCGTAATTCCCGATTGGAATGAATTCTATTCTGATCATCTAAATTTTTTAGTTGAAAATATTGAATTTTCTGGCGCCTCACAGAGCGGGTTGTCAGAAAAAATAAATTTAAATAGTCTGCAATTTAATGTTTCAAATAATACCCCCTTTTCTTATTATGAGGTGCCTTTCAATATCCTTCTTTTCTCTGGCAATGGCTTAGTTGGAGTGCATCGTTATTTTCTTGATAATTTTATTTCTGGAGAAAAGAGAGAAATTCGGATTAGTTGGCCGGATAATTTGGAGTCAGTGGCAAAGGTTGAAATAGTTCCCGATCTTAATATTACCGATGACACTGTTTTCCAAAAGTATCAAGGAGAAAATTAGTATGTTTAATCGGTTTAAAGTATATTTTCATAATTTCGATTGGTTGATTTTTGCGGCGGTTGTTTTACTGGTCAGCTTTGGGCTAATTGAAATTTATAGTGTCGCCTTGGGGCAAGGATCGCTTAATCTTCTTAATTTCAAAAAACAAATATTTTTTGCCGGACTCGGCTTTTTTTTATTGTTTGTTTTTACTTTTATTGATTCTCATTTTTTAAAAAGTATTAATCGTTATTTGTACATTTTAGGTTTTCTTGTTTTAGTTTCCGTACTTGTTTTTGGGCAAACTATCCGAGGGACCAAAGGTTGGTTTTCTTTGGCGGGCTTTTCCTTGCAACCGGTCGAATTTATAAAAATAATTTTGATTATATTCTTGGCGAATTTTTTTTCTAGCCTAGCGACTCGTGTTAAAACTAGCCGACATTTTTTTTCTTCTGCTCTTTTTTCTTTAGGTCTTATTGGTTTGATTTTATTACAGCCAGATTTTGGTTCGGCTTTAATTCTTAGTGCTATTTGGCTTATTATTGTTTTAGCGGCTGGGTTTAAAAAGAAATATTTTGTTTTTATTGCCTTAGCTTTAGTTATTGTTTTCACTTTGTCTTGGTTTGTTTTATTTAAAGACTATCAGAAAGAAAGAATATCAACTTTATTCAATCCGAGCGCCAATGCCTTGGAGTCAGGTTATAATATATCTCAGTCAATAATCGCTGTCGGTTCCGGAGGATTAACAGGGAAAGGGGTCGGCTTCGGTTCCCAATCTCAATTAAAATTTCTCCCAGAGGCGCAAAATGATTTCATTTTTGCGGTTATTTCCGAAGAATTGGGATTTCTTGGTGTTCTTTTGGTCCTGTCTTTCTATTTTATTTTCTTTTTTCGCTGTTTTAGAGTCCTCGGTAAAATCAACAATGATTACGGCATTTATTTCATTATTGGGGCCTTAGGCTTGATTTTTATTCAAATGTTTATTAATATTGGTATGAATCTAGGAATCGTTCCGGTCGTCGGTCTGCCTTTACCGTTTATTAGTTACGGGGGCAGTTCTTTATTAGCTTCGCTGATTTTAGTCGGGATGATTGAGAATATAATAATTAAATCAAAAATTAGTTACTAATTTTATGGAATTAACATTAAACGTTTTACCGCGCGAGAAGAACGAAAAATTAAGTCATGATTTTATTGCCGCTGTTTTGTATGGCAAGGGAGTTGAAAACAAAGAGATTAAGGTTGAAAGAGTGAAGTTTGAAAAAATGTTTGCTACGGCCGGAGAATCAAACTTAATTAATCTCGTTTTAGGCGACTCAAAAGTTAAGGTCTTGGTTAAAGATTGGCAAAAAGATGCGATTAAAAATTTCTTTACCCATATTGATTTTTACCAAGTTAATATGAAAGAGAAAATTAATACCGCTATTCCTTTGCATTTTATTGGCGAATCAAAGGCAGTTAAAGAATTAGGCGGAATGTTGATGAAGGAGGTCAACGAAATTGAAGTTGAGTGTATGCCTGATGATTTAGTTGATCATATTGATGTTGATATTTCGGCAATTGTCGAACTTGAAGAATCACTTCGAATTTCTGATGTAAAAATTCCTGAGGGAATGACTCTTTTAAATCGTAATGCTGAAGATATTGTTGCTATGGTAATGAGACCGAAGGTTGCTGAGGTCTTTGAAACCGCTCCAGGAACAGTTGAAGCAACTGATGTTAAGGATGCGAAGGAGAAAGAGGCTAAAGAAGAAGAGGAAGTAAAAAAATAAAGCTGGATAAATATTCAATACAAAAAAAGGCGCCTCAAGGCGCCTTTTTGGTAGATTATTAGATTAAGGAATCTTCAAATATAATGAATCTGTTTTTTTTATTATAGTCTTTTTTAATTGTTGTCTTAATTGTATTGGAAATTAGTTTAGCCGCTTTACTGATTTTTATTGCTTGAGTCGGGTCTATTTCGCAAACTAAAAATAATGATTTATAACCGCTTATCTTTAATTGTCGGAAAAGCTCAATATAATATTTAAGTCCATCTTTCCCACCGTCTAAGGCAAGAATCGGTTCTTTTTGAATGCTCGGAGCGGTGCTGATTTGTTTTTTGGTTAAATAGGGAAGATTGGCACAGATTATTAAGTCTTTATCTTGCGGCTGGTTTTTTAATGGAGCGAGCAGGTTGCCTTGAAAAAATTTAATTTTTTTAGCCATCTTTTGTCTTATTGCGTTTTCTTTAGCTATTTTTAAAGCCGGTCTTGAGATGTCAAGGGCGAGAAAATCAGTTTCTTTAAAAGAATCAGGATTTTCTTTTTTAAGGTTAGAAGCGCAAGCGAGAATAATGGCGCCGGAGCCTGTGCCAATATCAATTAGGGCGTATTTATTCTTTGTTTTAATTTTTTGATATTTTTCTAAAATTATATCAACAATCATCTCTGTCTCTGGGCGGGGAATTAAAACATTTTTATTAACTTTGAATTTTAATCCATAGAATTCTTTTTCTCCAGATAAAGCAGCGATCGAAAATCCTTCTTTTCTTTTTTCTTCCAATCTTTTAAATTTTAGGTAGATATTTTGATGAATTTTAGTTTCTGGATGTGTTAATAAGAAGCTGATTTCTTTTTGTAATATAAAAGCGACCAGAAGATTTATTTCTGGGCGGGGAAGAGTTGAGCTTTTTATTAGATCAATCACGGTCATGGGGCTTTTTTTTATTTCTTCTCCTTAGAAGCTTTTTTTAAAGCACTGATAATTTCTTCAATTTCGCCATCCATAATTCTAATTATACTATGCCAGGAAGTATTTATTCGATGATCGCTTACCCTGTCCTGCGGGAAGTTATAAGTTCTGATTTTATCCGATCTGTCGCCCCCACCGATTTGAGTTTGTCGAGCATTAGAATCGGCGGCGCGCTTTTCTTCTTCTTGCTTTGCTAGCAAGCGAGAGCGCAAAACTTGCATCGCTTTTTCTTTATTTTGATGTTGGGATTTTTGGTCTTGGCAGGAAACGGTTACGCCAGTCGGAATATGGACAATACGAATTGCCGAATAGGTTGTATTGACACATTGTCCACCCGGGCCGCTAGAGCAGAAAGTATCAATTCTAATATCATTAGGTTTAATTTCAATATCAACTTCCTCGGCTTCCGGCAAGACGACAACGGTTACGGTTGAGGTATGGACGCGTCCTTGTTTTTCCGTTTCCGGAACGCGTTGAACGCGGTGAGTTCCGGCTTCAAATTTAAGTAAGCCGTAGGCGCCTTCGCCTTTAACGGCAAAGATTACTTCCTTAAAACCACCGATTCCGATTAGACTTGAGTCAATCAATTCTAATTTCCAACCCCGTCTTTCGCAATATCGAGAATACATGCGAAATAGGTCTCCAGCAAAGAGAGCGGCTTCGTCGCCACCTGCTCCGCCACGAATTTCAATAATAGCGTTTTTTTTGTCATTCGGGCTAGCCGGGTTTAGTTCGTCTTCGATTTCTTCTTTTAAGTGTTCAATTTTGACTTTTAGGTCGGCCATTTCCGCCTGAGCCATTTCTTTGATTTCATCATCCGTTTCGCTATTAATTATTTCGTTATTTTGTTTAAAATCTAATTCATTTTTTTCCAATTCTAAAATCAGACCACTTATTTTTTTTAAATTGGCATGTTCTTGAGAAAGTTTAATCATTTCTTTCTGATCTTTCATTATTTCTGGATTTCCAAGCTTTTCTTCAAGGTTCTTAAGTTTTACTTTTATTTCTTGATACATATTGACTAATTTTTAGGCTTATGTTATTATTGCTTCAGTTCATAATCTCTGCCTGAGGGCGGGTAAACATTTTTAGGGTTAAAAGGTAAACTAGTAAGCGTTGATTTAATCAATTGTTTTTCCTCCAGAAAAACTTACTAGGCCTTTTAGCCCTTTTTTATTTTTCTTTTATTTTACAAAAAAGCGATTAATACAGTTATTTTAGCATATTATTACTAAAATAACCAAAATCAATCGCTTTTTATAAGTCGTCGCTATTTTTTCTTATTTAATTGAACTTGGGCAATTTTCTTAATATCTTTGGTCTTTACAACCACTTCTTTTTTGGCTCTAACTTCCGCTCGAGCCGCTCTTTTTACCTTTTTACCTTTTTTATCTTTGACTGTTTCCTTAGCTTTAACCTTTGATTCAAATTTTTCAACACGGCGAGCCGTATCAACCAATTTTTGTTTTCCAGTATAGAAAGGATGGCAAGCTGAACAAAGTTCAACTTTAATTTCCGGTTCTGTCGAGCCGGTTGTAAACGTGTTTCCGCAAACGCAAGTAACTTTGCAATCCGGATAATACTTTGGGTGGATTTCTTTTTTCATATTAGATTTATTGGCTTATTATTACTATTTATAGTAGTCTTATGCTATCATAACTTTTAAATTTAATCAAGAGCTGATATAATAAGCCCTGTAACTTATTCGTCTTTTTTATGACTAAAATAAGCAATATTGCCAAGAATACCTCTTATCTCACAGTTGCCCTAATCTTGCAAAAAGTAATTTCGTTTACATATTTTACGCTTTTGGCTCGTTATTTGGGCCCGGCTGATTTAGGGAAATATTATTTTGCTATTTCGTTTACGACTATTTTCGCGATTCTAATTGATTTGGGATTCGCGAATATTTTAATTAGGGAAGTCGCCAAGAATCAAGAAAAAGCTTCGCGGTTTTTAGGGAATGTTTTAACAATGAAAGTTCCCTTGGCGGGCCTAGCGCTTTTATCGGTTTTTGTTTTAATTAATGTTTTACATTACGAATCATTAACCAAAACTCTGGTTTATATTTCCTGCTTGTCGATGGTTCTTGATTCTTTTACTTCAACTTTTTTTTCCGTTGCGCGCGGTTTTCATAATTTAAAATATGAGAGTATCTCTTCAATTGTTTTTCAACTCCTGGTTTTAACAGTCGGATACAGCGCTTTACTCCTCGGGGGCGGGCTTATTCCGGCGATGGGGGCCCTAGCTTTAGCCAGTGCCTATAATTTTATTTATTCATTTATTATTTTAAAGAAAAGGATTGGTTTGGCAATCAGATTTTTTTATGATAAGCCTCTCGTTCGGGAAATTATTCAAATCAGCTGGCCCTTTGCGGTTTTTGCGATTTTCCAACGTTTATATACTTATTTAGACTCAGTTCTATTGTCGTTTTTTGCCGGTGATGTTCAGGTCGGTTTATATCAAGTTGCTTTTAAAATTATTTTTGCTTTACAGTTCTTGCCGATGGCTTTTACCGCCTCGCTTTATCCGGCGATGAGCGCTTATTGGCAGTCAAACAGGGAACAGCTAGCAATTTCATTTGAGCGAGCGATTAACTATCTGACTATTATTTCTTGGCCAATAATAATCGGGGCGATTATCTTGGCGGATAAGATTGTTCTGCTCTTTAAATCGGGCTACGGCGCTGCAGTTTTGCCTTTGCAGATTTCTATTATTTCGTTATTTTTTATTTTCATTAATTTTCCTATCGGCTCATTACTTAATGCCTGCGACAAACAGAAAAAGAATACTTTTAATATGGGTATTGTTTTAATTTTTAGCATTATTTTAAATTTAATTTTAATTTCTAGGCTTCAGGCGGTCGGGGCAAGTATTACTGTTTTAGTTACTAATGTCTTAATGTTTATTCTAGGAATAATTCAGGCGCGAAAAATTATTGTCTATCATCCCAAGAAAAATTTGAAGAATTTAGGACGAGTCGTTTTTGCCTCAGTCCTAATGGGTGGGTTTATTTATTTAAGTAGGGATTTTTTAAATATTTTCATTGCGACGATAATTGGGGCAATCTTTTATTTCGTCGTTCTGTTTCTAATTGGCGGATTTAAAAAAGAAGACTTGCTTAGTGTTTATAATTCTTTCAAGAGAAATAAAAATATATTATGAAAACATTACTGTTTACATTAGAATACCCGCCGTTTCAAGGAGGCGTGGCCAATTATTATGGGAATTTGGTGAAGTATTGGCCAGCGCAAGAAAAGATAGATGTTTTAGACAACTCAAAGTCAGAGCTTTTAGTTAAGGGGAGAAAGTTTTTTGTCTGGTGTCCAGCCATTTCTGCTTTTCAGAGAAAAATAAATAAAAGTAAGGCGACCCATATTTTAGTCGGTCAAATTTTGCCGCTCGGAACAATTGTTTATTTTTGGTCATTTTTTAAATCATATAAATATACGGTTTTCTTACATGGCATGGATTTATCGTATGCCCTTAAAAATAGGCGTAAAAGATTTATTGCTTCACTTATTTTAAAAAAAGCCGATAAAATAATTTGCGCTAATTCTTATGTTGCGGAAAAGGTCAGAGAATTTAACATTAATTATAGTGATAAGATAAGAGTCGTTAATCCAGGAGTTGAGGCAGTTTCTCCGGTATTTAGTGAAACGGAATTAAGCGAAATAAAAAATTATTATAATTTACCAGATGATGCAATTATTCTTTTTAGTCTCGGACGTTTAGTAAAAAGAAAAGGCTTTGATCGAACGATAAAAGCTTTGTCTTTAATTCCCGAGCCGATTCTCGAGCGGCTTACTTATTTTATTGCCGGAATCGGTCCAGAAGAAGAATACTTAAAAAAATTAGTTCCCAAGGAATTAATAAATAAGGTGGTTTTTTTAGGAGCAATTACCAATGATGATAAATGGACATGGCTTAGTGTTTCTTCAATTTTTGTCATGCCTTCTCGTGATATCGCTGGCGACTACGAAGGTTTTGGAATTGTCTATCTTGAAGCCAATTTGGCCGCTCGGCCAGTTATTGCCGGTGAGTCTGGCGGCGTAAAAGACGCGGTGATTGACGGATATAACGGCTTAATCGTTAATTCTGAAAATGTTTATGAAATTTCTGAGGCAATAATTAAATTAGTAGAAAATCCGGATTTAAGAGAAAAATTAGGGAAGCAGGGTCAGGTAAGAGCAATAGATGAATTTAACTGGGAAAAACAGGTGGCTAGTGTTTTCCAGATTTTAAACGAAACAGATTAAAATTAAAAAAATATGATTTCTATTATTATTCCTTTATACAATCGAGCTGAGAAATTTATTAAAACTTTAGAAAGTATCGCCCGGCAAACATATTCTGATTATGAAGTTATTATTGTAAATGACGGTTCAAACGATCAGCCGGATTTGGTTTTTGCTAAATATTTTGAAAAGTTAAAAACAAATAATAATTATCTTTTTTTAAATCAGAAAAATCAAGGTGCTCCGGCGGCGCGTAATCGCGGCTTTAGAGAGTCAAAAGGAGATTATTTATTCTTTTGTGATGCTGATGCTGTTTTAGAGCCAAGAGCCCTAGAAACAATGCTTGAGTATCTAAATAACCACACCGAAGCCTCATATGCCTATTCCTCTTTTTATTGGGGAAAGAAACTGTTTAAGTTAGAGGAATTTTCAATTGAAAAATTAAAACAGATGCCCTGTATCCATTCTATGTCATTAATTAGGCGTCGTGATTTTCCAACTGCTTTATGGGATGAAAAGATTAAGAAATTCCAAGACTGGGACTTATGGCTAACAATGCTTGAAGAAGGGCATATCGGTGTTTATATTCCTGAAGTTTTATATAAGATTTCTCCGGGCGGAACAATCAGTTCTTGGTTACCGTCTTTTGCCTATAAATTATTTCCATTCTTGCCGAGCGTTAAAAAATATAAATTAGCTAAAAAAATAATTCAAGAAAAACATGTCTTACTCTAAAAACAAAAAGATTATTCTTCTTTTTGTCATTTTGCTCGCTATTTGGATATTGTTTTTGATTACCTCAGCTCCTCGAAGGAACGCTCAAATTAAACAAGTTGAAATCGCCGGAAAAATTATTGACGTTGAAGTTGTTTCTAGCCCAACCGATACATATAAGGGCTTAAGTGGTAGAGCAAATCTCTGCGCTACTTGCGGGATGTTGTTTGATTTTCCCGAAAAAGAAGTTCATGCTTTTGTGATGAGAAATATGAATTTTCCGCTCGATATAATTTTTATTGCTGATAATCGAATTACGAATATCGCGGAAAATTTAGAAAGGGAAGGAAGCTCTCCAAAAAACTCTTATTTAAGTAGTGAGCCGATTAACAAAGTCCTTGAAGTTAATGCCAATTTTTGCCAAGAGTTTCAAATAAAACCCGGGGATTTAATTAAATTTATTGAATAGACAGAAAAACTATGGATTTATTTAAGAATAAAAAACTAATTTTTGCTATCGGTCTTTTTATTATTGTCGAATTGTTCTCTTATCTCGGTTTTATATATTCTTTGGTTAATCAGTCGACTTTTATTGTTTTGGCTGTTCTGGGGGCTATTTTAAGCCTCTACCGGCTTGAATTTGGGCTTTTAATGCTTATTAGTGAGTTATTTATATCTTCTTTTGGTTATCTTTTTTATCTTGACTTAGACGGACACAAACTTTCTTTACGAATTGTTTTATGGACGATTGTGATGTTTGTTTTTGCGGTCAAATTTTTCTATCAAATATTATTTAGAAAACAAAAAAGTCCTTATCTGGAAGCAATTAAAAAATTTAAATTCTTAAAATATTTTTTATATCTCCTTGGTTTTATAGTCTTAGCGATTGTTAATGGACTCTTGCGGGGGCATAATCTAAATTATATCTTTTCTGACTCGAACGCTTGGCTATATTTCTTATTAATATTTCTGTTTATTGTTGTCTATGCTAATCAGGATGGAAAAGCCTCAGAGCGTTTAAAGCTAGTCTTTTTTGCCGCGATAATATTTATTAGCTTACAAACCCTGTTCTTATTATTTGTTTTTTCTCATAATTTAAGCTTTGCCCCCGATGTTTATCTGTGGCTGAGAAGAAATTTAATCGGTGAAATGACGGCGACAGCAAGCGGTTGGCCGAGAGTTTTTTTACAAACCCAAATCTTTTCGGCGATTGGCTTTCTAATTCTATTCTGGCTAAAGGGAGTTAATTTATCAATTAAAAAACTTTTTACAAAAAATAATTTAGGCTGGCAATTTTTAGCCGGGTTTTTCTTATCAACAGTTCTAATTTCTTTTTCCCGTAGTTTCTGGCTGGCCCTAATCTTGGCGCTTATTTTTTCCTTAGTTTATATTTATTTTGTTTATTCTTTTAAAGATTTACTGAAATCTTTATTGTGGTTATTTTCGTCCCTCTTAATTTCTTTTGCTTTAGTGTATTGTATAGCCGCTTTTCCATATCCGCCGACAGGAGGCTTTAAGGCAGATTTTATTGATCGAATAAGTAATGGAAGCGAAGCGGCCATTTCTTCACGCTGGTCACAACTGCCAATTCTTTTTAAAGAAATTATTAAAGAACCATTTTTTGCTCAAGGGTATGGAAAAACAATAACTTATTTATCGAGCGATCCGCGGGTACTCGCAAATAATCCCAGTGGAGAATATACTACTTATGCTTTTGAATGGGGCTATTTAGATATGATTTTGAAGTTTGGCTTATTCGGTTTGAGTATTTATTTGTTATTATTATTTAAAATAATAAAGCAAGGATTAAAAAAAATAAAAAATTCTGATTATCTTTCGGTTGGGATTAGTTTCGGCTTGCTATTCTTAGTGTTTGTTAATATTTTTACACCATACTTAAATCATCCGCTGGGAATTGGTTTTTTGCTTTTAAGCTCTTGTTTAATTTCAAAAGATAGAGTATATTAAACATAATTAATTTGTAAATAATAAATCTATGAATGATCAAATCATATCTCAAGAAGGCTATGATAAATTAACTGACGAACTTACTATTTTAACAACAGTTAGAAGAAAAGAAATCGCTGAAAGAATTGAAAGAGCCAAGGAATTGGGAGATTTGAGCGAGAACGCCGAGTATAGCGAAGCCAAGGATGCTCAGGCTTTAAATGAGGGGCGTATTTTAGAATTAACCAATACAATCAAAAATGTAACCATTGTTCAACATGACGGTTCTCGTGGTGCGGTGGTGATGGGCTCGAAAGTAAAAGTGGAAAGTGACGGCAAGGAAAAAGAATATACCATTGTTAGTTTTAACGAAGCTGATCCGGTCAATGGGAAAATTTCTAATGAATCGCCACTTGGAGTTGCTTTTTTACATAAGAAAAAAGGCGATTCAGTGGAGGTAGAAACTCCAAGGGGAACGGTTAAATATAAAATTGTTAAAATATTTTAATTTGTTAACGTTTAAAAATATGTCACTTAAAAACGATGTAAGCACGAAAGTAAGCGAGCGTGACGATCGTTTAAAAAAACTTAATGAGTTAATCGAGTCCGGCGTAAATCCTTATCCGGCCAAGGTTATTCGCGACTATACAATAGCCGAGGTTTTGGAAAAATTCATAAGTTTAGAAAAAGACAATAAAGTATTTACTATTGTTGGTCGTTTGCGAAGTGTTAGAAGTCATGGAAACTTAACTTTTGCTAATTTGGAAGATGCGAGCGGAAATATTCAAATTGCTTTATCAAAGAAAGAATTAGGGGATGAGAGTTATAAACGATTTGTAAAATTAATTGACAATGGAGATTTTTTGCAAATTAATGGTTCTTGTTTTTTAACGCATAAAGGGGAAAATAGCGTGATGGTTAAAGAATGGAGCTTGCTTACTAAAGCTTTGCGTCCAATCCCTGATTCTTGGTATGGATTAAAGGACGAGGATGAACTTTTTCGTAAAAGATATTTAGATATTTTACTAAATAGAGAAACGAGAGAAATGATTTTAAAGCGGGCTAAATTCTGGCAAGCAACGCGGACTTTTTTATTAGAACGTGGTTTTATTGAAGTAGAAACTCCAGTGCTTGAAACAATGGCTGGCGGGGCTGATGCCAATCCTTTTGCCACTCATCATAACGCTTTAGATATTGATGTCTATTTAAGAATTTCGATGGGTGAATTATGGCAAAAGAAGTTGATGGTTGCAGGACTAGAAAAAACTTTTGAAATCGGTCGTCAATTTAGAAACGAAGGAATGGACGCGGAACATTTACAAGACTATACCCAGATGGAATTCTATTGGGCCTATGCCGATTATAAAATGGGAATGGCCCTAACTGAAGAAATGTATAAATATATTGCGCAGGAAACTTTTGGAACCCTTAAATTTAAAATTAAGAATTTTGAAGTTGATTTAAATAAAAAATGGGAGATTTACGATTATCGTGAGACAGTTAAGAAAATGACCGGAATTGATGTTTTAACGGCGAGTGAAAAAGAAATAGTGGCAAAGCTTGAAGAATTAAAAGTTAATTATGATAAAAAAGGATTTAATATTACCAGAGCAATTGATAATCTTTGGAAATATTGCCGTAAACAAATTGCCGGACCAGGATTTTTAGTCGGCACGCCAATTGCGGTTTCTCCTCTAGCTAAACGCGATGAAGGAAATGACGCGATTGCCCAGAGATTCCAAATAATTATTGCTGGCTCAGAAATCGGTAACGGATATAGCGAATTAAATAACCCGGTTGATCAAGATGAACGTTTTCTTGACCAACAAAAATTAAAAGAAGCGGGAGACGAAGAAGCGCAAGAACATGATCATGATTTTGTGGAAGCACTTGAATATGGTATGCCTCCGACTTGTGGATTTGGTTTTAGTGAACGCCTGTTTTCGTTCTTGATGGATAAGACGGTGAGAGAATGTCAGATATTTCCTTTAATGAAACCAAAAATAGATTAATATTTAATATTATGCGACTTTGGAGTATTTCGCCAGCGTATCTAGATCGCCAAGGTCTTTTAGCTCTATGGCGAGAGGCTCTTTTAGCCAAAAAAGTTTTAGCCGGGAATACCAAGGGGTATAAAAATCATCCGCAGCTTGAACGTTTTAAAAAAGATAATCAAATTAATAAGTATTTACTTAGTATTTTTCAAGAAGCAGAAAATCGCGGTTATAAATTTAATAAGGGTAAAATAGGAAAAATAAACGGATTAGATAACAAAATAAAAATTAATTCGGAGCAGATTGTTTACGAGTTCAATCATTTACTGCGGAAATTAAAGATTCGGGACGAGTCGGTTTATGACAAGTTTAAAAAAATTAAAGACATAAAACTAAATCCAGTATTTAAAAAAGTAAAAGGTCAGATAGAAAATTGGGAAAAAATAAAATAAGCATATTCGGGGATCGTCTAACGGTAGGACTCCAGGTTCTGGTCCTGGCTATTGGGGTTCGAATCCCTATCCCCGAGCAGATTGCGACAAAGAGAGGTGTAAGCCTCTTTTTGTTTTGTATTTAAAGGGTTTTTGTCCAGTTCGAGCCTGTAAAATTTAGCCTCTAAGTTATCTATTTCTTTTTTAACAGGAACAAGCCATTTATATGGCGTAATTGTTAGTTTTTTGTCTTTCATCTCTCGGTTCGAGCCGATCTTATCAAGTATTCTTCTACGCTCTTTTTGGTCGCCTTTTTGAAAGTTTATTTTAG
>Ga0265297_10005774_pt1 | contig 18494 bp, 14 predicted proteins | sample Munlanlwell13791_FD_192502 | JGI IMG/M metagenome (GOLD analysis project Ga0265297, IMG submission 192502) | Leachate microbial communities from a municipal landfill in Southern Ontario, Canada - Leachate well 137-91 | ecosystem: Engineered > Solid waste > Landfill > Unclassified | place...
CGCAGGGGCAAGGGTCGTTGCGGCCGATCTTCGGGGGCGCCGGAGCCGCCGGCTGGGCCGGAGCCGCGGGGGCGTTCTGTCCCTCGGACCTGAGGAGCCTCGATCGGCCGGGCCTCGCCGCGGAAGAGTCCTCGACGGGAGCCTCGCCTCCGTCGGCGTCCGGGTGCACGGCATGGACGACCGGCGGCGGCGCCACGCGCCGGGGGACCTGGATATGGAAGAGGTACTCGATGGTCTGCTCGCGAATGCGGTCGAGAAGGCCGTCGAAGAGCTCCTTGGTCTCCCTCTGGTACTCGATCTTGGGGTCCTTCTGCCCGTAGGCGCGCAGGTGGATGGACTTCTTGAGCTGATCCAACTCGTAGAGGTGGCCCTTCCAGTTCTGGTCGATGCGCTGCAGCAGGATGAGCTTCTCGATCTCCCCGAACTGGAAACCCTCGAAATCCTCGCGCCCGCGCCGCTCGTAGGCGGCGGCGGCCGCCTGCCGCAGCTCCTCGAGAAGCTTGTCCTTGCCGAGCTTGCGCATCTCGTCCACGGACCTCGGGTGGTCCAGGCCGAAGACCCGCTTCACGTACTCCTCGAGCTTGACGAGGTCCCACTGGTCCGGGTAGGAGTTCTTGGGGGCGAACTCGGCGAGCTTGGCCTCGATGTCCTCGGACAGCATGGTCCGTATCTGCTCCGAGATGTTTTCTCCGTCGAGAATGAAGTTGCGCAGGCCGTAAACGACCTCGCGCTGTTTGTTCATGACGTTGTCGTATTCGAGCAGCTGCTTGCGGATGTCGAAGTTGTGGGTCTCGACGCGGCGCTGGGCGCCTTCGATCTGCCGGCTGACGAGCGGCGACTCGATGGGCTCGTCCTCGGTCATGCCGAACTTCTCCATCAGGCCCTGGATGCGCTCGGAGCCGAACAGGCGCATGAGCTCGTCGTTGAGGGCGAGGTAGAAGCGGGTCTCGCCGGGGTCGCCCTGGCGGCCGCACCGGCCGCGCAGCTGGTTGTCGATGCGCCGCGCCTCATGGCGCTCGGTGCCCATGACGTAGAGCCCGCCGACGGCGAGCACGGCCTTCTGGTCCTCGAGGTCCGTGGGGCTGCCGCCGAGGATGATGTCGGTGCCGCGGCCGGCCATGTTCGTGGCGATCGTCACGGTCCCCTTCTTGCCGGCCTGCGCGATGATCTGCGCCTCCATCTCGTGGTACTTCGCATTGAGCACCTGGTGCGGGATGCCCTTCTCCCGCAGCATGGCCGCCAGCGTCTCGGACTTCTCGATGGAACGCGTGCCCACGAGGATGGGCCGCGACTTGCGCCAGGTGGCCTCGATGTCGGCGACGATGGCGCGCCACTTGCCGTGCTGGTTGAGGTAGATGATATCCGGGTAGTCGTTGCGGATATTGACCCGATTGGTCGGGATCTCGACGACCGAGAGCTTGTAGATCTCGAAGAACTCGTCGGCCTCGGTCATGGCCGTGCCCGTCATGCCTGAAAGCTTCTCGTACATCTTGAAGAAGTTCTGGAAGGTGATGGTGGCCAGGGTCTGGTTCTCCTCGCGGGGAGAGATCTTCTCCTTGGCCTCGACCGCCTGGTGCAGGCCGTCGGACCAGCGGCGGCCGGGCATCAGGCGCCCGGTGAACTCGTCGACGATGACGACCTCGGGCCCCGTCTCTCCAGCCTTGACCACGTACTCCACGTCGCGCTTGTAGAGGTGATGGGCGCGGAGGGCCTGGGTGATGTGGTGGACCCAGGCTCCCTCGAGGTCGTCGTAAAGGTTGGTGAGGCTCAGCAGGCGCTGCGCCTTCTCGATGCCCTCGTCGCTGAGGACCGCGTTGTGATTCTTCTCGTCGATGACCGCGTCGTAGCCCTTGCTGAGGTCGGTGTTCGTGTACTTGGCCTGGATCTCCTCCTCCTCTGTCACGAAGCGGACCTTCAGGAAGGGGATGACCTGCTCGTCGATCCTCTTGTAGCGGTCGGTGGACTCCTCGGCCGGGCCGGAGATGATGAGCGGGGTGCGGGCCTCGTCGACGAGGATCGAGTCCACCTCGTCGACCACCGCGTAGTGCAGGGGCCGCATCACGCGGTCGTCGCGATGGTTGACCATGTTGTCGCGCAGATAGTCGAAGCCGATCTCGTTGTTGGTGACGTACGTGACGTCGCAGCCGTAGGCCTCGCGCCGGCTCTGGTTGTCGAGGTCGTGCTGGACCGAGCCCACCGTGAGCCCGAGGTAGCGGTAGATGGGGCCCATCCAGTCCGCGTCGCGCCGCGCCAGGTAGTCGTTGACCGTGACCACGTGCACGCCCCGTCCGCCGAGGGCGTTGAGGTAGACGGCGGCCGTGGCGACCAGCGTCTTGCCTTCGCCGGTCTTCATCTCGGCGATGCCGCACTCGTTGAGCACCATGGCGCCCAGCAGTTGGACGTCGTAGTGCCTCAGCCCGATGGCGCGCCGGGAGGCCTCGCGCGCGAGAGAGAATGCCTCGGGGATGAGCTCGGATAGGACCTCGTTCTCGTACTTGATGCGCTCCTCGCGGGAGGCCTTGGGGTCGAGCCCCTTCATCTTCTCGCGCAGCCGCTCGCGCAGCTTCTCGGTCCTGGCCGGGAAATCCGCCTCCGCCAGCTTCTGGATCTCGGGCTCGAGCGCGTTGATCCGCTCGACGAGGGGCCTGAGCGTCTTGAGGCGCCGCTCGCTGGGAGTGCCTATGACTTTATAGACGAGGGATTCGATCATTAAATTCTCTTGGAATCACCGACACAATATGGGTCGACTCGGAGTTCCGCTTTTGTCCATTCTAGCATTTTGCCCCGACGGGAAATCAGCCGCCGATGGAGACTCGCAACATAAGGGAACTTTTCAGGGCGTCGAACGTATTATTGATTATGGACATCCCTCGCATGGACCCTAGTTCCGCAGGCCTCGGCCTGCGCACGATCCGCGGTGTCAAGGTGATGCTGAGCCCGGACCTGGCGCAGCTTTTCGGAACGTCGCACAAAGCCCTACTGAGGCTGATCCGTCGGGAACGAGAGCGGTTCCCGCCGGACTTCATGTTCAAGCTAAGCCCGGCCGAGACCCGGCTGTTCATACCTTCCGGCAGGGGGATACGACCCCCTGTCCTGGCATTCACGGCGGAGGGGATCCTGATGACTTCCGGCCTTCTCCAGACCCCGACCGCCATCACGTTCAGCGTCGAGATCATCCGGGTCTTCGGCTGCCCCCCGGGGACCGGAATATGGGAGCCGTGAGGTCCTTGAGAAAGCGTGTCCCTTGGCGTATACTCTGAGAGGGACATCTATGGCGCATCGCATCTGCTTGAAGGACAAGGGGCTCAAGCGCCTGCTGAAGGCCAAGAAGGAAGCCCGGCAGGGCCGCACTCGCTCTCTGGAAGACATCCGGCGTTCTCTTGCCCGCCGGACTGAATCGGACTGACTCCGGCCACCGCAGAGACGTCTACAGGTAGGCTTATCCCGCCTGCTCGGCCTGGGCGGCCGCCCGCACCTCGCGCAGGAGGGCCGCCAGGTCCTCCTCAGTGGTCAGGGGGTTCATGAGCGCGCAGCGCAGGAACACGCCGGTGGGCAGCTGGGTCTGCACGAGATAGAACTTCTCCCCGGAGAGTATCCGCCTGCGGACGGCGGCCTGCAGCCGGTCCAGGTCCCCCCTCCCTGAGCCGACGTACCGGAAGCAGACGATGTTGCTCTCCGGCTCCACGGCCAGCTCGAAGCCCTTCTCCGCGCGGATCATCCGGGCGAAGCTCCGCGCCAGGCCGTAGCTTCGGCGCACGTGCTCGGCGAACACGCGCGTGCCGTGCAGGGCGAGGGAGCCGTAGAGCGTGACGCCCAGGGCGCGCTTGGTGCACTCGAGGGTGCGCTGGGCGAAGTTGTACCACTCGTCGCGGGCCTCGCCCTGGAATAGGTAGGAAGCCTGCTGGGAGAACGCCTCGTAGGAGCGCCGTCCATCCTTGAAGATGACCGCGGTGATGAGGGACGGGAGCATCATCATCTTGTGCGCGTCCCAGACCACGGAGTCCGCCCGCTCGACGCCTTTCAGGAGATGCCGGTATTCCTCGACCAGGGCCGCCGAGGCCCCGTGCGCCCCGTCCACATGGAGCCAAAGCCCCCGCTTCTCGCAGAAGTCCGCGACAGCCCCCAGGCGGTCGTAGGTGCCCGTGGCCGTAGAGCAGGCGTTGGCCGCCACCGCGACGATCTTGTACCCCTCGCGGTCGGCGGCTGCATACGCCTCCTCCAACGCGGCCGTGGACATGCGGCACTCGGGGCCGCAGGCCACCTCCACCGCGCCGCCCTTACCCCAGCCCATGATCTGCGCGGCGCGCTTGACGCTGTAGTGCGCCTGCGCCGAGACCAGGACCGCCAGCTTGGGGCCGTTCCCTTCCTTCCAGATGTCGAAGCCCGCCTTGGCCTGCCGGGCCGCCAGCAGGGCCGTCAGGTTGCCGGCCGAGCCGCCGGAGGTGAGCACACCGTCGGCTCCCTCGCCGAATCCCAGGAGCCCCGCCATCCAGCGGACGGCGGCGCGCTCCATGGCCGTGTTGAGGGGAGACAACTCGTACACCGCGGCGCTGTTGTTGAGCAGGGACACGGCCATGTCGATCAAGGCCGCCCGGGGCAGGGGCGCCGCCACCTGATGCCCGGTGCAACGGGGATGATGCATGTGGCACGAGGCGGCCGCGATGCGCGCGGTCAGGTCGTCGATGCCGCCCGCCGGGTCCTCCGGGAACCCCGCGGGCCAGCGCGAGACCAGCTCCTCGGGAGGCGCGGCCGGCACCACGGGGATATCCCTCGACTCCGCCTTCGCCAGATAGTCGGCGAGGGCGTCCACCATCTTGTGCCCGTCACGCCGGAACGCCTCGGGGTCGAAGGCCTCTGTTATCGGGTCCATGGGGTCAGTACTCCGTCCAGACCTTGCCCTTCGTGTCCGTATGGGTGCAGTTGACGAAGACCTGCCCGAAGTCCGAGTCGAGGAGGTCGTTGTCGTAGAACCAGCCGCCGGAGTCGTCGGGGGACCTTCCCTGACGCACGGCGTTGGAATCGGAGTGATGGGGAGGCACCTTGGCGCGGGGCAGGGACTTCAGGTACTTCCCTCCGACGGTCAACGCGGCGAGGTCCGTAGGATACTCCCCCTTAGTGTCGCCGTAGTAGATGCTCAGCGCGCTGCGGATGCTCCCGAGGTTCCCCTTCGTGGCTCCCTCATTGGACTTTACGATCAGGTGACCCATGCTCATATCGGAAAGGGCCCCCACCATGCCGAGCGGGACCAACACGGCCGTGGCAGCCAGGAGCGCGAGCCCGGCGCTCATCAGCCGTTTGGGCTCCGCCTCGGCCAGGTGCGGCGGCCGCTCCGCGGCCGGACCTTTAGCCCGGGAGCCCCACCAGAGCATCTGCAGCCCCCGCGCCGTGGCGCACAGGCCGAGAATGAGGATGAGTATGAGGCCGAGCTCGGCCGACATCCCGGAGAAGAGGAAGGCCATGACGCACCCGACCACGATCTCCCACCTCCGCCAGCGCTTGATCCCCTTGCTCCGCATGATCGCGTCGGCCCCGCCGGCCGCTGTCAGCCCCAGCATGAGCAGGGGGATGCCCAGCACGGCAAGCAGGCCGATCGGTCCGGACGTCGAGGGGTTGGCCCAGGCCGGAGAGGCCCAGGACACCGCTGAGAAGAAAATCGCGACGCTTTTCAGTCTTCTGCCCATGTGAACTCCCATTCCTTATCCGGCATGAAGCCCTCCTTCGTGAACGACCCGGGCTCGGGCCCGTCCAAAGGATAGCTGCTCGATAGGATACGCGCCCCGCCCTTCGGCAGGAGGACGTACTCCCCGCGGACCAGAGGCTGCCGCCACGGACGCGTGGTGGTCAGGAGATAGGTCCCGGACCGCCCGCCGGAAGACTGGGTATAGCGCACCCGGATATGCCGGCTCCCGCGGCCCGGGACACGTATGGAGTAGCGCGGCGCGGCCCCGAGCCAGACCACGGGTATGCTCCTGAGGGCCTGTCCGCTCAGGGGGTCCACTTCGCTCACCTCGATGGACGAGGGGATCGGATGCGCCTCATCTATCGGGAAAGGGTACTTCAAGCCTTGGACCACGGGGACCGGCCAGGGGTTCTCATAGACGTAGAGGCCGTCCACGTCGATGGCGCCGGGCCGGACCGCGACCTCGATGCGCTCCCGGGTGAAGCGGACCACGGGCACGAGCCCCGTGGCGATCAGAAGGAGGCCGCCGAGGGCCGCCGAGGCGAGGACGGACGCTGCGTTCGCACGTGAGCTGGCCGTGAGGAGATTATGGCACCGCCCGCGCGACGATGCAACGGCCCCGCGGCTACTCGCGCTTCTTGGTTTTGGCGACCCCCACCTCCTCCGGGGAGAAGTGAAGGAACAGGAAACTCACCTTGAAGCCGTACTTCTCGCTCAGGGACTTTTCGCGGCTCCTGAGGTAGTCGATGAGGCCCGTGTTGGAGCCCACGTCGAAGGAGAAGACGACCTCGTCCACTTTGGAGCCGATGTCCTTCTCGAGAACGGCCCGGTGCTTGGCATAGGTCTCGAGCTTGGCCTCCACCTTATCGCGCAGGACCTGGCGGAAAGGAAGCGGGACGCGGGCCGACTTGGCCTCGACCACGCCCACACTCCCGGTGGCGCGGTTCCGGACCACCACGTCGAGCTCGGTCACGTATTTTCGCTGAGCGTCGAAGAGCTCGTGCCCGCTCTGGACGATCTCGTAGCCATTCTCGAGGCGGTCCTCGATGCTCTTGAGCTCCCCCAGGAGCCCCACGTAGCGGCCGTAGATAACCCCCTCGATGATCTTGTTCAGACCCTCATCCTTCTCGTAGCGCGCGATGAGGCGGTTGAGCTCCTCGCGCATGCCTGCCTCGGACTCAGGCGTCCGGGTCATCTCGTCGAGATAGGCGAAGCGGAAACGGCGGCCCAATCTCCTCGAGAACTGCCTCTCCCTATCCTGCAGATGCTCCTTGATCTCGGCGTAGCCCCGCGTATCGAAGACGAGCAGGACCTCGTCGAACCGGCCCATGGCCCTCTCCGCCTTGCCCTTCCGGGCGAAGTAGGAGCCGGCCTCCTCCAGATATTTGTCGACTCGCCGGATGCCTTCCTCGATCTCGGACCGGGGGTTGTCGGAGCGGTGGAAGTAGACCCGGTAGGTGTTCACGGCCACGCTGCGACCGCGGTCGTTCATCACGCCGTCCACCCACATGAGGGTCTGCTCAAGATGGGTGTTGTGTTGCTTCACGTTCAGCCGGCGCGCCACGGCCTCGATGGCCTTCAGCTTGGCCCAGACGTCGCCGTAGCTGTCCCCCATGACGTCGAGGCTTTCGCCCAGGTCCAACCGGCCTCCGAGTTTGGCGACAAGCCTCTTCACTTCTTGATAGTAGGCCGGCGCGCGGCCGAAGATATTGATCCCATCGTCGTTGACCACGGAGGCGCCGGCCGCGTCCACGGCCGCGGCGGCGCGCTGCCGGTCTCCCAGGAACATGCGGTCCAGCGAGGTCTTGGCCCCGAGGCCGGAGGGGGCGGCGGCCGCCTCGCGGACTTGGGCCGCGGCGGCGGTCAGACGCTCGCGCAATGTCTCGGGAGCCGCGGCAGGGGTGGCTGCCGCGGCGACCTTGGACACCGGCGTAGCCTTGGAAACGGCGCCAGACAACGACTTAGGCAACGAAAGGGAAGGAGCCCCTGCAACGACAGGGGAGGCAGACAGAGGAGACGCCTGATAAACGGAGGCTGCTGTGGGCACGGACTTGGGCAAGGACAGGGACGGAGCTCCTACAACGGCAGGAGAAACGGCGAAAGGAGAGACTTTGGACACGACGACTGCTGCCGGCGCAACTAAGCTCGGCGTGATGCCTGCCAGCGGGGCCAAGGTCGGGGTCAGCCCCAGCGACGGGCTGAGCGACGGAGCCCCCAGAGAGAGACTCCCCAGCCGAAGGCCGGAGATGGCCGCGGCCCCGGCCGCCGGCGCCAGGCCGGCGATGCCGCTCACGGGAGCCACGGGAGCTACCTGGACGTTCCCCGCGCATACCTGGGAGACGGGCAGCGCGAGAGCCAGCACGAGGAGCGGCTGTTTCAGGGATCTCATGGGATTCTCCTAGGGGGAGGATAGCACCATCCGGCGGGCGACGAGTGGGCCCTCCGGGCAGATTCCGGACGGATTATGACCCAGCGGGGCTGGGCCCCACAGACGCCGGAGCCCGTCGCGGCGCCCCAATTTGTTAGACTCTGTCCGTCATGGCAGCCAGGCCTCTCGGCATAGCGCTCGCCGGTCTGGGCAACGTCGGCTTCGAGACCGCGCGCCTGCTCCTCTTGCGTCAGGACGAGTTCTCCCGCCGGCTGGGGCGGCGCCTGGAGCTCCGCTGGGTCTGCGACCCCCGCGTGGACGCCAAGGCGCGGCGCTTGAGGCTTCCGCGCTCGGTGACGCGCGCCCGCGAGGCCTGGCGCGCCCTGGCCGATCCCAACGTGGACGTCGTGGTCGAGCTCATCGGCGGGGTCGACGACGCGCGCGCCCTGGTGCTGGGCGCCCTGGCCGCGGGCAAGCAGGTCGTAACCGCCAACAAGCACCTCCTGTCCCGGCACTGGGACGCGGTCTTCCGCGCGGCGGAGCGCCGCCGCTCGCGGGTCTACTTCGAAGCCGCGGTCGCCGGCGGGATCCCCATCCTGCAGGCCCTTCGCACGGGCCTGGCCGCCAACCGGATCCGTTCGGTCTCGGGGATCCTCAACGGGACCACGAACTTCATCCTCTCGCGGATGTCGCTCGCGGGCTGCTCGATGGAGGAGGCCCTTCGAGAAGCGCAGCGGATGGGCATGGCCGAGCGCGACCCTCGCCTGGACCTCAGCGGAGCGGACACGGCGCACAAGGTCTCGATCCTCGCCTCGCTCATCGCCGGCCGGTGGGTGCGGCCCGGCCGCGTCGTCTGCCAGGGCATCGAGGGGATCGGGGCCGAGGACATGCGCTTCGCCCTCGAGAAGCTGGGACGCACGCCGCGGCTGCTGGGGACGGCCCGCTTCGATTGGTCGCCGTCCCGGACCGGCGTCGAGGTCCACGTCCAGCCCACCCTCGTTCCGCTCCAGCACCCGCTGGCGGGCGTGCACGGCGGCTACAACGCGGTGCTGGTGGACGCCTCCTCGGCCGAGGACCTGATGTTCTACGGCAAGGGCGCCGGCCCCGGCCCGGCCGCGAGCGCGGTCCTTTCGGACATCCTCACCTTGGGCGGCGAGCTCCTGGCCGGCGGGCCTCCCGTCCCGGCGCGGCGCACGTCCGGCGCGCTCTCCTTCGAGCCGGAGTCCGAGGCGCCGCACTATCTCAAGCTCATGGTCCGCGACGTTCCGGGCGCCCTGGCGCGCATCGCGGGGATCCTGGGAAAGACCGGCATCTCCATCGCCCAGATCCATCAGGCGGGCGAACGCTCCCGGTCCGGGGACGCGGTCCCCGTGATGATCGTGACCCATGACACCTCCCGGCGGCGCATGGACTCCGCCCGGGCGGCCATCTCCCGGCTGCCGATCGTGGCGCGCAGGCACTGCTGCTGCCTTCGCATCCTGCCGGGGGGGCCCCGCCTCTAGCATGGCCCCGAGGGTCGGCCTCATCGAAAAGTACCGCGGCCGGCTGCCCGTGGGCCGGGGAACCCCCGTGGTGACCCTGCTCGAGGGAGACACGCCGCTCGTCCCCGCCCCCCGCCTGGCCCGCCGCGCGGGACTGCCAGAGACCGCGGTCCATCTGAAGATCGAGGGGGCCAACCCGACCGGCTCCTTCAAGGACCGCGGCATGACGCTGGCCATCTCCAAGGCGCTCGAGCAAAAAGCCCGCGGGGTCCTCTGCGCGTCGACCGGGAACACGGCGGCGTCGGCCGCGGCCTACGCCGCGCGCGCGCGCCTGCGCTGCGTGGTCCTGCTCCCCGCCAAGGGCGTGGCCCTGGGCAAGCTGGCGCAGGCCCTGATGCACGGAGCCGAGGTGCTCTCGGTCCGCGGCAACTTCGACCAGTCCCTCGCGCTCGCCCTGGCTGCCGCCGAGGAGGCGGGCTGGACCGTGGTGAACTCTGTCAACCCCTACCGCCTCCAGGGCCAGAAGACGGCGGCCTTCGAGATCGCGGAGACGCTCGGCCGCTTCCCCGACTACCAGTTCATGCCGGTGGGCAACGCCGGCAATATCACGGCCTATTGGATCGGCTACCGCGAGCTCGTCGGCCTGTGCCGCGGCAAGCCCCCCGCCATGATGGGCTGGCAGGCCGCCGGCGCGGCCCCCATCGTGCTCGGCCGCCCCGTGGCGGAGCCCAAGACCCTGGCCAGCGCCATCCGCATCGGAAACCCCGTCTCCTGGAAGCGCGCGCTCGAGGCCCGAGACCAATCCGAAGGGCTCATCGGGAAGGTGACGGACCGCGAGATCCTCTCCGCCTACCGCCTGCTGGCCGAGGAGGAAGGCGTCTTCTGCGAGCCCTCGAGCGCGGCCTCGGCGGCGGGCCTGCTGCGCTTCGCGGGGTCCGGAGGATTCCGCCGGACGGACAAGAAGGCGCTGCGGGTCGTCTGCATCCTGACCGGCCACGGCCTGAAGGATCCCGAGGCGCCGAAGCTGCTGCGCCACCGCTTCCGCGAGACCGCGCCGGAGCTGAGCGCCATCCGAAAGGTTCTGGCCTCATGATCTCCAGGGTCCGGGTGCGGGTCCCCGCCACGACCAGCAACCTGGGACCCGGCTTCGACGTCCTGGGCATGGCCCTGACGCTCTACAACGACCTCGAGGTCGAGCGCCTGCCGGGACGCGGCCCGGCTCTCGTCGAGATCGAGGGCGAGGGCGCCGACGCCCTGCCCCGCGGCGAGTCGAACCTCGTGGTCCGGGCCTTCCGGACGGTCCTTCCCCGGCGCGCTTTCCCGTCGCTCCTGCGCTTCAGGATGCGCAACCGCATCCCTCTCGGCCGCGGGCTGGGCTCGAGCGCGGCCGCGCGCCTGGCCGGGCTCATGGCAGGCGCGACGTTCCGCGGAACTCCCGAGCCCCGGCTGCGCGACCTCGTCCTGAAGGCATGCCGCATGGAGGGCCATCCGGACAACGCGGTCCCGGCCTTCTTCGGCGGGCTGTGCGCCTCGCTGTACGAGGGGAGCGCCCTGCGCTTCGTTCGCCTGCGCCGGCCCGCGGGCCTGGCCGTCGTCGTCTGCGTCCCCGATTTCGAGGTCTCCACGGAGAAGGCCCGCCGCATCCTGCCGAGACGGGTCTCCCTCGAGACCTCGGTCCGGACCTCGGCCCGCTTGGCGCTCCTCCTGGCGGCCTTCGAGCGCCGCCGCTACGAGCTCCTGCGGACCGCCATGGACGACGTGCTGCACCAGCCGTTCCGCAAGAGGCTCACCCCGGGGATGGACTCGGTCATCTCCGCCGCGCTGTCCGCGGGCGCCTTCGGGGCCGCGCTGTCCGGCTCCGGCCCCACGGTCCTGGCCCTTGCTCCAACGGCCGCCGCGGCCGCCGTCGGTCGCGCCATGACCCGAGCCTTCTCCCGGCACGGCCTCCGCAGCCGCGCCCGGATCCTGCGGGTGGACTCCCGCGGGCTGCGCCTGGAGGCCCGGCGATGAGCCGCCGGAAGCTCGTCGTGATGAAGTTCGGGGGAACCTCGGTCGCGGACCCGGAGAAGATCCAGCGCGCGGCCGAGCGGGCCGTGGCCGCCCGCCGCGCGGGCAAGAGCGTGGTCGTCGTGGTCTCGGCCCCCGGGCAGATGACCGACGAGCTCCTCGACCTCGCCCACCAGATCGACAAGGAACCGGACAAGCGCGAGCTCGACGTACTCCTGTCCACGGGAGAGCTCGTGGGCATCTCGCTGTTCACGATGGCCTGCCGCGCCCGCGGAGTCCCGGCCATCTCGCTGACCGGCCCCCAGGCCGGAATCCAGGCCGACGAGCACCATACCCGGTCCATGATCACGGGCATCCGCCCCGCCAAGGTGCTCCAGGAGCTGCGCGCGGGTAAGATCGTGGCCGTAGCCGGCTTCCAGGGAGTCAATCCGAGGGCCGACGTGACCACGCTGGGCCGCGGCGGCTCGGACCTGACGGCCGTGGCCCTGGCCGCGGTGCTCAAGGCCAGCCACTGCGAGATCTTCACGGACGTCAAGGGCGTCTACACGGGGGACCCTCGCATCGTCTTCGACGCCCGCAAGCTGGCCAGCATCTCCTACGATGAGATGCTCGAGCTCGCGAGCGCGGGGGCCCAAGTCATGCAGGCCCGCTCCATCGAAGTCGCGGGCCGCTTCGGCGTCCGCATCCTGGTGCGGTCGGCCTTCCACTCGGCGCCGGGCACATGGATACTCTCCAAGACGGGGAACAGATGGAACAATCGAACGTCTCGAGCCTGGCTCTCGACAAGGGGGAGGTGCGGCTCTCGATCGTCTGCGTCCCCGACAAGCCGGGCATCGCGGCCCGCGTCCTCTCCGAGCTCGCGGCCGCATCCATCCAGGTCGACATGATCGTGCAGTCCGCCCCCACGCTCAAGGGCGTCAATGACATGTCCTTCATGTCGCCGCGCGGGCAGGCCCAGTCCGCCCGCCAGGCCCTCGAGCGGATCGCCCGCGAGATCGGCGCCGAGCGCGTGGACCTGCACGATCAGGTCGCGAAGGTCTCCGCCGTCGGCACGGGCTTCCGGCGGGACCCGACGGTCGCGGCGCGCATGTTCAAAGCGCTGGCCGACAGCGGCATCAACATCCACATGATCACGACCTCGGACCTCCGCATCTCGTGCGTCATCGACAGCCGCCACGGGGAGACGGCCCTGCGCATCCTGCATCGGGCCTTCAAGCTCGGACGCCGACGCTGAGCCGGCGGGCATTGACAGAAGGATTCCGGCCTGATATAAATTGGGTGCGCCTGGAACGCCGACCGGGTTCCAGGTTTTTTCTATTCATATGATCGGATGAGCCCACACAGACTCCCTCCTCCTACCGTCGTCGAGACGATCCCGGACCTCGAGGCCGTGGCGGCGGACATCGCCCGCTCGAGCCGCATCGGCATCGACAGCGAATCCGACGGCTTCTACGTCTACCACGAGAAGGTGTGCCTGCTCCAGATCTCGACAGCGGAGGAGGACTTCGTCATCGACCCTCTCGCCGTTCAGGACCTTTCCCCGCTGGGTCCGATCTTCCGCGATCCGCAGGTTGAGAAGGTGTTCCACGCCGGGGAGTACGACATCCTCTGCCTGAAGCGGGACTATGGATTCAAGATCGTCAACGTCTTCGACACGATGGTCGCGACCCGGACGCTGGGCTCCCAGCACCTGGGCCTGGCCCCGCTCATCGAGGAAAACTTCGGCTTCAGGCCTTCCAAGAAGCTCCAGCGCGCGAACTGGGGGAAGCGCCCGCTCAGCCCCGAGCAGATCCAATACGCGCGCCTCGACACCCACTATCTCCTATCCCTGCGCAACCTCCTGTACGACAAACTCGACGCCAAGGGCCTGCTCGAGGACGCCCTCGACGAGTTCCGCCGCCTGGAGCTGCTGGAGCCCAACCCCCGGGTCTTCGACCCGGACGGCTTCTGGGGCCTCTCGCGCGCCCGGGAGCTCTCCCCGGCCAAGCGGGCGGTGCTCAAGGAGCTCTACCACTACCGCGAGGATAAATCCGCGCATCTCGACCGCGCACCTTTCCGCGTGCTGTCCGAGGAGCTCCTGGTCCGGCTGGCCCAGGCCGCCCCTTCGACGCCCGAGGCTCTCAAGGCCTTCGGCGGGATGACGCCGTACCTGTACAGCCACTTCGGCCCGGAGCTTCTGGCCGTGATCGAGAACGGGCTGGCCTCTCCCCCCATCGAAAAGCCCCCCGAGCGGCCCAGCAATAACCGGTGGGACGGGGACACCCTGCGGCGCTACGAGGCGCTGCGGGCGTGGCGCAACAAGCAGGCCACGTCCCGCGGGGTGAACCCGGTCGTCGTGCTGGCGACCGAGGAGCTGCGCAAACTGGCCCAGGCCCCGCGCGACGCGAAGGACCCGGAGGCTTGGCTCGAGGTCCTCAGCGAGCACAAGCGCCGCGTGTACGGAGAGCAGCTGCTGGAACTGCTGCGGATGCCGACGCCGCCGAAGAAGAGCCGCCGGGGCCGGCGCATACGCGCGCAGGTGAGACACGCCGGGTAGCCGCGCCTGCAAGCGGCGCCTGCGGCAAGTCGCGCCTGCGGCAGAGGCCGTTCATCGAGTTCTTCCTTCCCTCTAGGCCGTTGAATGGTGTCGTTGCCTGAGCGGTCTCCCTCTCCATACGGGCTCCTCTTCCTCGCCTGCGATGATGGTCATCGAGGGTCATGGAATTCCGCTTATTTTCATTGAACTGGCCCCGGGGCCAGCCCTTGTAAAATCAGCAGAATCCGCAGATGCCTGATGACCGGGACGGGCGGGAGAAAATGCCCGTCTGGAGAAGGGAACGGCTCCGGCAACGACTTCCTGCAACGGCGGAAACAAGAGGAAACCCCAATAGACGGCGCCGGCATCAGGCACGACCTGCCGCAAGCGCGGCTGGTAGGCACGGACCGCTACTGCGGAAGGTTCCCGGCGAGCCGCTCGAACAGCCACTTCATGACCAGCACGATGGTCACCGCCGAGCCCGGGATGACCAGGCACCAGAAGACGATGGTGCCGGGCCCCACCTTGACCTCGTAGCTGGTCTCCCGCAGGAACCGGCGGGCCTCGTCCGGGTCCTTGGGCTTGAAGGTCCTGCCGGCCAACCGATCTGCGGGATAGACGTCCTCCAGGACGACCTGGGTCTCGGGGACGGGGAAACCCTGGTCGCGGAGGAACTCGTAGGCGTCCCGGACCTCCATGAATTTCTTGGTGAAATACGAGGATTCGTCGGCCGAGCCGGCCCTGTCGGGATGGTATTTCATGGCCTGCCGGCGGTAGGCCAGTTGGACCTCCTTGGGGGTCGCTCCCGGCTCCACTCCCAGGAACGTGTAGGCTTCCTCGGTCGTCATGTCTCCAGCGCTAGCTTAACAAAAGTTTAACAGCCGCGTAACAAATCCGCCACGGGGGGATGGTAGACTCATGGTGACGGTCCAACAGCCGGACAACAGTTAAGGAGTCTCAAGGGCTGCAACAGAAGACAACAGCTAAGCAACGAACGCAACCACCAAATAAGAGCGGCCGGAAACCACCTCCTCCCGGCCGCTCTTTATTTTTCCCCCGCCGCGAGGCGGTCCTTCACCCAGGACAAAGGCGATGCGCCGGCTGCCCGGCGGTGAGTCCAGCATGACCAAATCATTCCATCAATTCAGGCAACGCCTCCATGCAACAGCGGGGAAATAGGGACCTGCTATAAAGAAATGGACCAACGGGTCTCTGGACCCGCTGGCTATAGGGAAATCAATGGTCCCTGCCTTGACACGAAATCGAGAAGCGGGCACATTAATCGGGATGCACGGCGGCGCCACCTTCACTCGATTTTCCCGGAGCCTCCTCTTCGCGGCGCTCTGCGTTCTCGGCTCGCTCGGGCCGGCCTGGGCCGACGTCGACCTTACGGTCGATTCCCTCACCGGGCCGGCCAGCGCCACGCCCGGCCAGTTCATCACCATGTCGGACGCCGTCGTGAACCTGGGAACGGAGACCGCCAGTGACTTCTACGTGGACTACTTCCTGTCGGCGGACGCCACCTACTCATGGGACGATACCCCGTTGGCGTCCCGCTATGTCTGGGAATTGCCCGCCGGGGACACCGATACGGCTTCCATGCCCTTCTATGCGCCTTCCGCCACGGGGACGTACTACGTCATCGCCGTGGCCGACGCCCCGAACAGCGTCGACGAAAGCACCGAGACCAATAACTCTCTCTCTAGAATTCTGACCGTGGCCACGGCCGGCGGCGAAGGCGCCTCCGGCTCGGGCATATCCGTGACCACCGTGACTTGTCCCGCCACAGCGGCGGCGGGCTCGATGATCACCGTAAACGATTCGGCCGCCAACGCCGGACCGGATGTCTCAGGGGCGTTCTTCGTCTACCTCTACTTCTCCTCGGACAACCTCTACTCCCCGGGCTCAGACGTCTATCTGGGCTCCCGGTGGGTATCGGACATGTCGCCCGGGACCACCAGCTACGGCTCGATGAGCGTGACGGTCCCGTCTGTGGCCCCGGGGACCTACTACGTCGTGGCCGTCGCCTCGGCAGCCGACTCGAACCAGGCCGACAACGTCCTGGCCAGCCGGGGGATGTCGGTGACCAACGATGTCAACCTCGGCATGACGGCCCTGGACGTCCCGGCCTCGGTCTCCGTGGGACAGGTGATCATCATTACCGACACGGTCAGGAACTTCGGCGCGACGACCGCCGCCGGGATGTTCCGCATGGGCTACTACCTGTCGATCGACGCCGCTTCCGATGCGAATGACACGTTGATGGGCTACCGGGTGGTGGCGTCCCTGGCCCCCGGGGCCTCGAACGCCGGCTCGGCCTCGCTCACGGTCCCTTCGGTCCCCCAGGCCTCCTACCGCGTGCTTGCCGTGGCGGACGCGCTGGGGAATGTCGCGGAGACCAACGAAGCCGACAACACGCTGGCCACAGCCGGCGCCACGGCAGTGGCCAACAGCCTGGACCTCACACTGCTCTCCGTAAGCAAGCCGGCCTCCGCCTCGGCCGGAGCTGTCATTACGGTCGGCGACACGGTCAAGAACGTCGGAGTCACCAGCACCGGGACGTTCCGCGTGTCCTATTACCTTTCTACGGACGCGGCGTATTCTCCGGCCTCGGACGCGCTGCTGGGCTTGCGCACGGTCGCTTCCCTGGCGGCGGAGACCGAGAACACGGGCTCAGCCTCCGTCACCCTGCCCTCGAATCTGGCCGAAGGGAACTACTACGTCATCGCCGCGGCCGACACGCTGGGCAGCGTCTCGGAGACGGATGAATCGAACAACGCCCGGGCGAGTTCGGCCGTCACGATAGCGCGCGACATAGACCTCGGCATCACGGCCGTGAGCGCCCCGGCCTCCGCGTCCATAGGTCAAACCATCACGATCAACGACACGGTCCTTAACGACGACGTGACCCCCGCGGGCGCCTTCGTCGTCAACTATTATCTATCGACGGATGCCGTCTTCTCCCCCGCCACGGACCGCCTGCTGGGCTACCGGACCCTGTCCTCGCTGGCCGCGGGGGCCGGCGACAGCGGCTCCGCGTCCGTCACGGTATCCACATCGGTGGCGGAGGGCGCTTACTACGTCATCGCCGTAGCCGACGGCCAAGGCGTCGTGGATGAGACGAACGAGGCCAATAACTCCCGAGCAACGGTCTCGACGATATACCTGACCGCCAACGCGGACTTGGCCGCGTCCTACATCGGGATGCCCGACACGGTGGTCGCCGGATCGACCGTCACGGTGACGAACACCATCCAGAACGTGGGAGTCGGCGCGGCCGGGGCCTTCGGCGTCTCGTTCTACATGTCCTTGGACGCCTCCTTCTCCGCGGGCACCGACGTATTCCTGGGAAGCCGCGCCGTCGCCTCCCTGGCTCCGGGAGCGGTCTCCACGGTCGGCACTCCCGCGGCCTTCCCGCAGGGCGTCCGGGACGCGTACTTCGTGATCGCCGTCGCCGACGCCGGCGGCGCGATCACGGAGCCCGACGAGGCCAATAACGTCTACGTGAGGGCCCAGACCATCCAGCTCCGCTTGCCCACGCCGGGTACCCCGGGCAAGCCGGCCGTCTACGCCCTGGGCTCGTCCTCCATCACCTGGCAGTGGACCGCGGCCGCCAGCGCGGCCGAGTACCTGATCTACACGGCCACCGGCTCCGGGCCGAGCCTCTCCTCCAAGGTCGCTACGACGACGGGCACGCTGGGAGGCCTGGCGCCCAACACCACGGGGAGCGTGGCCGTGATCGCGTCCAATGCGGACGGGAACGGGTCCTCCTCCGGGCTCGCCGACCCCGTCTACACCCTGGCCGCCCCCCCCGCCGGGCTCTCCGTCCTAGGCGTCTGGCAGACCAGCGCGGCGATCGCTTGGGGGCTGGGCGCGAACCCGTCCTGGACCGTGGCGCAGGTGCAGCGCTCCACCGACGGGGCGGCCTACGAAACGATGCTTACGTCCGCCGTGGTCCGCCTGGACGACGAATCCCTGCTGGCCTGCAGCCCGTACCGGTACCGCGTTCACAACCGGAACGCTGACGGCGTCTACTCGGGATACGCCTACGTGGCGGAGTTCCAGACCGCGGACTCCACCCCGGCCGCCCCGAGCTCGCTGACCGCCGCCAGCCTGGCGGACAACCGCATCGCGCTCTCCTGGAGCCCCTCGACCTCCGAGGGCGTCGCGCAGTACCGCCTCTACTGGGACAACGGCACCGGGACCATCGGCTACGCGACGCCGCTGGCCGTCTTCTCGTCGACCGAGACAGGCTGGACGACCGGGGTCCTGGCGTCCAGCGCGGCGTATTCCTTCGGCCTGCGCGCCAAGAACCGCTGCGGAATCGAGGAGCAGAACGTCCGCGTGACCGCCTCGGCCGGGGCCGCCGGGACCCTCGCCGGGGTGCGCGCCTCGATCCAGACCCCCACGGCGGGCCAGCGCGTCAAGGGCGACCGAGTCTCT
>Ga0265297_10005775_pt1 | contig 18492 bp, 12 predicted proteins | sample Munlanlwell13791_FD_192502 | JGI IMG/M metagenome (GOLD analysis project Ga0265297, IMG submission 192502) | Leachate microbial communities from a municipal landfill in Southern Ontario, Canada - Leachate well 137-91 | ecosystem: Engineered > Solid waste > Landfill > Unclassified | place...
GCGTAGCTCGTTGTGGTGTTTGTTGTGGTTGTCCTGGGTATGATGGCTGCTGTGAACCGAATTGTTGTTGAGGTGACATCTGTTGAGCTTGTCCAGGATACTGCGACATTATTTGTTGTGGTTGTCCTGGGTATGATGGTTGCTGTGGGCCGAATTGTTGTTGAGATGACATCTGTTGCATATGAGTCGGTTGTACTGATATAGGCTGTACCGGTGATGGCTGTGATGCTCGTGCCGCTCCACCTTTTTTAGCTGCTAATTTGGCTCTTTTTCGCTTGGGCGAGGTGAAGGTCATTACCACTATTAGTATAATGATCAAAGCTATAACACCAATGACTCCCCATACCAGCGGTGGAAGCGAAGACAAAAAAGATGCTTTCACATTGAATGCACCTGTCTTTGTACCTAGCTGAACTACATAATTACCAACTTCGCTCTCAGTAACTGTGAAGCTGATTGTGGCACTCTCCCCTGCTTCCAGGTCAATGAGTTTTTCATCCACCACCTTTCCGTTTATGAATAATTTGAGAGAGTCATAGGTGAGTGATTGCTCAGTCGATGTGTTTTGTGCGGTGACACTGATAATTACTTCTTTATCAGGGCTAGTATCAATAGGGTCAATTAGCAGGTTTTTAATTTCGAGGTTTGCAGGTGCTACACTGAATGAACCTGTTAAATTCTCTACGGCAACAGTGTATTCGCCAGCCTCACTTTTGGATACTGGAATGACTACCTTTTCTTCTGCTCCGGCATCCAAGGTTACTTCTATAGGTGTTTCAACAGCGTCGTTTATCATTAGTTCCGAAGTATAGGTGCCAGCTTCGGTACCTACATTCTCGATCTTAACACTAATAGTGATATTCGCTTCTTCTCCTGCGGTGATGAAATTCGGGCTAATGCTGAGGTCACTTACCTTGAATTGGGATTGGGCAATGGCGAGCGAGGACAGAGACAGCACCAAAGCTATAATTAGAGTTACTGGCATCAGCCAGAGTGTTTTTCTCATTATTGCCTCCTGAATGTCACATTAGGTATTCTAAAACCATATGCCTTTATACTCTACGCTAAAATCGATTGCAAATCAATAGCCGTGTTAATTTTTAACGGTCTCCTGTTTTGTCCAGAGTCCAATACCATCAGTGATAAATTCGATTGTACCATTTTCTAAAGTAAGAAAGATTCTTTCCTTTCCCAATTTTTTGCTTAGCCTTGATATTACTTCGGAGTGAGGATGTCCGAAATTATTGTTGCTACCTGCTGAAATTACTGCTGCCTTCGGTGCAACTACTGCCAATAACTCCGCAGAAGTAGAGGTCTGGCTTCCGTGATGAGCCACCTTTAATACAGTGCTCTTGAGATTGGCTCGTTGTGAAATAAGATACCACTCGGTTTCTTCATTGATGTCAGCAGTAAATAAAAAACTAATCGTGTTATAGCTCAGACGCAGTACAATTCCATTACTGTTGATATAATCAGACATGTCTTGTAGAAATGATTCTGGTGGATGTAATATCTCAATGGCCATACCGTTGCCAAGTGGTATTTCCTGCCCGGCATGAGCTATAAAATGTGTGATTTTCTTGTCCTGGACTAATTTTAACAACTGGTTATATGCAAACGAGTTAATACTTAATCCTGATTCGATGATCTGTTTTACTTCGTAGTTCTGCACTATTTCTATTAAACCTGTAATGTGATCTGCCTGTGGTTGAGTTAATATCATCAAGTCTATTTCCCTGTCCCAAAAGGGCAATTTCTTGCTGAGTTCGAGGTTTATTGCCTGGGGGCTGGGGCCGCCGTCGATTAAAATATTCTGATGATTTGGTGTTTGAATTAGTATTGAGTCTCCCTGCCCGACGTTAAGTATGCTTACGTGTAGTTTGTTATCCGGCGCATTTATAATAGCTACCCAGATGAGTATAGAAGGAATCAGGATTGCAATGAGGCTCCATTTTTTTGATATACGGAGAATTGATTTTGATATATTGTTTGTGTACTGGTTTACTTTCGGAGTTAGTGCTGAGTATAAATGTGTAAATTGGGTTCGGCGTTTTATGAATATGAGGACCAATATCAATACTATATAGTAACATAGTATTTGCCATGTGGTAACGTTATCAAGTTTGATCGATGAGAAGGGTAACGCATCGAAAATTTGAATTATAAAGATCAGGTAGCTGAGGAATAACCAGGCTACCCAGCCTATAATTTGAGCAACGAAAGTGGCTAAAAGTCCAACCACACTAACCAGGGCGGCGATTATAATAATAAATGGTAATGCAGGTAGAGAGAAGAGATTAGCCGGCAGAGCGACCAGTGAAATGGTGCCGAAATGATAAGCAATTACCGGCAGGGTGGCTAAAATAGCAGATAAAGTCACTGCAAGGCTATCAGCGAAAAATGCATACAACGAGGCCCTTGTTGTTATTGTATTGGTGGTTGAGTCGTTTATGTTTTTCCTGAACAGATTCTGGAAGTGTGGGAATATAAAGACTAGCCCTGCCATTGCTAAATAGCTTAGCTGGAAACTGGCATCACAGAGGATTTGAGGTTCGAGACCTACCATTATTGCTGCGGCAAAAGTCAGAGCAGTTGCAGCACTCCTTTGCCTGCCCAAAAACTCGGCGAAAAGAAACATGCTGCCCATTATGGCACCGCGAACTACTGGAGGACGTAGTCCTGTTAGTAAAGCGTATAACCATATAGTTATTAAAGCTAACCATATATATATGGAATAGCGTTTTCCGAAAAACCAGATTCCGGCACTAAGCAGCATGCCTATTATGATGCTGAGATGCAGACCTGATATAGCTAATTGATGCGCTGTACCCGTTCTGGAGAAGGCTTGGGTTAGGGGGTAAGGGATATCGCTTCTTATACCAAGCAAAATACCTTGAGCTAATGAACTCTGTGGCTCGGGCATGGCTCGCGATATACTCTGAGATAAATCGTTTCTAAATGAATAGATGAAATACAGGACTTTAGAGCCTTTATCCCTTTCCATAATTTCTATTTTGGGGTAATAGATAACTGAGTAAATATCTTGGCGCGATAGATAGTCTCTATAGTCAAAGTCTTCGTATCGAGGTGGAGTTTCAGGGCAGCCGGTTATTCTTAATATGTCGCCGTAATGATATTCAGAATATCTGGAGACTCTTACAATAGCTTTTCCTGAAATTTCTTTTGCTTCGCTGTTTGTTATTATCCTGTCCGCTGAAAATTGGAAAGTCGAGGCATTGTCTCTGGATTCCGGCTCAGTGATTACCATTCCCTCGATTCCAGACTCTTCTTTGTCGTTATAGAATTGTAGATGTTGATCGTTTAAATCTGGTAAACTTGCCTGGAAATATAAATCCCCTCCAATGAAGACAAATAAGCACAGCCCGGCTAGCAACAGAGTAATCTTATATTTTCTTATAAAGGGAATGAGCAATAGAGGCAACGTGCCTGTAGCGAGTGCCCATACAGGTAAGGAGAACTTTGAGCCAATGTAAATACCGGCTATCCAGGATATACTGAGATATAAAAGTGCCAAGAGCTTTTAGTCCTCCACAGTGATAAAATCTCTGATGTTATCCAGGGTAGACTTGCTGATGCCGCTGACTTTAATCAAGTCATTAATACTAAGAAAGGGGCCGAATTTATTACGATATTCAACAATCGCTTGAGCCTTGCTTTCTCCAATTCCGGGCAAGGCGTTGAGCAGCCAGGTGTCAGCTCTATTCAAATTTATCTTTTGCGCTTTTTGTTGTGAATTGGTTTCATTCTTTTGGAGAACATATATTCTGAGTCGGCTCGTATCGGCATTCTCTACAGGCCCGGCAGCCTCGATAAGAGCATTTATAGAGTCGTCTTCTGTGGCAGGGTAGAAACCGGGGTTTGCCACCGCTCCGTCTATATAGACTTCTAATTGATAATTAGGTGGCTCAATTGGAATTAAACTAATTTCAACAGGTCGCTGGCTGCTTAGTTTGATTGCCAGAACTATGCCGCCTGAAATAAGACAGACCAGCAAGAAAGCGATGATAGCTATCCAGTATTTATCGAGGCGATTTGACATAATAATCTCCTTATATCAATATTTATATATTATTTGTGGAGATAGTGGTAAAATTTTAGCACATATGGAAAACTCGAAAACTATAACCGTAAATCGCAAGGCTTATCACGATTATCATATTTTGGAGAACCTCGAAGCCGGTATTGTGCTGAAAGGCACTGAGATAAAGTCGATTAGAGAGGGCAAGGTTAATATCCGTGATGCCTATGCTAAACCGGAACGTGGTGAATTATGGCTATTTAATGCTCATATAGCCAGCTATCAGGCTGGCAGCCATTATAATCATGATCCCAATCGGACGCGCAAACTTCTGTTGCATCGTAAACAAATCGAGTATCTTTCCAGTTTGGCAAGCAGAAAGGGTTTGACCTTGGTTCCATTGAAGCTGTATATTAAAAAAGGGGTTGCTAAATTGGACTTGGGTGTGGGTAGGGGCAAGAGGGTTTATGATAAGCGTGATGTAATAGCTCGTCGCGAGACCGAAAGAGTGATAGAGCGGTCTTTAAAAAGAAGGAGCTAGTAGTACTTTAACAGTTTAAATCTGGGGGCGCGTGGATTCGACAGAGACAGGCCTACAGAATTGCAGGTCGAGGCGCCATCTACCTCGTAAATCAGGTGGCAAAATACAACTGCCAACGAAGCAGTTCCTGTTGCAGCCTAAATAAGGCTGTGGCACATCCAACCTGACCCCAGCTCCGATGGGTTAGGATTGGGTGACGAAAAATCGGGGTGCACCAATCCTCATGTCGATAGAGGTTGGCTAAGAAATATCGACTGGCTTAGTTATACTCGGTCAGCAGAGATTAACCGGGCAAGATATAAGAGCTGACTAAACCTGTAGTAGATTCTGGCAACCTTCTTGTGGACGGGGAGTTCAACCCTCCCCCGCCTCCACCATGAACACGGTCAACTGCCAAAATTGTGGGGGCAGGCAAGCTTTCCTTGGGGAACTTGAGTAGGGAACTAGAGAGTGCGAGCGATGCGCCAACCATCAGCAACGGCATCTACTATCCAATTGGGCTCTCTACAGTCTCCAATAGCATAGACTTCAGGCACTTTCCCCTCCAGGGCTTTAAAAAGCTCGAGGTTAGGTTCCAGTACCAGGGAAGGCACTATGGTATCTGCCTTAAGAAGCTGTTTATCTCCTTCCTTGTTAATAATGACCAGTCCTTTATCGTTTATCTCAATATATTTAACCCCGTGCATTACGGTCACGCCATTTTTCTCAAACCATATGAAAAGGGCATTCTTTAGATGAAATGGTATTCCTTCTCCCAGAGCCTCTTCTCCGCCCGAGTCCACCATAATAACCTTTCTGTTTCGCTTGGTAAAAAACTCGGCCAGTTCGCAGCCATGCTTGGCTCCGCCGAGAATAACAACCCTTTTACCTATTGGCAAATAAAGCTTGGTAAGCCACCGGCTAAATCTCGCTCCTAGAAACTTAATCATAGTGTTCAGTAGCCAATCCATGTCAAGGAGGTCAACTACATTGCGCCGTTTGATTCCCTGTATTTCCAGCTGAACAGGTTTTCCTCCCGTGGCCACAAACACCACATCCGGCTTAATCTTATCGATTAACGCAGCATCAACATTCTGGCCGAGCTTGACCTTGACCCCGAGCTTTTTAAACTGGATTTTGAAGTACCGGATAAAGGCTGGCAGTGGTTCCATCTGAAGCCCTTTTACAACACTGGCTATAGGGACCAACCCTCCTAACATGTGGCCTTTATCATAAAGGAATACTTCGTGTCCTCTTAGTGCTGCTACTCTAGCTGACTCCATTCCGGCGGGGCCGCCGCCAACCACCAGTACCTTTTTTTTCTTTTCCGCTGGTTCAATTTCATATGGCAGACCTGTCCCGAAAGCAGCATTTACTCTACATCGTGTGGTGCCAGTTGGGCCCGGGAACAGGCATACATGACCTCTTGTACAGGGTACAATGTCCTCTAATCTTCCTGCAGCAATTTTGTTGGGAAGCTCAGGGTCTGCCATCAGCCCCCTGTTTATAGCGATAAAGTCAGCCTTCCCCTCCCGCAAGACCTTCTCCCCCAGATCGGCTTCGGGCAAGCATCCGGCAGGTTCAAAACCGCCTACGGTAATGATTGGAATAGATACAGCCTTTTTTATTTCTGCGGCCATGGGAGCACAGGCACCGCGTCCCCCACGCCTCCAGTCAAATTTGGCAGGGAATGATTTAAGGGGGGCAATAGGTTCCGGGTAGAAAAGAGTATCAGGAAGAAAAGTAAAGTGATTTCCCAACCATACATTCCTTACGTGAAGAGCATCGGCGCCGGCTTCCTGTAACATTCGTGCTGTCTCTATACTCTGCTCAGGAGTTATAAACCTGTTATCCTCAATGCCAACAATCTTGCCAACTTCTATAAAGTTTATAATGACTGAGATTGGAAAATCCTGCCCCAGACGCTTTTTTATTTCCCTTATGATTTCTATTAAGAAACGTGCTCTATTCTCCAGACTTCCGCCGTAGGCGTCCTGGCGTCTGTTCCAGAAAGAGGAGAGAAAGTTATGTAAGAGGTGACTGCTGGCAGCATTTATTTCTACACCATCAAATCCGGCCTTTTGTGCCCGTACGGCTGCGCTGGCGAATTTATCAATAATCTCCTCAATTTCAGGGATAGTCAACTCTCTGGGCATAACATTGTGAAAATCATTTACGCTTTTTATACTTACGGGCGAAGCTGCTGCCGGAGTGATGGATTCCGTTGCCCATGCGCCAGGAGAAACAAAAGTCCACCCTTCTTTTTCCCATGGGCTCGTATGCCACAGACTTAGAAAAGTGGGGCAACCATGTTTGTGGATAACTTCGGTCAATTCACTGAGGCCTTGAATATATTTATCATCATCAAGGCGATACCGGTTAAAGCGGGTGCCTTGGGGGTAATCAATGGTTACCGCTTCTACCATCAGCAGGCCGATGCCGCCTTTGGCTATGGCTTCATGGTAGACTAATACTTTATTGTTCATATGAAGCTCGTTTTCGTGCCAAAATAACGTCGTTGCTCCAGGCCTGACCATTCGATTTCTTGTCTTTACCGAACCTATGTGATAAGGTTCCAGCAGCTTTTCAAATTTTTTATACCGAGGCACAGCCGTCTCCTCCTTTTTGAGTGATATTTACGGGCTTATATATTTAACGCAGGTCTAGAATTCGGCAATTGCGGTTGTGAAGAAAATGCTATCTAAATTACAACTTAGCCACGGTGTTAATTTATCAATTATATAATCCCGCTTTTGGGCATGCTGAAAGAAATTTTATCACATGTGATTTGCCTGTCAATAGTTCAGTAAAGAGAACCGGAACTTCTTGACGTTATAATCGCCAGGACAAAAAAGTAGCCTGGCAAGAATAGTTTTATAAGTTATTATATATAGCATAATCTGCGAAAGCACAAACTTACCCTATGTCCCGCCCTCCGCTGGAAACAGAGAGAGATTAATACGAACTAGAGCGTGTATTTAGGTAGAGTTCGATTCTTCTCCCGCCTCCACCAGCCCAAAATCGGATTCTGAGTTATGCTCAGAGTCTTTTTTTCTACAGAAGATTCAGTCCTAGAATGGCTATTGCTTCTTTATATCTGATTGAAAACAGCTGGTTGTGTTGGTTCCCGAAGTCGTCGCGATTTTTGCTGATTATAAAAAAGCTCTTTGAGTGTCCTGCCAAATTATCTTAAGGTGATGACCTTCTGGACATAACCTTTCCACTCGCTTTTACAGGATTTGGTACCCTCAATCCAAATTGCTGTATCGGGGTATTTATCGTATTCTGGCGGCAATATCATACCGCGTAGAAAAGTTGCCTTTAAACCCTCGTCAGTGGTAGAAACAAGTGGATAACTACCTTCCTCATACCAGGCATCCCCTGGGCGATCATTATCTGAAGATTCACCTTTATCTGACCTGACACGCAGTTGTCCATTTAGCATACAGCGAATACCTGAACCGGGATGTGAGTGCAATCCCGTTGAGCCCTCATTATTAACAATACAATCAAGACGGAATAGCCACTTCGAAGTGGGTACAAGTTCAAACATCTTGATCTTGCGAGCTGTACGTAGTATAGAACTCACGCCCTTGCCCTTTAACAAATGTAGAGTATCTTTTTCTGGAACTAACTCCCATCTCCAAAGTACAGCACCTTCACCGCCGGCCTTGATTGTAGCAAAATCTTCATTGTATACTGCCGAATCTGCTCCAACCGTTTCTCCATTTACAGTGGCCAAGCCCTTCCATACATAGATGATAGTATGCTGTGATTCCAAGGCTGGTATTACCTCTGCGTTTGAGGTTAATACATCGTGGAACAATTTAAGTAAGTAAGACATCGTAATAACTCCTCTTTTTCCTTAGACTCTATTATAATAGATTTAACATGGTAGCTCTAATAGAATTTTTACCATCGGGGACAATCTGTGTATCCTGAACCAAAATCAAAAGGTGCTGGGAATATTAAATAATCTCTGCTACTCTTTATTACGGGTTAAATAATAGCTAATACATATGACAAACCGAGTTATTACACGAGAAGGGAATCAGAATGACAGTTATGACTGGTGGAGAAGCCTTAACAGAATTACTCCATAGAGAGGGCGTCAAATATGTTTTTGGCATTCCTGGGGCAACTGAGATTCTGTTTATGGAAGCACTGAAGAAACACCCGGATATTACATATATACTGGGACTAAACGAACTTGTTGTGGCAGGCATGGCAGAAGGTTATGCCAGGGCTTCGGGTAGGCCGGGGTTTCTAAATCTGCATACTGGTCCGGGAGTGGCTGCTTCGTTGGCAATGCTTTATAATGCTCATCGTGGTGGCGTACCTCTAGTTATCACCGCAGGACAGCAGAATACCCATCTTCTTTTACATGACCCGCATCTCTCAGGAGACCTGGTTGGAATGACTCGACCCTTTACAAAATGGAATGCCGAATTACAGAACGTTGAGGATATCCCTTTAGTTATGCAACGTGCTTTTAAGATGGCAATGCAACCGCCTACAGGACCGGTTTTCGTCTCAATACCACAGAACCTGCTAGAACATACCATGGATTACAATTATGTCCCAAATACCATTTTATATGCTCAACAACGTCCTGATATAAAGGCCATTGAGAAAGCTGTAGCTATTTTATGTGATGCGAATACACCGCTTATAATGGTTGAGAGTGGAGTGAGTAGAAATAAAGCAGTGCCAGAGGTAATTAACTTGGCTGAACTTATAGGTGCTAGGGTTTACCAGCCATGGATGGCCGATGTTAATTTCCCGGTTAATCATAACCTGTATCTGGGCGATTTAGACCCATCGAGTGTTAAAGCGAAAGAAATATTCAAGAAGGCCGATACCTTAATTATGATTGGTTGTCCTTTATTTAGCGAGGCGTTATATTCCCCTGCCCCGGTTTTGCCAAGAAATACCAGAATAATTCAAATAGATGATAATCCATGGGAAATGGGTAAAAACATACCTGTGGAATGCGGTATCCAGGGTAATATTAAAGAATCCCTGACAACGCTAATTGAAGCTCTAAAAGCCGGCATGTCAACTACAAGCTGGAAAAAAATAAAGGGCAGAACCGATGAAATAAAGAAGGAGAAAGCAATTATTAATGAAGCCATGAAGAAACAGGTACAAAAGGTGTGGCACAACGTGCCCATCTCTGTACCAAGACTCGTGCGCGAATTAAAAGAATCCATAAAGCCCGGCACAATTGTTGTTGATGACTGCTGGTCTTCATCTGAAATTTTACGCAACTACCTTGGCTTTTCCGACCCTGATGGCTACTATCGTGCTAGAGGAGGTGGTAGCATTGGATGGGGATTGCCTGGGGCATTAGGCATTAAGCTTGCTAGACCTGAGCGACCCGTTATTGCTATAAGCGGAGATGGAAGTGCAGCATGGTCTATGCAGAGTTTCTGGACTGCGGCACATTATAATATTCCTGTTACCTTTGTCATCACTGCAAATACAGCTTATCGTCAAGTCAAAATAATGCGAAAAGTGATATTAGGATACGGATCCCTTAATGAAAAATGTTGTGGTATGGATTTGGATGAGCCTGTAATAGATTTCTGTAAATTAGCTCAGTCAATGGGAGTGGTGTCTGAACGAGTGATACATTCAGATAAGTTAGGGCAAATAATTAGAAACGCGCTTGCAGCAGAAACGCCAAGATTGATTGAGGTGAGTGTTGAAAATCCAGCCTGATACTGTTTTAAGCGGGCTTTTTATAAGCATAACTTAATCCGATTTCCATGGTCATACCATTTCTTAAGTTAGTTCCACAACAAATTGGAGATGCCTATTTTTTGTACTGACCCCATTCTGGGTTTTGTGTGAATTCAATTTGAAATTTCCACGGCTGATGCGAACTCTATCAAGGCTATGTTTCCAAAGCTCAGTTGGATCGATTTAATACAGTCCTCCGGTTGTGTTTCTAACTTCTGTTGTGTGTCATCCAGGGGTAGAAATAAGCTTTAATTTAGGTAATTCTAATATAACTTCTATTAAAAGCTTGATGGTTACATTGCTTGTAGACTTGCCCAGCTCGATAAAACCCAGCTCTACACGATTTAGCATAGTTTTGTGATGTTAAGGTCATTTCGGCATGAGACTGGGCAAGAATAATGTAATTTGTGGAAATATAATTAATATGATGATGATTGCTATAGTCGCTATCCAGAAAGGTATTACTCCTCGAAATACTGTGGATAGCGGCACATCTTTTGCAACTGCGCTAATGATAAAACAGCTCATGCCTACTGGAGGGGTCATCATTCCTTGCTGCATAACAATGACGATAATTACACCAAACCAGATTGGATCAAACCCCATACTAACGACAACCGGGAAAAAAATTGGAGTGAAAAGCAATACTAATGCCAGGGAGTCTATAAAGCAACCGAATATGATAAAAATCAGTATTATAACTAGCATTGTTGCTATGGGTGGTAAACCCAGAGTAACCAAAAAATTTGTTAGCGCATAGGGCATCTGGCTTAGTGATAGGAAAACAGAAAAGACCATGGCGCCAATGAGAATAAGGAAGATGAATCCCATCAACCTCATGGTTTCCAGTAGAGAGCTATAGACATTTTTTTTATTGAACCTTCTTTTGACAATCAAAATGATGAATGCGCCGAATGCGCCCACAGCACCTGCTTCGTTGGGAGTAAATATGCCTGAATAGATTCCCCCGATTATTAAGCCGAATAGGACTAATATACTCCACACGTGTTTAAATTCAGCCAACTGTTCAAGCAGTCCAAACTTTGGACCTCTGGGACCGTGCTCAGGACGAAATGTACATATAAAAATGCTTACCAGGCAGTAAAATAATGCCAGTAGTAATCCTGGAAGAAATCCCGCGATAAAAAGGCTACCAATAGATTGTTCTGTTAAGAATCCATAGAGGATAAGGATAATACTGGGAGGTATCAGGATGCCAAGTGTACCCCCTGCGGCGATACAGCCGCTGGCGTGCTCCATGCTATATCTATACTTACGCATTTCTGGTAGTGAGACTGATGCCATTGTGGCGGTTCCTGTCAGTGCATCGCCGCAAATTGCTGCAAAAGCGGCACATGCTGCTGTGGTAGCAATAGCGAGTCCCCCGGGTAAATGTCCGAACCATTTATACGTGGCACTATAGATGTCTTTACTCATCTCTGCTACTACAGTTATCTGCCCCATCAATAAAAATAAAGGTAGCACACAGAGTGCATAAATTGTGGTGTTGCTGAAGCAAGTTGCTGCTAGACTGCTAAATGCAACATCAAAACCGCGCAGGTAAAATATACCAGCAAAGCCTACCGTCGCCATTACCAGACCAATGGGCATACGTAGAAATATCAGCACCACAAGTATGATTAAACCAATAGTTCCGGTGATTAGCGGATCCAACTCTTCTCCTTAATCATACGCGGGTCTCGACTTTCTGATGAAGATACGTTTGAGCAAGTTAATCAACATTATCAGCGCATATAATGCAATGCATACAGCTGCCAGATAGACAAATGGGTAAACTGGAATATAGAGGATACTGGTCAGCCTGTTTCTCTGCATGTAGTCCGCAGCCAGTAAAAAACTGCTCCAGCTGATCAATACAAGAATGCCTATTCCTATTATATAGACAAAAGCATATATAAACGTGCCGATTTTTCTAGGAAGTCGGTCAAAAAGAATTGAGATGCTTATATGACCTTCCTCGCTTTCTACCATGGGGATGGTGGTAAATACTATTATGCTGAGCATGTAGGAAGCGAGCTCAACAGTTCCTAAAATCGGTTTGTTGAACAAAAAACGCATAATTACGTCCAACACAATCATGAGCATCATCAGAATGGTACATGTCATGCCTAAGTAAGAAATCGACTTACTTATTTTATACAGCACATTATGCATTGTAATAACCAGATTGCTTGTTTTACTTTCCATATAAAGTACCTATTTAGCAGACAGGCTGAAACCTTTGGGAATACTTTTATCGAGATTGTTTAAGCTCTCGTTAGCGAATATGGATTCAGCCTGCCGTGCCTTAGTTTTCCGATATTATGTTAGTTCTGTCTATAAAGGCTCTTTTTTTAATGAAAGTCTAGTATTTGTTGGCGACTTTCATCAGGTCATCCAGTATTTCCTGTCCCGGTAAACCTAGTTTATCAGTATTGGTTACCCATGTATTCAACATTGGTTGCATTGCGTCATACCACTGTTTTTTCTCATTTGCTGGAACTACATAAATTATAACGCCTATCTTTTTAAGAGCTTCTGCAGAGTCTGTGTTGGTCTTGTCTAATGCTTTGCCTGCCTTTTCACTCCATGGTGTAGACACATCTTCTACTACTTTTTGCAGGTCAGAGGGCAGCTTATTCCAGAAATTCCAGTTCATCGAAACTACTCCAGCGAATGGGCATTGCTCTACCCAACAGCAATACTTGCAAGTTTCGTTCAATTTGAATGCCATTACGCCCTCAGCGATAAAAGCAACACCGTCAATGGTTCCTTTTTCCAGGGCAAGATACATGTCTATAGGCAGAAAGAATTGAGGAGTGGCTTCAAATAATTGAATCGCTTCCACCGCAGGTCCGCCAGTAGTTCCTATTCTCATTCCTTTTACATCTGCGATGGTCTTTATTTCTTTATTAGCCCATAGTACCTGAGGTGGTCCTCCTGCATAAAACAACACCTTGTTGTCCTTATATTCTTCTTGGAAATATTTGTTTGTCTTATACATGTCCCACAGGACTCTATTTAACTTTTCGGCGGAGTTAATCCCAGTTGGTGGCAACACTGCTGCTTCTGTAAGAGGAAAAAGGCCGGCAGCCAGCATTGTCAGTTGCCAGGACACATCAGCTAATCCTTTAGTGACAAGATCCCAGTGTTCGGTTGCAGGTCCCAACGCTCCTGAATGATGATGGACAACATTGATTCTTCCATTGCTACGCTGCATGATTTCCTCGCCCCATGGGACAAGAACCTGTTGGAAAAACGCACTTGCTGAGGCATCTCCAAATGCTACGTTCATTTCTATAGGTGCCGTAGTACCAGATTTTGGCTGTGGAGAACAGGCTGGTACTAAAATAGCAGAGATTAGAAGAATTACACCGATTATTACAAGATATTTTTTACTCATTGATCAGACCTCCTGATTGATTATTTTATCCACCCAATTTTAAAGCGATTCCTGTTGTTACGCTATTCTCACCTCCCTTCTTATTTCTCTTGATTGACTTTAGGGGATATATAATTAAATAATATTGGAAGGTATTTACCAGAACGCAATTATAGCATCCCTTATATTAAACTACAATATATCGACAACGAATTGATTGACTCATACGACATCAAATATAATAATGGCTAATATCTGTAGTTATGTCTTCGCAGTAGATAGAACAATGAATGGAAGAACATTCCACATACTAAATATCATTGATGCATAATACCCAGCAGCCCTTGAGAGAGCTACTATACCGAATCATTTAATGGCAGGTTATGAGATACTCTTGAGCTGGAAGATATTTCTACATTAAAGAAAGCTATGACATTGATTGGGCAGCAGCGAAATAGTACAATTCAGATGCGTCTAAATGGTGCTTTGGGATATTACCTCTGGCTCCTGAGATTATTTGAAGTGCGGTAGCGATTTAATAACTGTTAATACTATTAGGGCAGAGGTAGGCTAGGCAGATTTGTTCATCAGATATCGATTAATATTTGTATACGGTATCATAGTTTAAAAGACCATATGATCTTGTATCATTAAATGAAGCTTAAGGAGGTATTCTTATGAGTAGTACTAACGATCCAGTTCCTGATGCATGGAAGGCAGGAAAACTTCCATATGGTCCGAGTATAACACTTGCGACAGCGAAGAAAATGCTGGACGCTGCTGAGGCAGAAGCCCGAAAACAGGAATTACTGATGGTTATCGCCATAACCGATGCCGGAGGAAATCTAGTTGCTTTCAATCGTATGGATAACGCAATGCTACTCAGTGTACATATTGCAATTGATAAAGCATTTACAGCTGTATGTGGGAAAGTGCCAACTGAGATTTGGCGTAGTATATTGCAAGCCGGTATATTGCCTCCTTTATTTATACATGATCGATTGACTCCTATTTCAGGAGGATTGCCATTGGTGAAAGATGGGAAGCTGATAGGGGGGCTTGGTGTTAGTGGAGCAACTGCGCTTGGGGATACTACTGTTGCTAGAGCATCTTTAGTGGCTGGTGAATGCAGTACCAAAGACATTGATGCTATAATTGTTGAACTTAAAAAATTGCAATAGTAATAGCGCCGGAATTATGAGATAGTACTGCTTGATCTTTTTATCTGCCAAAACAAAGAAATATATTAAGGAGTGTGTGACTATGCAAACGATGTTTCCTAAGCTGTTTGAGCCAGGGTTTATAGGGAATCTAAAGCTTAAAAATAGAATTGTCAAAGCTCCACAACATACGGGGCTTGCTAATCCTGACGGTTCTGTAACCGAGAGAATGATACGATATTATAAAGACGTGGCTTTAGGTGGAGTAAGCTTGATAATTGTCGAATATGCATGGATAGATAACGACGCTAGCAGGGCATCACCGTGTCAACTCGGCATTGCCAATATGGATCATATACCCGGTCTTTCACTGCTGGCACAAATAATACAGGCCAATGGAGCTAAGGCTGGTATCCAAATATCGCATGCGGGTCGCCAGAAGTTCACCTTATCCAGACCGATAAAGGCGCCGTCAACAGTTCCGTGGGAGGAAATATACGCGCAGGGTTGCCCCCCTCCGGATGTACTCACCTTTGACGAAATAAAACAGATTGTGAAATCTTTTGGAGCAGCTGCCAAACGAGCACAGACTGCAGATTATGATATGGTAGAAATACATGCTTGTCATGGTTATCTTATTTCAAATTTCCTATCGCCGCGTACAAATAAACGTACTGATTGGTACGGTGGTTCGCTGGAGAATCGTATACGTTTCCTATTAGAGGTTATTGAGGAAATTATTTGTCAGGTGGGGACTCATTATCCAGTATGTGTTAGAGTTAGCGGTATTGACTATGAACCGGATGGTACTACAATTGAAGAAACGATAGAATTGTGTAAGCGTCTTGAAACGTTAGGAGTTGCTGCCATACACATGTCGGGAGGTAATCATCATCAGACAATTCATGAAGTCAGTCCTATGGGCATGTCATTGGCACACAATGTATGGGCAGCGGAGGCTGTGAGAAAAGAGATTGGTATACCAGTTATAGCTTCCGGTTCAATTACCAGCCCTCAACTGGCCGAAAAAATTTTGTCAGAAGGTAGCGGCGATTTCATCGGTTTGGGAAGACCTCTTTGGGCAGACCCACAATGGCCGTTGAAAGCTATGGAGTGTAGACCAGATGATATAAGACCTTGTATACGTTGTAATGATGGATGTCTAGCTAGAGGTGATCATCAAGCTAAAACAATTTCATGTTCAGTAAATGTTGCACTTTGCCGGGAAGAAGAATTCCAAATCATAAGAGCAGAAAGATCTAAGAATGTGGCTGTTATTGGTGGCGGACCAGCTGGAATGGAAGCAGCTAGAGTATGTGCGTTGAAGGGTCACAAAGTGACTCTTTATGAGAAGAGAGAGCTAGGAGGTGCTTTGCTCGAAGCTTCTATTCCAGAATTCAAAGCTCCTGATTTGAAACCTCTTATTAATTACTTAAGAACTCAAATAACGAAATTAAAAATCAAAGTGCTAAAAGAAGAAGCGACCTCTCAGACTATTAAAAAAGGTGGCTTTGATGCCGTTATTGTAGCTACTGGAGCGACTCCCATAATACCTAAAGATGTTACAGGTATCAATAAAGCAAAGATAACTACCGCATTGGATGTGCTTAATGGTAAAGCGAAGCTGGGACAGAAAATTGCTGTTATTGGTGGTGGAATAGTAGGGACAGAGGTAGGTTTATTTTTGGCTGAACAAGGTAAAAAAATCGTTTTCATTGAGTTGTTGGATACATTTATGAACGGTATTACCTTTGATGAGAAGCTGGTATATGAAGAACGTTTCAAGGGACTTGATGTCTCGGTATATACCGGAAAACGCTTGGAAAGCGTAGCAGACAAGTATATTACCGTGGTTGATCGATATGGTGTCCGTACTAAAATTGCGACCGATACTGTAGTACTTGCTGCTGGTTTCAGGCCTAATAGAGATCTTATCGAAGACTTAAAGAATATAAAGAGTGTCCAAGTTTTTGAGGCGGGAGACTGTGTAAGACCGCGTAAGATTTTCGATGCAATTCATGAGGGACACTTAGCTGCCAAACTCCTGAATTAGTTTTTTTGGTTTAGAGAATATAGTGCGAGTAGACATTTGTCTACGTCTTGTTTGTTGATAGCAATGGCCTCTCATTCTTATTAATATTGTCAGACTGGTGCTTTGACTAAGACGGTAGTTCCTTTGTTTGGTTCAGATTTGATTTCCAATTCTCCACCGAGCAATTGTACGCGTTCCTGAAGACCGGTCAAGCCAAGTTTTCCTATTTGAGGTAAAGCTGCCAGATTATCAGGTAACTGAAATCCGACGCCATCATCTGTTACTGCAATAGTTGTATTGTCATCGGCGAACTCAACTGTAACACTTGCATGTTCAGCTTTAGCATGTTTGGCTATGTTTCTTAATGACTCCTGAACGATGCGAAATAATGACAGCTCAGCTTCAGTGGACAATCTTCTTTCTTTGCCTGTTACTTTTAAACTGGTTTGTACCCAGTGATTGGTTTTCAAATCATCGGTCAACCATTCTAAAGCGGGTAGTAGCCCCAAGTCATCCAAAATCGATGGCCTTAGATCACGGCTGAAGTGACGTACTGACTGTAAGATATCTCTAATATGCTCGTAGAGCTTCCACAGGCCCTGGGCTTCTTTTATAGGCAATTGCTCTTTGCTGTTTAACATATTTTCCAGTTGATGGAGCAGGGCAATGAGATTTTGTGCGGTTTCATCGTGGAGTTCACGAGCGATACGTTTGCGTTCTTCTTCTTGTGCTTTAGTAATTTCTTTAAGATAAAACTTGAGATTATCCTCGGCATTCTTACGCTCAGTAACATCAATCAAAGTTTCGACAGCGCCTATTATTTCACCGTTACCGTTTTTTATGGGACTTGCTGTAAAGTTGAGCCATTTCCCTCTAGCGCTCAAATCCAAGAATAAATTCTCGGCTTCATAAGCGCCTGCGATCAGCGGACTTCTGCGACATGATTGTTTGTATCTTGCTTTTATTTCCTGTTCGGAAGCGCCATCTAATAATAAATCAGCCAGAACTGGAGTCTTCTTATTATAAAATGCTCGCCACTGGTTACTTGTTCCAATTATTTCTTCCCTTTTGTTGCCAGATAGGGCCTCGATTGCGGTGTTCCAATGTGTGACTTTGTGGTGTTTATCGATGACGAATGTGGCGATTGGAGTTCCATCAATGATTTTGCGTTGCATTTCTTCTGCGTTTTTGCGTTTGGTTATATTTTGATTATTTATATAAAACCAATAGTTCATAATTCCAGCTACTACGATAACGCCGATAACCTCTAATATTGAATCGAGCGTGTAATCTGACATAAAAATGGCAGCGGGTAACATGATAAATGCAGAGATAATTGTAGTGATAATTCCTGCTTTTAATCCGAAGATGAAACTTGCATAGGTAATCGGTATTAGCAATAGAACTCGTTCCAGAGAATGTCGGTTTAATGAAGAAAACCATGAAGACGTTTCAAGTGATGTCCAGAAGCAAAACTGCTGGGGATAATGTAGTACCAGGATGATAATAAACATTGCTAATATCAGCCAGAAATGATATTGGCGCATAATATTCAGCAGTGATTTGGTTACTTTATTTATTCTCAATATTTACCTCTTTCGCTTTTTCTGGTTC
>Ga0265297_10005776_pt1 | contig 18489 bp, 28 predicted proteins | sample Munlanlwell13791_FD_192502 | JGI IMG/M metagenome (GOLD analysis project Ga0265297, IMG submission 192502) | Leachate microbial communities from a municipal landfill in Southern Ontario, Canada - Leachate well 137-91 | ecosystem: Engineered > Solid waste > Landfill > Unclassified | place...
CCATGCCGCATCCCTTGCCGCAGCCCTTGCCGCAGCCCATGCCGCATCCCTTGCCGCAGCCCATGCCGCGTCCCTTGCCGCGTCCAACTCTTCTTTTGTGGCGTTACCATGCGCGAACCGTTCAGCAACGTCGAGAGCGGTAATAGAGCGAGGGTCTTTCATCAAGTGCTGAACTTGGCGAGCGGACCACACGGCAAATAGTTGCAGCTCTGAATCAGTCAAGACTCCGGCGCGGGCTGCAATCCAAAGGACCCATTCTGGCTTGGCTGTTTCAAAAGCCTGCTTCATGGTCTTGCAGTTTTTCAAGGCCCACTTCATTCCATCGGCACAAGCTTGGTGCTCATGACAGAATTCTGAGATTGATAAGTTTGGCATATTATTTTGTTAAAGTTTCTTGAGTTGAATTTTCTTCGGGGAGTTTGCCGCCTTGACCAACTTGGCAAATTTGATTTCGGCGCGCTCGAGGTCCGTGAAGCTGAACCCCTTCCAACCCCAGTCCTCGTTGCGCGGCATGAACTCGGCCGGGGGAAAGGTCTCGTTCCCGAAACGGTATCCCTGGTGACTTTGAACAATCGCGACTTCATAGCCGTCGTAGTGGCCGCCGGCTTCTTTGGTCTTACGGATGAGGACAACATCGCCCTCCCGTTTCAGGACCTTGTGGTCGAAGCCTTCCTTGCGAAAACTGTCTGATAACTTTTTCATATGTGGATTCCTTGTCTGCGGGCGCTTCGCAGGATGGTGATTCTGCGCCTGGTGTTGGTTGCAATGTAGCTGGACTGGCCGCGGGCTTTTGCCATGCCTTCGAAGAGGCGGGCGAAGTTGCCGAGCATTTTAATTTTCCGGCGGAGTTTCATTTTTCGAAAAGTGAAAGTTGTTGGGTTTCCGCCGCAACCGGAATGGGAATAAAATATCCAGCGCAAGTGAGGAATTTCTCCTGGACCACCAGGCAGGTTTCACCAGTTTCACGGTTGCACAACAACCTACCGGTGACAGGCCACACGAAGTTGTGGGTGTAGACGGCCTGAACAGTCTCAAACCCTTCAACATGCAAGTGCCCCACGATTTCGGCGACCGACGGCGCATGGACCTCAAGGAAAAACTCATCTTCTTTCAAAGATTCGTGGTTGATGAAGTGCTGCGCGGCTTCCTGGGCTGAGACTCTCGTCGGGTAGGTTGTCGCGTGATGCGGCCCAACCCCATCCCAGTAGTAGCCATGTTTCCAGGTCGAAGACCCCGGGCATTCGGACAGCCAGTAGCCACGGTATCCATCTTTGAAGTTCCTGATGCTGTAAAAGATCGCTTGATTATTCATGTTCCAGGGAATCGGTGAGTTGTTCAACTTCAGAAGCTTCCGCTTCGGTGAGGTCCCGGTCAGACGCAGCCAGAATGATCTGGTTGATCTTGTCGAGGGTGACTTTGTTCCGGTCAAGCCGGTCGAGTGGATTGTTCATGACTCCGCAAAGATACCTGGCAGCCAGCTACCTTGTAAATAAAATAATTCAACTATTTTCAGAGGCTTCCTGGTCAGGCCCGGATGAGAACTCCTCCCGCTCCCGGATATCGCAAAGCCGTCTCGTGCCGGGTTTCGTTTTCATATCTTGAACCGACGGCCATAATGAGCTCGTTGTATTGAATCTGCAACCTGGAAAGGGCGAGTCCCGGCTGGTAGTAAACCTGCTGCGAATCTTTAATCACCACCCGTTGGAAGTCTCCGGCCTTCAGGGCTTTCCCGAGAGCAGAAGCAATCTGGTAGCCGGTCAGCTCCTCGCAGTGAAGCTGGTGCTGCTGGACCAGGCGCATCAGACAGTCGTAGAATTTTTCTTCGTCAAACCGGAAGTCTGGAAATTTGCTGACGCTGGCCCAACCGCATTTCGGCAAGAGGTCCTGTTCGGCTGGCATCATTCGGTTTTTCGGATCCAGCTCTAAAAGAACGCGGTCAAGAACGGCGCGGCGAACGGATCCCGGCTCCATCCAGTCCCGCAGGCTTTCCAGCTCGGTGATGTCTCCGGCTTTCATAGTTTATGGTCGTATTTTTTGCGCATTTTGTCGATGATCTTCCGCTGCCCGTCAGAGAATGATTTCCTTGACAAGTTCGATTCCAGAAAATCCGCCTCCCATTCCGAAATCTCAATGACAGCCGAGTCGTCCAGGTCGCTCAAAAAATCGCTGCGCAGTTTATCCAGGGCCTCCTGGGCCATGGGATTTGCCGGTCTCTTAGTAAAACTGCCGCCTTTTCGAAACGGAGGTCGCGTAGAGCGTTCTGTCGAACGCGGCGTCCGTCCTGCGTGTGGAGAATCGTCCTCGTCGTTACCATCTATGGATCCGCTGAAGCTCATTTTCGTATTTCGGTTGGGAATTTGCTGGTCTCAAGTAATTTGAGCCATGGGCTGGACTTGGAAAGCTTGTTTGCCATGCGCCGAGCTATCCTGTTTGCCGTGCGCCGAGCTATCCTGTTTGCCGTGCGCCGAGCTATCCTGTCTGCTTCGCAGGTAAAGAAGCCTGGAGAAAAGTGCAAAGCCACAATCCCAGAGGCATATCTAAATTCAATCTCAAAAGCAAACGGCTCCAGCAGGTCGGCACGCATGTCTGAAGTCTTGCGGCGCGGTTTGATTCCTACCTGTTTGCAAAGATCCCAGAGCTGCCTGAAAGAAAGCCGGCGGACAATCTCCTGCTTGAAAGAATCTGGGAAGTCGAGCGCTGTCATTTGTGTGAGAGAAGGCAGAAGGTTGTGGCGAACAGGATGAAAACAGCCGGCGGAACGACCAGAACGGCAATCAGGATTCTCATGATGGAAGCAAAGTTTTGAAAACCAAGGAGCGCATATCTTCCAGATGCTTCTGTGTTGCAGCAAGTGATCCCGCGGAGCCTGTCCCTTCAGTCGGACGAAACCCGCAGCGCCAGAGCTCGTCCATCAGGCCTTGTGTGTCTTCCGCGGAAAGTGTCAGCATTGGCTCCTGCTCGCAGCATGCCTCGTCGGGCGTGAGCTCATGCAATACCGGCGAACCTGCAATGCGGACTTTCCTGACGCCGTTCTCCTCGGCGATAAACGCTCCGAAAATGGCAATGTGATCTGTGAAGAACGGCTGACGGTGACAGCGGAATTGGAAGCGGTGGGATTTCATAGTTCGATGAGCGACGTGAAAGGTTTTTGCACAAATTTGATCCCGTTGCCGGGCGTCTCTTCCAAGGTGCTCCACTGTGCGCAGGAAACCGTGCGGAGCATGTCGCCGTGGCGCTCAGGCAGTTCCATGCGGGGCCACAGGTCAGTGCAGGCCACCTTGACCTCGGAGTATTTCACCTTTGAGGCGAGCCAGGCTTCCAGCTTCCGTGGGAGAATGAAAGACAGGTCCCGGAGGAAATGGTTCCAGGAGTTCTTCAGCGCCTTGAAGGTAAGCGCTTCGTGCTGGATGCCTGGCGAGGCCAGGGTGGCTACACAGCGGATGGTATCCTCGAGGGCGCAGTTGCACCGGTCTCGGACGAGCTGGATGTCCAGGTGGTCCCGGGCCAGTCCCAGGTCGACCCTGGCGGACTCCACGCGGGTTTGGAGCAGGTGAATCAGGACCTCTGTGATTTCGGGCAATTTGATCGATTTCATTTCGTTGGTTTTATAGCGGGTTACCCCGGCGGCAATGTTGGCTGCCAGAGCTTCCGCCAGGATATTCATTTCGAAGGGGTAAAGTTCCAGCGTTTCTTCGCTGAGGCTAGTCCTCCACGACGTCTCGCGTCTTTGTCGGTTCCGCCTGTCAGGCCGCCGATCTTCCCGCGGATGGACATCAGCTCAGACTGAGTGAACCTCCCACTTTCCAGGAGAAGGCGCAATCTTTTAATCTCGCGGGTGCGGTTGACTGGGCGCATTTTGTTTTTCATAATTTAGAAAGTGCCATTCCGGAGGATAGAACTGCCGGAATGGTTATGGGTTTGCCAGAGGCTAGTCCTTGACTTCGCCGTTGCTGAACCAGTCTTCCAGCAATTCCTGGAATTCGGTTGCGCCGATGTTTTCGTCGGCCCACGCTTTGATTTCCGAATACTTCCGGAGGTCGCGCAGGGCGGCGTTGGTTGTCTTACGTGCCGCGGGATCCTCGATCGCCAGGACGATGGTCCTCACGACGGAGCGGGTCCGCAGGTTGTAGGGCAGTTTGATGAGCGGGCGTTTGGCGGCTGCGGGCTTCGCTTCCTTCGGCGCTTCCGCCTTGGAGGGCTCAGTCTTCGACGGCTTGGCTGCGACCGCTTTGGCGACGGCTTTGTTTTCCTTCACGAGTTTGGAAGGCTTCTTGGGCTTTGCGACTTTCGCCGCTTTTGGTGCTTCAGGCATTTTGTTATTTCCTTGTCCGTAGTTTTAGTTTTCCAGGCGCCTGACGGACTGGCTGGGCGTCTGGAAGATGTTTTGCTTTGCGGACAGCCTGAGCTGCCTCCCCCGCAGAATAGGATGAAATTTTGATGGCGAGCACCGAGTCGTTGGGACAGCGGACCTGGATGGCATCAGAAGGAATGCCCGAAGAATAAGCCGAGAAGTGGTGGTTCTTCGAGGACTCCCAGTTTTTGTGGAGGGATGCCGCGGAGGTGAAGCCATACTCGGAATTCTTCGGGTTGAGGCAAACTAACACCAGCCAGCTGCCTGGTAGATACTCAAGAGGCAAGCGGTTGTTCGGGTCCAAGACATTCGCAAACTCGTCGGGTAAAGGTAAGAAGTCAAACATGTCAAATGATGGTTTGGAAGTCGTGGCGACGATCCTGGTGAAAAGCGGGTAAAGGTAAGAAGTCGAACATGTCAGGCACCTTGTAGAGCGCGGCGATCGTCTGCTGCCGTGCGTGGAATGTAATCGAAGGAACTGCGGCCAAGCTCGAAGCCGCACTCTTTTTTCGAGGCGTGATCTTCGGCGTCCAGCAAGCGCTGCTGGTCTTCGGCCGGCAAAGCTTTGTAATCTGCTGAAGAGATGTCCGAGATGCCGTCACGGTCGACGTGGACGCACTGGCCGGTGGATAGGAGGACTTTCATTGAATGCTCTGGGTGGTGGATAGGAGGACTTTCATTGAATGCTCTGGGCGGTCCCAGTTGTTGGAGATGTTGAGGTGCTCATGACTCCCAAACTTTTAACTGGCCGCCAGTCAGAAGTAAATAAAAACTTTCAACTTTTTTCGTTTTCTGGATTGGACGGCTCCGCGGGCTTCTTCGGAAGATGCAACTTGGAGAGCGGTTTCTTCACAATCCCGAGCGGCGCGACCTCCACGCTTTCGGTTTTGAGAAAGTGCACGGTCGCGTTGGACATCTCATCTTTATGATTCAGCAATGGACCGTCGATAATTTTCTCCGGCGGGCAGACTTCTTCGATGTTTTTGTTTTCCAGTGGCCGTAGCCGTTTTGCGGCACGGTCCATCTGAGCTGCGATTGTTTCGGATGGTGATTCGTGGTTTTCCATATCAGTGAATTATTCGTTTTGGTGGCGCGTCCATTCCCAAGCCTTCAATATAGAGTCTCTTCTCCCGGGCTTTTTGGTTGATCTTTGCGCCTTCTTTCGGTTGGAGAATCGGTCCAAGGAATTTTTGTTTCTCCATGGCATGCGGGCCGGCCTCTGCTTGGGCTTGTAAACTCTGGGCTGCCACCAGCTGCTTCATAAGCCACGGTTCCTGCCGGGCGACAAACTCGTCGGGTGTTTCATTTTCCAAGCAATTGTCTGTATACATATCCATGAAGATGGATTCAAATTTTGGCAGCCGCTTGGCAACCGGTTCGGAAATGGGTCCGGCATGTGACCAATCCTCTTTTAAGATTTTCAGTTTTCGCATCTCCGCTTTGACGGCTTGAATTCGAACGTTGGCAGTCCGCACGGCAGTTGTTCTTGTGAATTTGGATTCCTTTTCGAAAGCGGCCATTTCTTTCTGCTCCCGCGTGGCAAGCTTCCTTTCGACTCCACCGCGGCGTTGCGCTTCGAGGTAACGGGACCGGAGTTCCAGGATTTTTAGATTGGCCTGGGTAATTTGTTTTGCGTGTTCGGCCCGCATATCCATCCGCTCCTGTGATTGCTGAGTAACTTGGTCCGCGTGCTTTGTTTGCAGCGCGGTTCTTTCTTGGGCTTGCTTCGTCAATTGTCTTGAGTGTTTTGCAGTGAGCTCGAACTTTTCCTGCTTTTGGTGAGCTTCAACCGTCACGAGGGCAGACTTCGCGAGGTGGAGTTCTTCAAGGGCCCGATTTTCCTCCCCAAGCTCTTTTTCGACGGAAAGCTGGCTTTCAGATTCGGATTCTTGCTGACTTCGGAGCGCGAGTGCTTTTGACCGGTCGAGATAATATCGCCGTTTTGGTTTGCTGCTTGGCTGTGTAACTGGTTCTGGACCAGGTGCTTCGGCTAGGTTGGGCTCTGTGTTTTCCATAAAACTTTGTGGTTGATGCTAGAAGAATACTTCCAACGAGAAGAACTGTATATAAAAAATTACTGAGTAGCAATATAGGGGGGTATACAATTATTAATAAATATAAATAACATACCCCCCCCTATACTATTATTTAATATTTTTCACACATAAATTTTATACTGCTGTTTTAAGTGCCACATGATTTACTGCAAAGTTTTGGTTTAAGACTTCCCAAATAGCAATATTTCAGACAGAATGACCGCTAATGAATAACTTCGTAGGAGTCGATCCAGGAAGAACCGGCGGCATGTGTTTGCTCCAACCGAAGCCGTCTGGTTCCGGCCTGGAAGTTTTGGAAGGAGTCGCGATGCCGGACACCGACGCCGAGATTGTCTCCGTGCTTTTGGACTGGTTGCCTTTCTGCCACAAAGTTTTTGTCGAAGCCGTTCCGAAGTTTGCCGGGGAGAACCGGTCTGCAGCCTTCATGTGCGTTCTCTATGGAAACTATCGAACCGTGACCGGCGCGGTCACCATGTGGCAACAGGTGCACAAGAAAGACCTCCTGGTGGAGCTGTCTCTCTTGCTTTGGATGAACAGGATTATCCCGCAGAAGGAAAGGTCCCGGGATCGTGCCATCCGGAAAGGGCAGCTGAAGTCGGTCACCGAACGGAAATGGCCAGGCTGGAAGTGGACAGCCGCAACCTGCGATGCGCCGTTGATCGCAGAGGCTGGGTATTTGCTTGGTAAATAGGCAAGGCTCAAAGGCGTCTCTGCACAGCCACTAAGCAGGCCGACAGTTTCCCTGGTAGATAATTCCGCTTTTCATTCGCCGGCTTCCGGGGCTATCCTCTAAAGCATGACAGTCAGGAACAGCACCCGGCTCACACCCGCCCAAATTGAGTTCGTCAACAGGCACATCCTGGACGGCGAAGCGTTGGGTGTCGCTTTTCTCGGCGCCTTCCCACAGCTCACAGCAAATTGGAATCCAAAAGACAGCGGCAACCGGATGTCCATGGCCTGTCAAGCGGGAAGCCGGCTGATCGAAAAAGCCCACATCAAAAAATATATCACCCAGTTGATTGCCAAAGCCAAGCGGAAAGCCGAGCGGCCGAGGTTCCTGTCTCTGGAAGAAAAGCGGGAATTCCTTGCGGAGGTTGTTCGCACTCCGGTCGGAGAGGTGGACGAGTTCAGTCCGCTGACCCAAGAAGTTACCTACTCTGCGGACGGATCCCAGAAGATAAAACTGCCCTGTAAGCATCGGGCCTTGGAACTGGATGCCCGCCTCATGGGTGAATTCCAGGACTCCGTTCGCTTGGACATCGGAGAGAAGATCATCAAGCTTGCTACTGAAGTCGCCTGATGCCCACGGCCTTCAAACCCCTGAAGAACAAATTCCGGAAGTCTGGATTCCGTCGGCCTGTCAAAACCCTTGAGGAAACGGCGCGGGAACAAAAACTTGACAAGCCTCTGTCAAGTGAAGAGTATCTCCGCCGCGCATATGCCCTCCGCGAAGCCTACACAGCCGGCGGTGACATCTTCTCGGCCGCGGAGTATATTATCAAGCACTGCCTGAAGAAGCCCGCTACGGGCGACGTCAAGCTGACAACCCGTGAGGCCGAGTTCCTGGTGTGGAAATACATCCAGCGGATGCTCGACGTCAACGAATACCAGAGCGCGGCGATCGTCTGCTGGGGACCGGAGCTGTTTACTCCCGAGCCGCGGTGCACGCAGCTTGTGTGGAATGCTCTGGAAGGTGAGTCCAAGAATCTCATCATGGGAGGGGGGTCACTCTCCAAGAGTTATTCCGGCGCCGTCTACTTCGGCTTGGACTACCTGCGGGATCCCGAGTGGACCTGCATCAAGGTCATGTCTGTGACTAGGAGCCACGCCGTGCAGAACATCTTCGCTCATCTGAAGAACCTCCTCCAGAGCACGATTGTCCCGGTGCCTGGCCTGGTTGTCAAGGCGGACTCCATTAGGGTGAACAACGATGACAAGCAGGGGATCCACTTGGTGGGCATTCCGCAGGGCGACGACGGCAAAGGCAGACTGCGTGGATTCCATCCCGTGCCGAGACCAGTGCGGCACCCCAGGTTCGGATTGCTGTCGAGGGTCGCTTTGCTTCTGGATGAAGCCGAGGAGATGCCTGAAGGCGTCTGGGAGGATGTCAACAACGTCCTGCTCACCGAGGAGATTGACATGAGCCACGTCAAGGTGATGGCCGCCACGAACCCGAAGGATCGCAACAGTAAGTTCGGCCAGCTCAGCGAGCCGGAGACCGGCTGGAGCAGCGTGGACATCGACGTGGATGAGACTTGGAAGAGCTCCAAAGGATGGAACGTCGTGCGGCTGGACGGTGCCAGGTGCGAGAACGTTACCGAGAAGAAAGTCGTGTTCCCCGGCTTGCAGACTTGGGAAGGCTTTGCCCGGCTGCTCAAGCTTGGCACGGACAACCCCGAATACTTCACGATGGCTCGCGGGTGGTTTCCAGAAGCGTCTGCAGCGGTGGTTATCGTGTCGCCGGCCATGTTTCAGCGGGCCAAAGGGTTTTATTTCTTCAGCGGGCCCACGATCACAGCAGGAGGCCTGGACCCAGCCTTTGAGGGCAATGACACAATTCCATTCACCTGTCTGCGCAGCGGCGTCGCGACCGGCTGGACCGACGTCCAGGGCACCTTTCATGCTTTCCCCTCCGAGCGGCGGGTCATCCAGGCCGAGCAGCAGATCGTCATGGAGAAGAAGGAGACTATCGAGCAAAGCCATGCGGTCATCCGGCTCTGCAAGGATATGGGGATCAAACCCCGCTGGATGACAACCGACCGCACTGGCAACGGCACAGGGCTCCACGACGCTTTGAAAAGCATGTTTGGCTCAGATGTCTTTGGGGTGATGTTCGGATGGGCGCCAACAGATACAAAGATCCTGGACGATGATTCTGAGACCTGTGAAGAGCGTTACCACGACATCATCACAGAGATGGCCTTTGCCTTGCGGAAGTTCATCGAGGCGGACCTGTTCAAACTGAACCCAGGCATCAACTGGAACACCCTGGAGAAGCAGACCGTGACCAGACGCTACCATCAGAAAGGCCGTGGAATCCTGCAGATCGAGTCCAAGAAGGAATTCAAGAAGCGGCACAGCGGAGAGTCGCCGGACAGGTTTGACTCGCTGATCGTCGGCGTGCACGGGATCCGGATGAATGAGGGCATGAGCGGCCGACTGGTGGAGAATCCGGTGAAGGTTGCTCGGAAGCCGGTTTCTCAAACTCAGCACGGGATCGTGGATTCTTTGGAGTTTATTGACATGTCCTAGTGGCTATGAACCAGCATATGCAATTCTAATGAGCAGAGTCATCGAAGCAGTCGTGATGCCTGGCGGCTGGCACAAGCCGGAGAAAGATCGTCTCGGCCGGGACATGCCACAGCCGATCCGGGCCGATACCTACAAGCTGCTGGTCCAGGCGGTCATCAAGTTCCGCGCAGACAATATCATCCCGATCGGTGACGTGGAGGCCGAAGTCGAGGAATACATCTGCAGCAATTTCCCCCACATGTGCCACCACGTTCCTGGAGCGACCGTGGCGGTCACCGTGACCAGGCAGCCTTCCGAGATACAGTCCCGCACCGATCGGATGCTGCAGTGGATGTCAGGGCAGATCCAGGACCACTCGGCGGAGAAGCTGGTGCTGAGAGGCGAGGCGCAACGCCGCGCGGACATCTGCCGCAAGTGTCCATACAATGTCCGGTGGCACGAGGGCTGTGGCACGTGCTCCGAGGCGGTCAACCGGATGTCGACCATCTTGCGGGCCGGCCACGACACAGTGAACGGCCGCGACCTGAAGAGCTGCCAGGTGCTGAGCCACGAGAACCGGTCCGCTGTCTGGCTTCCCATATCTTCGCAGGATCCAAACCTTCCAGCCAGGTGCTGGGCTAAAGCATGACTGAGAAAGAAAATAGAGCGAAACTTTTCGAGCATGACGTTCGGGCTCAAGAGGTGAAAGTTCGCGAGGCAAAAGTTGCTATGGACAATGGCTACAAGGAACTTCATGCAAAATTTGAAAATGACTATGCAAAGCTGAAGGCTGAATACGAACGGCAGCAAATTCTTTTAGACCGGGAAAAGCAGTCCTTGGAATTTGCCAGAATAGAGGCTGCAAGAGGATACGAAGCATGAAAATCACAGGCGTCGCAGTGGCCAGCCTGGCACACGCAGCAGTTGCTGTGGGGAAAGACATCCTGGCCGGCGATCCTGTCCTGACGGATAAAACCGAGAAGGAAAAAAGACTTTCAATCTGCGAGGCCTGCGACTATCGAGACAATATTCAGTGCTCCAAATGTGAGTGCTCCATTATCGGAATATCCATGATTCGCTCCAAACATTGCCCAGTCCAAAAGTTTTGACATGAACGACGCCGACATCAAAGACGTCGTTGATAAGGAGACAGGCCAGCCGCTGCCGTCGGTCATGACCTTCGAGCAGGCCTATCAGACCTACAAGAATTTCGTCACAGACAACAAGGACCGGAACGGCAAGAACGCGGCCATCTCCCGCAAGCTGAACGGCGAGCAGCCCTGGTCTGCGAAGAAGCTGAAGAGCGCCGGCCAGTCCTGGAGAAGCAACCGACCGACCGGCTTCATGTCTTCGCTGATGAAACGGCTGACTCCTCCCTACAAGCAGATGGTCGACCAGCTCTCGCTGCTCACCTATTCCCGCTTCCCACATGAAACTCTCGGCGCCGACCGTGAACGGGACATCTTTCGGAAACGCATCACAGATTGCATCAAGCAGTGGAGCGGCTGGGCGGACTTCCTCCAGCAGCTGATTGACGAGGACATCGGCTTCGGGTATGCGGCAGTCGGCCGCAAGGATGAATACAGCTGGAAGCCGAAAGTGTTCCGCTCCGATGAGGCTCTATTCTATGTGGGATGCCCGCAGCAGGCTGGAGACTGTAAAATTTGGGGACTGAAGGAAGACCTCTACGTTGATGAGGTCGTCGCCATCCTGAAAGATCCGCTGGTCGCCGCTGATGCTGGCTGGCAGGTTGAGGGGTTGGTGAAGAAGCTCAACGGTGCGGAGGCGCAGTTCAACGACAAAGCCAGCGAGGACAACACCCGTGTCTACGAAGATCTTGCAAGGGAAAACAACCTGGCAGCAACGTTCACCTCCACCGTTCGGGTTATCAAAGCGGCTCACCTGTTCGCCACAAACCCACAGGGCGGCATCGACCACTACATGTTTGACAGGAACGACGGCGGTCCGCTGTTCTTCCGCCGGCACAAGTTTTCCAGCATGACCGAGTGCCTCACATTGTTTTCGGCCGAAGTTGGCGACCGGACACTGCACGGCTCACGGGGAGCTGGAAGAATTCTTTACAACACCCACGTCTCGGTTGAGCAGGCTCGGAATCTAGTCCAGGACGCGCTGCATCTTTCGGGGCTTCTACTGCTGAAGCGCACAAGTAAATCAGGCAGCGGGAACCTGGAGACGCCTGGCCTCACAGTTTCCCACCCCTTCGCGATTGTCGGCGACGGCTTCGAAGTTCTCGAGAGCGTGAAGTTCGAAATCAACTCGGACGCGTTCATTACCCTGGACCGGCAGGCGACATCCCAAGCAGAGGTGCTGATCGGTGCCTTCATGCCCGGGCAGATCGTCGACAGCAAGGGAGAACGCCGCACCGCCTCGGAAGTTAACTATGTGGCTTCTGTGGATGCGCAGATCCGGGCTGGAGTGCTCGCCAGGTTTGCCGACCAGGTTTTTGAGTTGGTCGACCAGGTGCAGCGCCGCATCTGCAATCCCGACATTATCAAGTTTGCCGCCGACGTCTTCGAGAAGCTGACCGCGCAGCGGCAGGCTAACCCGGAGCTGATCCCGGTGATGGACCAGGCCGTGTGGGATATTCTCACTGCTGCCCAGGCCACGGACGGCTTTGCGTTCTTTGAAGTTCCCCGCCACATCGAAGCTGATGCCGTAGAGTGCGTGCTCGGCATGCTCGAGGAGAAGCTGACTGTGAAACAGATTCTTGTCCTGGCCCACTCTTCCAGCCGCGCAAATGTCGACGATGCTATCGCCTCGCAGTCAGGGGTGCTCGACATGATCGTCACTCGGTATGCGGCCGACCCGATGATCGACACCGTGGAGCTCAAGCGCCGGGACATATCTGCCAAGCTCGGTGCGGAAGCGGCAACCAGGCTGCTCAACGTGGATTTGAATCCCCTCTCGCCGATCAAGCAGCAGCGGGTGCAGCTTTCTGAGCTTTCTACCATGCTGCTCGGCAACGACACACCGGTGGATCCTACCGACGACGACGTGCTGCACCTGAACGTTCTCACCAACCGCGTGCAACCAATGGTTCAGGATCCAGCCATTTCGCCGCTCACCTCCAGCCAGCAGTTTCTCACTCGGGTGCTGGCTCACGCCAAAGCGCACGTCCAGGGCGCCACGCAGAAAGGTATCAAGCCCGACCTGTTGGCACCAGCCATGAAGATCATCGGAATCCTAGAGAAGTATGTCCAGGTCCCGCCGATCGACGGGCAGGCCGCGCAGGTTGTCGCACCGGCCGTCACGCCGGGAGTTTCCCCAATGCCGAGCGCTCCAACCACGGAGACGCCAGTGATCGTCGCGCCAGAGCAGGTTATTTCAACGGTTGCAAACCCGGTCCGTCCCTCACCGCCTCGAGGGCAATAAGCTATGGCTAAAGATACGAACTGGGTGAGTGAAGACGGAGTTGCTTTGCGTGAATTCCTCCGCAAGGTGCCGGCCGAGAAGATCTCTTCTGTCATGGGCAGGCAATGCCCGGCGACGATCGACTCCGAAATCATTTTGAAGAGCAACGCGGACGCCATCGCCAGGTTGGCCGCGATGAAAGCCGGCTGGGAGGCCTACGAGAAAGCGTTGTTCGGCCTGTCCGAAATACAGCAGCGTCCGAATCCTGATCCCGGCTTTCAGGATATGACCTAGACTTTATGCCCAGCGAAGATGAAAAACCCGTAACGCAGGAAGGAGTCCCACCAGACCTCGACCTGGGAAACAGCACGCAACCCTCTGCGGACGATCATTCGTCCCTGGACCAGGCGCTCGACGACGCCGGAATCGGAGTTGATGCTCCGCCGCTTGAAGAGAAGCCGCCCGAAGTTGTCCCCGATGAGAAGCCGCCTCTCGAGGAAGCCAAGCCGCCCGGCGAAGTTACTCCGGAGGAAAAACCGCTCGAGGTCACGCCGAAGCCGGAAGACGACGCTGCAAAGAAGACAGCAGAGCTCGAGGCGCTGGACCTGGATGCGGTCGCCCTCCCGAAGACTGTTTCCCCGAAGAATGCGGTCAACTTCGACAAGCTGCGGGAAGTCGCCAAGCACTACAAGTCACAGGCCGCGGAGGTTCCTGTTCTTCGTCAGCAGTTGGAGGAGCTGAAGAAAGCCGCGCCTGCCGCTGCTCCTGAAGTGGAAGCCGAGCTGACCGAGCTGCGTAACTTCCGTAAGATCTTCGACATCGAGCACGATCCGGAATTCCAGAAGCAGTTCAGCGAGAAGCTGGGCGCCATCGACGAGGAAGTTATTGGCATCCTCAAGAAGAACGGGCTCTCGGCCGAAGCGGAAGCATCCCTTCGCAAGATTGGTGTTGGAAATGCCGAGCTCGCCTGGTGGGAGCAGACCATCCTGCCCAATGTCCCATTCATTGACCGCGAACGCCTGCAGAAGCGGCTGGCCGCCCGTGCGGATGTCGTCGACCAGAAGACTGCCGAGGTGGAGAAGTTCTCTTCGCAGCGCGAGGCGGTCCTTGGTGAGCGGCAGCAGAAGCTCGCCAAATCCTTCGAGGAGCAGCAGCAGGCTATCGAGGCCCACCTGGAGACCATGACGAAGGATGTTCCCTGGGCACGGTTCCAGGAAGCGCCGGAGAATGCCACAGCCGCCGAGAAGAAAGCCGTCGAGGCACACAACGCGGAAGTGACCGAGATGCAAAAGCATTTTCAGGATGCGCTCTACCCGCAGACGCCGCAAGCCAGGGCGGAAGTAGCAGGAGCCGCAGTTGCCAGCATCAAGCTTGCCGCCGCACTGGATTCCACTGCGCTGCAGCTTAAAGCGGTGGCTGAAGCCAAAGACAAACTTCAGAAGGAGCTCGATGCTGTCAAGGCTGCCGGCAAGTTGCCGACGCCGCGCCCGAGCACCCGGACTGCTGCCTCAGAGACTGCCGACAAGGGCAAGCTGACCGACGAGGATGCCATCGAAGCCGGCTTGCAAGAAGCCGAAGCGTAACCGGAGACTCTTATGCCCATGCCCAAACTGTCACTGCGGCAGCCCGTGCAGCCGCAAAGAATTGTTGTCACCTCGGAAGGCGTCACGCCAGTCCTCGGTGGAATCGCCGGAATTGAGGGGGAAGACCTCGCCGAGGAAGCTTCTGAGCTGGCGCCAGGGCAAGTTGCCGAGCAGGAGGAGCCGGAAATCGTCCAGGCTGCCCCAAAGCCGCCGATCAAGCTGAATATCAAGAAAACGCGTCCGGAGGTCGCCACCGCCGTTCCCGGGCCAGAAAACAAACCTTCTGAGTGGGAAGGCCGGGACGTGTTTGTCGGATTTCCCTGCTACAAGCAGACCAATCCGGTCACGGCCTGGTGTCTGGTCGCCCTGGCACTGGACTTCGGACGAGAGAAAATCCGCTTCGATATGGAAATCGGGGACGCGATGATCTACCATGCGAGAAATCGTCTGGCCATGAAGTTTCTGGCCACCGAATCCAATTGGCTTCTGTTCATTGACGACGACATGATTCCGCCGATCGGCAGGCCTGGATTCCTGAAGGAGATGGCCAGGCTGCCCGACACCTATCCCGCGGATCCGATGGGATTGCATGTTGTGCACCGTCTGATGGGGCATGGCAAGGAGCTGGTTGGCGCGACCTACTTCGCAAGGCATCCGAACGGCCGGGCGATCAACAGTCTCTGGCAGGATGCGAACTACCTGGCCCAAGCAGTCCGCTTCCAGGATTCGCTGTTCCCATGTGACTGGGTTGGGACTGGCTGCATGCTGATCCACCGCACGGTGTTCGAGAAGATGATGACCAAGTTTCCAGAGCTGAGGCCGGCAAACTCCGAGCTGCCGTGGAACTTCTTCCAGCCGCTTCAAGACGGCAGGGGAGAAGACATCGCGTTTTGCGCCAGGGCCCGTGAGTGCGGCGTCCAGCCGTTTGTTGACGCCAAGCTGCATGCGATTCACGTGGGATATGGAACCTACGGAGTTCATACTCGACTATGAAAATTGTGATTGCAAGTTTTGGCCGCTGCGGTTCTACCCTGGTGGCAGAGGCCGTGCACCAAGCGTTCCCGGAATTGCCTTATTGTTTTGAGCGGTACGTTAAAGATTTTCCTGAAGAAGGAGTAATCAAAACCCACTGCTTGGCACCACTGGAACTTGAACCGGGCGTGAAATATCTTTACTGCTACAGGAGCCCGCTCTTGTCGGTCATATCGGCGCACTCGCAGCCGGAAGACTTTCAGCAACTGCACTATGCCAATCTGGGAGCTGACATTGCAAACCGCGGGCATTGGCCGCGCGTGGATGTTTTGAATCTAAAAGGAAACTATCTTTCCTGGAGGTTACACCAGGGTAAAGTTTTCTTTCTTCGATACGCCGATATTTGGGAACAGAAGCGGAAGCTGGCTGATTATTTGGATCGCGAGATACCTATCCCTGCACCAACGCCACGTGAAACTGTTTTTGATAAAAATAACCCCAGCCATCTGCAAGCTTGCTTGACTTATGAAAACAGTTGGCTTTGATCGTGGTTCGCTATTGGTTTGTCTGCCGTTCTGGGACGGCGATTGGGAGCAAGCTCGGAAAGTTGCGCTGTTGCTGAGCGATCTGCTTCCAGAAAAGCAGAAAGACTGCGAGCTGATGTTTGTCTCGCGGTTTGACGCCAAGCAGGCCGACACGACGGTGGTGATGCACTGCATGGAAAAATTTGCGAATGTCTACAGCCGCAAAAGCCGTCGGCGGGGCGTGGGATTTCCGATGGGCTGCAATGAGCTGGCCTTTGATATTTTCGATCATGTGAGCTACAGCCATTCTTTATTCCCGCAGGTGCGGTGCATACTGATTGTTGAATCGGATTGTGTCATGCTGACTCGGACCTGGAGCCAGGAGTTGTTCACGGCCTGGAAGTTTGCCGAGCTTGACGGCAAGAGCATTTGCGGCAATCTGATTCCAGGGAATGCAACGGGCGGACCGTGGCACGTCAACGCGGTGTCCATGTATTCCTGGGATATTGTAAAGAAAATTCCGCAACTGATCGGGGCGCCTGGAACAGCGGGCTGGGACTACTACCACGGGCCGCACACAACCCCGTATGCCGTGGACACCCCGTTGATTTATATGGATTACAAGCGGTCAAGCATTTCTGCTACTGAGCTTTTCAAAGTCCGCAAAAAACGCCAGGTGCCGGTGCTTTATCACGGTGTCAAAGACGACTCGGCTATCCAGGCGGTTAGGAAAAAGTTTTCAATATGAATAATCGGAAAACGTTGGTGTCGGTGCACGGCTACTCAGGAGATGGCCATCAAATCGAGGCATTGCGGCCGGTCTACGAGCACCACAAGTGCCCGATTGTTATTCTATCGCCGGAAGACGCGCCGATTAAAAAGGTTGCCGGGCATATCTGCCGGTTTGCTGGGAAGCGAGCTTACGTCGGGCAGGACTCCTGGGACCGGCAGCATCTTCAGCTGAAGGTTTTGCTTGAGTATGACTTCGACTGGTATCTGCTCAATGACTCAGACTCTTTTGTCATTTCCCCGCAGATTCCGGAATATCTGTTTGAGGAGCAAAATGCCGTTTGGAGCAACGAAGTGACGGATTTTCGGGTGCCCGGGCAGACTTATGAAGGAATCACCTGGGCGGACGACTACCACGTAGGGTATCCATTGATCGCCATGCAGCCGCCGTATTTTATATCGCGGGTCGCCTTGGAAAAGTTGGTTGCAGCCTCGGAAGGACTTATCGCCGATCCGGTCACACCATTCGTCGACTGGTGGTTTCTTCCGGCTTGCAAAGAAGCTGGGCTGGAGCACCGGTCATTTTTGCATGGGGCCAGCTGCGAAACAATAACCCAAAACGGAGTGACCGGCATGTTGCATGCCATCGCCAATAAAGCGGTGTGCCTCCACGCCGTAAAGTCTTTAGAGATTCGCAAAATGTTGGTGAAAGCCTATCAATCCACTTTATGAAAACCCTCGCCATTACCGGTCATCGTGGTCTGCTTGGCTCCGCCTGTGTCAAACACTTCAAAGACAAACGGGAAATTATTCCCTTTGAAGGAAACTGTCTGAATGAGACGCACGTCGAACGGTTTTTCAACAATGCCAAACCAGATGAAGTTATCCATTGCGCTGCGAAGGTAGGCGGAGTGGAGGCCAATAAGAATCATCCGGTGGCTTTCTTGCAGGAAAATTTGCTGATGCAGTGCAACGTGATTTCAGCCGCGGCTCACCACCAGGTGGAGAAGCTGGTCTTCATCGGCACATCATGCATGTTCCCGAGAGACGCGGAGCTGCCGGTGCGTGAAGATTCCCTGCTGACCGGCCGGCTGGACGACTCCATTGAGGCCTACGCCGTCGCAAAGATCGCCGGCTGGCGTCTCTGCAAAGCCTACTGGGAGGAGCATGGTAAAAAGTTCATGACGGTGAACCCATCAAATATCTATGGGGACAACGACAACTATGGACCGGCTGCGCACGTCATCCCGGCGTTGATTCGTAAATTTCGTCTGGCCCAGCTGACAGGAGAAGCTCCAGTTGTCTGGGGTGACGGCTCTGCAGTGCGGGAGTTTATTCACTCTTCAGATGTTGCTGCCGCCATCGAGGTGGTGCTCGCAAAATGGAATTCGCCGGAGGTTCTTTCTATCGGGACCGGCGTCGGGCATACCATCCGTGAGCTGGTTGAAACCCTGGAGCGGGTGACCGAGATTGGGATCCCGGTTGTGTGGGATACTTCAAAGCCAGTCGGTATTCCAAGGAAGACCTTTGACGTGACACAGCTGCGGATGTTGGGCTGGGCACCGACAGTTGAGCTCGAGGTCGGACTACAGACAACCTGGACAGATTTCCGGAATACTCCGCTCCCCCGGGGTTTGCAGACGGATTGCCGTTAAAACTGAGTAGAAGAT
>Ga0265297_10005777_pt1 | contig 18486 bp, 16 predicted proteins | sample Munlanlwell13791_FD_192502 | JGI IMG/M metagenome (GOLD analysis project Ga0265297, IMG submission 192502) | Leachate microbial communities from a municipal landfill in Southern Ontario, Canada - Leachate well 137-91 | ecosystem: Engineered > Solid waste > Landfill > Unclassified | place...
TTAGTCAAGGAAAATTTATTGCCCCGGGAAGAAAGCGAAAAAATTATTCGTGACGCCCGGCTGTCCAAAAAATCGGCGGAAGATTTGCTTTACGAACATCGCTTGGTTGACGAAACGGAAATCGCCAAGGTGAAAAGCCGGCTTATCGGCGTTCCTTATAAAAAATTCAATCTTGCGGAAATCAGCGATGAACTTTTGAAGGTTATTCCCGAAAATACTGCGCGGAACTATAAAGTTTTTCCTCTTGAAAGAACCAAAGACATGCTGGTGGTGGGCATGTTGCATCCCGACGACACCAAAGCCCAGGAGGCCTTGAAATTCATCGCCAAACAGCAGAGATTTGATTTGGGCGTTTATTTGGTTACGCCTTCGGATTTGGAATACGTTTGGCGGCGCTATGCCCCTTATGGAAGCGAAATCCAGGCCGCCGTCAGGTCTCTTAATCTCCGGACCGAAGAAGTTTCCGGCCAGAAAATTATCGGGTTGGAAGAAAGCGTTTCGGTTTCCGAAGAGGCGCCGATCATCAAAATCGTCGCTTCAACCTTGAAAGAGGCGATTGACATGAGGGCGTCTGACGTCCACATTGAACCCCAGCGGGCGCGTTTGAGGATTCGTTTTCGGCTTGACGGCATTTTAAAAGAAGTCAGCTCCCTGCCTCTTCAGCTGCATCAGCCGATTGTCTCCCGCGTAAAGGTTTTGTCTAATCTCAAGATTGACGAAAACCGGATTCCCCAGGACGGCCGTTTCCGTTCCATCGTTTACGGCAAAGAAATCGATTACCGGGTTGCGACTTTTCCGACCCCCACCGGAGAAAAAGTGGCGATTCGTATTCTTGATTCCTCGGTCGGCCTGAAAGGATTGGGGGAATTGGGATTGATAGGCAAAGATTTGGAAATCGTCCGGGAGGGGATTCAAAAACCCTATGGCATGATTTTAATCACAGGTCCGACGGGTTCCGGAAAAACCACCACTCTTTACGCCGTTCTGCAGGAATTGAACAAAGAAAACGTCAATATTGTCAGCCTGGAAGACCCAGTGGAATATTTTGTCGACGGCTTGAACCAATCGCAGGTTCGGCCGGAAATCGGTTATGATTTCGCTTCCGGCCTTCGCCAAATAGTTCGTCAGGATCCCGACATCATCATGGTCGGAGAAATAAGAGACAGGGAAACCTCAAGTTTGGCGGTCCAGGCCGCTTTGACCGGTCATATCGTTCTTTCTACTTTGCACACCAATAACGCGCTTGGCGTCGTTCCCAGATTGATTGACCTCAAAGTTGAGCCGTTCCTTTTGCCTTCCTCCCTTAATTTAATGGTGGCCCAAAGGTTGATTTCCCGGGTTTGCCCCGATTGTCGGAAAGCCGAGAAAGCGTCGGCCGATTTGCAGGCCATCATCAAAAAAGAATTGGAATCCTTGCCCGAAAAAACAAAATCCGATTTGAAATTCAAGGAACCTTACGAGGTTTATCACGGCCAGGGTTGCAAGAATTGCCAAGACAGGGGACTGGTCGGCCGGGTGGCTATTTTTGAAGTTTTCAAAATGACTCCGGAATTGGCCGATATTATCGGCGCCGGTTTCACCGAAAAAAATCTTCTGGAGGAATCCCGGAGGCAGGAGATGATCACGATCCGCCAGGACGGAATTATTAAGGCGCTCGAAGGACTGGTAACCATCGAGGAAGTTTTAAGAGAAACGATAGAATAAAATTAATATGATACAATAAATCAAATGGATAACTTCAAAGAAAAACTTAATGAATTGCTTTTAACCACCGCTCGGCAAAACGCCTCTGATTTACACATCGGCGTGGGCCGCCGGCCGACGCTGAGAATCGACGGCGTTCTGATTCCTTTGCAGAAAGAACCGATTCTTACTCCTGAAATGTCGGAAGGATTGATTCTCACTCTTCTCACCGAAGAACAGAAGCAGGTTTTTGCAAGAGAACGGCAGGTGGATTTTTCTTACAGTTTCGAAGACAAGGCGCGGTTCCGAGTTAACGTTTATTTTCAGAGAGGTTTTATGGCGGCGGCGCTGCGGCTGATTCCGGCTCAAATCAAATCAATCGAGGAGTTGAAATTGCCGCCGATTCTCCATGATTTCGCCAAATTGAGACAGGGTTTTATTTTGGTGGTCGGTCCGGCCGGACACGGGAAGTCAACCACCTTGGCGTCGGTTCTTAATGAAATCAACAACGAACGGACCGACCACATTATTACTATAGAAGACCCAATCGAATATCTTTTTGTTCAGGACCGGGCCATTATTTCCCAGCGGGAAGTGGGTTCCGACATCGCCAATTTTCATAAAGGACTCCGTTCAATTCTGCGTCAGGATCCGGATGTTATTATGATCGGAGAAATGAGAGACCCGGAAACCATAGCCACGGCGATGACCGCTTCGGAAACCGGCCACCTTGTTTTTTCCACGCTTCATACCAACTCTGCTTCCCAGACCATAGACCGTATCATTGACAGTTTTCCGGCCGACCAACAGGGTCAAATAACCTCGCAATTGTCGGCTACCTTGGTTGGCATCGTTTCCGAACGGTTGGTCCCGAGAATTGACGGCGGACGGGCTCCGGCCTGCGAGATAATGCTGGTCAACGCGGCAATCCGTAACCTGATTAGAGAGAAAAAAGTTTTTCAGATTGACCTGGTTATAGAAACTTCGCTTCAGGAAGGGATGCTCTCGCTTAATCGTTCTCTCGTTAATCTGGTGAAGAAGAAAGAAATTTCCCTGGAGAACGCCGAAACTTATTCTCTGAATCCGGCCGAACTAAGAATACTTCTCGAAAGAATGTAAAAACATGAAGTATAATTATCAAGCCAGAACCAAAGACGGGGAGCTTCAGGTGGGGACGGTGGATGCCGCAAGCCGGGAAGCGGCTCTTAATATTCTTTCCGGCCACGACCTTTATATTTTGAGTTTGGAAACTTTCAAGGAATCGGATTTGCTGAACCGCGTTCTTCAATTTTTCCGGCGGGTGCAAAGAAAAGACCTGATGGTTTTCAGCCGCCAGTTCGCCACCCTGCTTTCGGCAAAAATTTCTCTTTCCACCGGCTTAAAAACTTTATATAACCAGACCCAGAATCTTACTTTAAAGGAAACCATCAATGAGGTTGTTTCCGACATTGATGCCGGCCTTTCCCTTTCCCAGGCCTTGGAGCGGCATCCTCATGTTTTTTCCGAGTTTTACATAAATATGGTTCGTTCGGCGGAAGTCACCGGCCGCATTGAATCGGTGATGGATTTTTTGGCCGACTATCTGGAGAAAGAGGTGGCTTTGGTTTCCCGGGTGCGCAACGCGCTTATCTATCCGGTCGTAGTTATCGTCCTTTTTGTAGTGGTGGCCGGTTTGATGGTGACGCTGGTTTTGCCCCAGCTTGCTCCCATATTCCAGGAATCCGGCGTCAGTTTGCCGACTTTCACGATGGCTTTAATGAGCGTCGGCACTTTCATGGCTCAATGGTGGTGGGCTGTCGTCGTGGTTTTGTTGGTTTTCGTTTTTTTGTTGTTTGATTATTTCAGGACTCCGGAAGGAAGGGTTGTTTATGACGAATTGTCGGTTAAATTGCCGGTTTTAGGCGGTCTTTCACAAAAAGTTATCATCGCCCGTTTTGCCGAGGCGACCAGTATTTTGATAAAAGGCGGCATCCCCATAACCCAGGCCATAGAAATCGCCAGTCATACCATTGATAACGCGGTTTACAAAGACGTTCTTCACGAGGCCGCGGAAAAAGTCAGAGCCGGCGAATTGATGTCCGAGGCCTTGGAAAAATCCGGGGCTTTTCCGGCCTTGGTTTGCCAGCTGTTGGCGGTGGGGGAATCAACCGGCCGGCTGGAAGAGTTATTGTCAAGAATCGCTGCGTATTATACGCGGGAAGTTGATGACTTGGTGTCGAATCTGGTAGAATTAATTCAGCCGGCTTTGATTATCGTTATCGGTATTTTTGTCGGTGTCTTGTTCGCTTCCATATTATTGCCAATTTACAATTTGGCGCAAATGTTCTAATAATAATAAGGTCGAAAAAATAAGAAAATAAATTCATGATGAATTCTAAAAATCAACCAAAAAATATAAACGGAGGTTTTACTTTGATCGAACTTTTAATCGTAGTCGCCATCATCGGTCTTTTGGCTTCGGTGGTTCTGGTTGGCTTGGGAGGATTTCGGGCCAGGGGACGGGATGCCCGCCGGATTGCCGATATCAGGGAAACTCAGAATGCCTTGGAGCTCTTTTACACCAAAAACAACAGATATCCCTCGATTTCCGGAGTGAACAGCTGGGACAGCTTAAAAAGTTCTTTGACCACGGGCGGCATCGGGGTATCCACTATTCCGAACGACCCCTTGCATTCTTCCGACAGTAGCAAAACTTACGAATACGGCGTTTCAAGCGACCAGCAGAATTATGTTCTGAAGTCGTCTCTGGAAGACTCCAATAACCCCGCTCTTACCGACGACGTTGACGGGACGGTTTATAGTTTAAGCTGCGACGACCCGGCTTATTGCGTCCAGTTTTAAAATTACGATAATGATTTGGTTTTTCTACGCAATCTTATTTTTGGTTGGCTTGGGCGTTGGAAGTTTCTTGAATGTGGTCAGTTTGCGGTTTAAGCCCGGGAATAAAGTGTTCGACCCAAAGAATATCGGCGGCCGTTCCGCTTGCCCTCATTGCCATAAAACTCTTCATTGGTATGAGCTGATTCCGGTTGTCAGTTTTTTTGTTCAAGCCGGGAAGTGCCGTTCTTGCGGCCATAAAATATCCTGGCAGTATCCCATCGTGGAGCTGTTAAGCGGTTTGCTTTTTACCGCTCTTTTGTTTTTTTCCATTGGCGGGTATCAGCTGTCGGCTCCCGATTATTACCATATCGGATTCTGGGCGGTTTGGGTTCTGGCTCTATTGGCCTTGCTTCTGATATCCTTGATTGATTTCCGCAATTTTTTCATTCCCGATGAGCTGATTCTGGTTTTGATAGTTTTCGGATTCGCGCTTATTTTTCTGCAAAGCTCAGCGCTGGGCTTTAGATTGGTGAATAATTCATTTTTGGCTCAATACGCGCTGGTTTTCAGTTTCAGCTGGCTGGGCAATATCTGGATTAACCATTTATTCGCGGCTTTGGCGGCCAGCGTATTTTTCGGATTATTATTCTACCTGTGGAAAGGAGAGATTCTGGGCGGAGGCGATGTTAAGCTCGGTTTCGCCTTAGGCCTGCTTTTGGGCTGGCCGGATATCTTGATGGCGCTCATAATCGCTTTTATTCTGGGCGGGATTACCGGCTCCATCCTGATGATCGCCCGTAAAAAAACAATGAAGGATTTCCTGCCTTTGGCTCCATTTTTGGCCATGGGCGTTGCCCTGACGGTATTTTTCGGATTCCAGATTATCAACGGTTATTTTTCGTTAATTGGGCTTTAATCAATTTTTATGAACAATAAAGGATTCACTGTTATCGAAATGCTGGTGGTTATTTCCGTTATGGTTCTTTTGACTTCTCTTTTAATCCTTTACAGCCGGACCGGCGAGAGCCAAATAATTTTATTTCGCGACCAGGCAAGATTGATAGCGGCTTTAAACCGGGCGAAGTTCTTAAGCACCCAGCTTTACAGCGCTCCCGAATCGCCCTGCGGTTTCGGGGTGTATTTTTCCCAGGCGGAAAATTCTTTTTTGATTTTCCGCGATTCGGCGGCGAACTGTTCAACTTCCGACAATATTTACAGCGGCGCCGATGAACTTTTTGAAAATTACCAGTTGTCGCCCCAGGTCAAATTCGGCGATTTGACTTTGACTAATATCATTTTTATCCCCCCCGACCCCGAAACTTTGATAGATAACGATCCCAATAAAATCGAAGGGATCATAACTTTGCAAAATTTGAACGGCAGCGCTTCCTTAAATGTCAAAGTTAACAATGCCGGGCAAATAACCACTCAATGAAGAAAGGACAGCTTTTAATCGAATCGGGAGTCGCCATCAGCATTTTAGTCGTCGGTTTGCTGGGGATTTTCGGCTTGCTTTCGCGCTCGCTCAGTCTCAATAATGTCGTTTCAAGCCAATATATCGCTTCAAATCTGGCGGCCGAAGGTATTGAAGTGGTCAAAAATTTGATTGACGGCAATGTTGTTCAATTGGATCCCTGGAACCAGGGCATTAATTCCGGCTCTTATGAAGTGGCTTATGACAGTTTAGCTTTAAACCCAAGCCAGGACAGATATTTGCTGCTTGATTCAACTGGCAATATTTATAATTACCAAACCGGCCAGCCGACGCCTTTCAAGCGGACCATCCAGATAATTAATGTCGGCTCAGACGAAATAAGGGTCAATTCCATAGTCGATTGGCAGATTAAGGGCGGTTCTTATTCGGTAAATCTTGAAGACCATTTTTTCAATTGGAGACAATAAATAAATGATACCTGAAACCAAAAACTTAAAACTTAAAAACGGATTCACCATAATCGAACTTTTGGTCGCGATGAGTTTGTTCATTGTTTTCATAGTGATTGCCAGCGGCAGTTTCGTTCGCGCCCTAAGAACCCAACGGGCGATTGTTTCTTTGATTGCCGCCAATGACAACGCCAGTTTGGCCATTGAACAGATGGCCAGGGAAATCCGCACCGGCTCCAATTTTTCTTTATCCGGAAACGATTTGATTTTTGTCAACGCCAAAAATATCCAGGTAACCTACAAATTGGATGCCACAACGAACACAATCGAGAGGGGGGAATTGGGAATCGCTTTCAAATCTATCACCGCCACCAATATGAAAATCAACAGTTTGAGTTTCCATCTGCTTGGCCAGTCGGCCGGAGACGGCTACCCGCCGAGAATCACCATTACCCTGAACGCCAGCCCTATTATTCCCACTATTCAAAACATCTCGACTAATTTCCAGACCACGGTCAGCGCCAGGAATCTGGATACCTAAAAAATTTTCAATTTTCAATTTCTTCTTATTGACAAAAGGTTAATTTTAAGATATAATCTATATTAGGAAAATCAGTATAGCTTTTTAACAATATTTCAAGAAGGAGGCAAGAATGAAGAATTTAAGAAAGTTAATCTGTTTGATCATGATGTTGGTTTTTGCGTTTGCCGCATCGGGTTGCGCCACTATAACTAAAGGACGGTACCAGAATATTCCCGTTGCTTCTAATCCCAGCGGAGCGAAGGTTATCGTTGATGGGAAGGAATATCAAACTCCTTGTACCATGCGGCTGAAAAGATCGCAACATCTCTACAAAGTTAGGATAGAAAAGGAAGGTTACGAGCCGACAGAAGCAACATTACGAAGAGTAACGCCTGGCTGGGGCGTATTCTGGGGGTGGGGGAATATTTGGGTCCCGGGTGTTATCGTTGACTGGTGCACAGGCGCTGTTTACAATCTTATCCCCACAAAGTTGGAAGTAAGTCTGGCACAGCAAAAATAGTGTAAGAATTAATAACGTCAAGCCCCGAATAAAAATTCGGGGCTTTTTTATTGAGTTTTAAATCAAAAGTTATCCACAGCCAAACTATCCATGTTATTTAATGGATATGTTATAATTCAAATATGATGAATAACTCTAATCTTTTTAAGTTGGTGACCATATTATTGGTTGTCACCGTTTTTACTTTTCATATTAACCAAGCGAAAGCGGCATTCATTATACCGATTATCCTGGCAGTAACTTCGGCGTTAGCGGCAGTGGCAGCATCTATTGTTCTTAGCGTGGTACTTCCCGCCTTTGCTATTCTGGGAATACAATATGCTGTTAGTGGCGCCGGAACCGGACATTTTACGTGGTTCGGTTTTTTCACCACTATCCTTACCTTGGGAGTGGCGCCACTAGTCGCTTATCAGTACTGTATGGACGGTCAAGATAGTGAATACTTTATTAACTGCGAGCAACAAAGCACTGCTCAAACACCCACGGCATCGCAGCCCTCGCTAAACGACGAATCGGCGATACCCAGCTGTAACTCCGTAACTTTAACTTATGATATTTCTAATGCTTCCGCTTACGCCATTTACCGGCTTGAAGCCGGAGCTGCCGAAAGCTCTCCTATAGATTCTGGCGACGCCGATGGACTTTCGCAAATAACATACACGGATACCAACCTTACTCCTCAGACCACTTATAATTATATCCTTACATTATTTGATAGCGGGGGCACGCAATATCAATATCCTGCCTTAAGTACTTATACGGATTGTCTTCCTGAATGCACTTTCAGTTCCGATAAAGCCCAGGTGGTATTTCCGGAAACAGCCACATTGTCTTGGAATTGCAGCTATGCCGATTCCTGCAGCATCTCGCCGACAGTCGGCCCGGTCAACGCCCAATCGGGAAGCGTGGTGGTTTCTCCGACTTCAACGGTTGATTACATCCTGACTTGCCAGAATAGCGACGGTTCGATTTCTTTCTCTTCGTCTCTCACAGTGGTTAATCCCACTATAGAAGAAGTGAAACCTTAAAAAGTCGAAAAATAATTAACAATAATTAAATAAACAATTAGCAATCGTAAAACTATGGATAGATTTAAACTTTATAAAAAGTGGTTCTGGATAGGAATAATTATCGGCTTTTTCAACTCCCTATGGGGGATAGTCTATGGCATTGCGCTTTGGGTGGAAAGAGACCACCGAAAAGAAGGAATGATTATTACGATTTGGTCAATTATTTCGGGGATAGTCAGTATTTATGTAATCAGATGGATAATTCTAAACACCGTATTCATTAAACATTAATATAATTCAGTAATGAATTAGTTAATCGTGTAAACATTTTAAACTCCATAAGACCCCGGTCTTATGGAGTTTTTTGTTGGCACAATAATTGTTTCAATATATGATATAATTTTCACTATAATATGATTAATGAAAAAAAATGGCCGGCCCTGGACTTTGTGAAGTTTGCATGCGTGGCGGTGATGATTTTGGCCCACGCGCATACCATGCTGATAGCTTTTTTTTACAAGATTATCGACGTCAACGGTTTTTTTTACAAAGTAACCGACAAATTTATGTTTGTCGGTTTGTTTATAATGATTTTGCCGATGCTGGCCGGAGTCGTTTTTAGGGTCAACGGCGATTTTGGCGTCAAAAAAACTTTTAAACTGGCGGTTTTTCTCGCAGTTATCGGTTTTCTTATGAATGCCGCCACCTGGGGTTGGCCATATCTTTTTTCCTGGAATGTATTGCAGTTTATTGGTTTGTCTTTCCTGATAATCGCTTTTTTGAAAAAATACTTTTCAAATTCAAACATAGCGATTGTTTTTTTTAGTTTACTTGCGATATTCGCCGCAGCCCCGCTCCGGCTTTTTCTTTCTACCATGAAATATAATTATCTGTTCGATATTCTCCTTGGCGCCAATAACGGCCAGACCTTCTGGCCTCTGCTTCCGTGGTTCGGTTTGGTCGGCTTAGGGTTCGTATTTGCGGATTATTACATAAAAATCAAAGACGCGAGAAACAAGATGAAATTCAATATAGCGGCCGCGCTGGCCGGTGCCGTTCTTGTCGTCATAGCAATTTTAAGAAATGAAATTTCGCCCAGGCTCGACCCAATGTATTTTTGGGGCGGCGGCAGCGTGTTCCAGCCGAAAATCGGCTGGATTCTTGCGATAATCGGTCTTTTTTGCGTTTTGGTTGCCGGAGCGAACGTTTTCTTGAATAGAAAGGTTTTTAAAAAATACGGGATCGTGAATAGTTATAGTAAAGGAATTTTATGGATTTACATAACCCAGATGTTCGTAAATTATCATTTGGCCATGCTGATTAAATTTTTTTTCCCGATGAATGTTCCTTCTTTGGCGTATTTTATCCTGCCAATTTTTATCGTGTTTTTCAGCTGGTTTATAGGCGCGCTAAGCATTAAATTATTCGCGGAAAAAAGAGTAATTATAACCTTAAAGGAAGTCCAATGAAAAAACAAATCTACCGCAATAACGAGGTTTGTATTGTCGGTATCGGCTGTGTTTTTCCCGACGCGGATAATCCCGCAGAATTTTGGGGAAATATCCTGAAGGGGTATTGCTCAATAAAAGAGATGCCGGGAGAAAGGTTTAAGAAACACCTTTATTTCAGCGCCGATAAAAAAGAAAAAGACAAGTCCTATTCCAATTTTGCCGCTTTTGTTGATAATGAGCGGCTTAAAAAAATATGCTCCGCCTTAGACCTGAATTTCGTAGAAAACAACCGGCTTCAAATAATGTCCTTGGAAGCGACGAGACAGGCGCTGACTTGTCTAATGTCGGGTTCGTTGGAAAAAACGAAAGGCAACGCTTCCGTGTTTATGGGCTGTATGGAAATAGATGATGCCTGCGTGTTGGAAAAGACGCTGTTGCGAAACAGAGAACTATTTAAAGATTATATTGAAAAAGGTGGTTTAAAAGACGCTAAGCGTGTGCTGAAAGCGATAGAAAGGCATTTCAGCGGAGGAAATGTGATGCGCCGACCGGCCAAGATTGCGTCGGTCCTTACCACATCCGTGATCGACTTGATAAAAAAAAGGTTCGGTTTAACTGGCGAGGGCGTGCTCGTGGATGCCGCCTGCGCTTCTTCAATAGCCGCCTTGAATGCCGCCGTGAACGCGCTCAAAAATCATGAAACCAATCTTGCTATCAGCGGGGGGATAGAAAGCAATTTAGGACCCGATACTTTCGTTTTATTCAGTAAGGTCGGCGCCATGTCGGCGGGAAGATGTCTGCCTTTTGATAAAAGAGCGGACGGTCTTTCACAGGGCGAGGGCGCGGCCGTATTCGCTCTTCAAAGGGTAGAAGATGCGCTTAAAGACGGAAATAAAGTTTATGGGATTATAAGGTCTGTCGGCGGTTCAAGCGACGGAAGGAGCGCTAGTTTGTTTTCGCCGTCTCTTCCCGGTCAGCTTCTGGCCTACGCGCGGGCGTATAACGGCTTAGGAAAAGAGAACGTTGATTATGTGGAGTGCCATGGTACCGGCACGAATGTAGGGGATTCCATAGAAATCCGTTCGCTGAACGAATTTTTTGAAACCGGAAAGATCCCGGTCGGTTCTGTGAAGTCGCTGATCGGGCACACCAAAGGCGCCGCGGGTGCTGCCGGCCTGCTGAAGTGTATTCTGGCGATGGAAAATAAGATAATTCCGCCTTCAAAATACATAGAATCGCCGCTCGTGCCGAGAGGCGGTGTTGTTTATTTGAATAAAAAACCGGTTTTCATCAAGAGAAAAAACCGGCCGCTGCGATTCGGCGTTTCGTCGTTTGGTTTCGGCAACACCAATTACCACCTTATTTTGGATGAATTTAAAAAATCGGACGGAGCCACGGATAAGACAAAGGACGCCAAAGAATCCGCAAAGGTCGTCGTGGTGGGAACCGGCGCCGCTCCCTCCGGAGAAGTTGATTTCGCTCTGCTGGCGTTAAAATTCAAAATTCCGCCCCAGAGCGTTTCTTCTATTGATATAATCCACTTGTTGGCGCTCGCGGCCGTGTCGGACGCCTTTGAAAAATCCAATATTAATTCCGATTCTCTTGATAAAAGACAAGTTTCTGTCATAGCCGCCACTACTCTGGGTTTGGATAAGGCATGTGATTTCGCGGAGAGAATAAGATATTTTGAATTTGAGGACGGGCTGAATTTTCTGGACAAAAAATCGCTCGCTTATATGATGGAAATCAAAAACCGGCTGCCGGAAGTTACCGAAGACACCGGCCACGGCGTGTTGAACAATGTCATCGCGGGGAGAATCTGCAATGTTTTCGATTTCAAAGGCAAAAATTTTAACGTGGATTCGGATTTTAATTCGCGCTTGGCGGCGCTGAAAATCGCGGCGCGGGAATTGAAAGAGCGTCCGGGAATAATTATCCTGGTTTACTGCGACGAAAAATTAAACAAAACGGAAACGCGTCTTGAAAGGAATAACGTAAAGTGCCTTTTGCTTTCCACACTGGATTACGCGAAGAAAAACAATCTCCCGATTTTACGGACGGTTGAAAAAATAAATTATCATGATTAAAACAAAGGGTTATTATTTCGGAGAATACGAAGTTCTGACGGCGAATTATGCCGGGCCGGATTTTTCGCGCCGATGTTTTATTTTCCCCGGCCAGGGCTCCAATTTTCCGGGAATGTTCAGGGACGAATACGGGGAATTTAAAGAGATTCGGGATAAATTCGCGCTCGCCGATTCGCTGGCGCGGAATTATGGCTTACCCAAAATTTCGAATTATGTGTTAAACCCGGAATCGCTTAAAAAAGAAATTATTCCGCAGGTTGCTAATCTCGCGCTTTTCACGCTGGAATGCGCGCTTTTTGATATTTTTGTTTTAAGAAAAATTATCCCGCGTGTTCTCACGGGCCATAGTTTCGGCGAATATGCGGCTATTTCCTGCGCCGGTATCATTCCGTTTGAAGAAATGTTCGATATCGTTTACCGCCGCGATAATTTCTGCCGGCCGCCGCACGAAGCGGGCATTATGCTGGCGGTGAACGCGGGCGCGGAAAAGGTAAAAGCCGTCCTTAAAAACGAGGAATACTATTTAAGCAATTTTAACAGCCCTAAACAAACCGCCGTTTCCGTTCCGACCGCCAATGTCGATGAGATTTCTAAAATTTTAGATGCTGAAAAAATCAGGCATAAGGTCCTGGAAAACGTGCCCCAGCCGTACCATTCGCCGTATCTTAATCCGGTCGCGGAAAAAATCAGCGAATACCTTAAAACCGCCAAGGTTTCTTTTCAAAAGCCGTCAACGCCGCTCTTTTCCTCGGTCCTTAAAAAGAAAATAAACAAAGACAACTTTGATCCGGAAGATATAAAAGAAATTTTGGTTAAGCAGATTATTACCCCGGTTGATTTCATAAACCAGATAAAATCGATTTACGCGTCCGGCTGCTTTAATTTTCTGGAGCTTGGAGGCAAAAAAGTTTTTTCTTCTTTTATTGAGGATATTCTCGCGGGCGAAGAATTTAAAACCGAATTGGCTTCCGTTCTTTTGCAAAACGGGAAGAAAGCGGTTTCCAAATCCCTAAGCCGGGAGGACAGCAGATTTTTCGCCTTGATAAGCGGGATAATAGGCAAAATTACCGGCTACGAGGTGGAAAAAATTTCCATAGAAGACAAATTTCAGGAGGACTTGGGCATCGACTCCATTAAAAAAGCGGATATTTTGTTTACCGTCCTGGGCGAATCCAACATAAACCCCGGAGAAGATTTTAATACGTCCGAATTTATCAGGGTGGGCGATATTGTTTTATATCTTGAAAAAGCGGAAAAGGGAATTTTGCCTAAATCCGCCGGGCGGGCGAGGCCGACAAATTTCAAAAGATACGTTTTTGTTCCGGCTGAAATGCCGTTGCGAATCCACAGCCAGCGGGACGTTCAACATTCAATTTTCAACATTGAGGATATTTTAAAATCCAAAGATGCCGTTTTGGAAAAACTGGTTTCATTTTTTGAAAAAACCTACGCTGGCCGGCCGGTTTTGATATTTCGTGCAGACGAAATTGAAGCCGATTTCGACAAGATTTTTTTGCTATTTAAATTTTTCAGAGAATTCGCGCGCGTGCTGAAAACCGATAATTTTGATTTAATTTTGCTTTCTTTCGGGGGCGGATCCGGCGGCCAAGCAAACCCGTTTGTCCAGTGCCTGGCGTCTTTTCTGAAATCGTTTAAAAAAGAATTGCCCGGCGTCTTTTTTAAACATACTCATTTCGCCGCGGCGCCCGGCGAAAAAAAAGAAATTGAAACCGCTCTGAAAGAAGCAGCCGAACCGTTCGGCGTTGACGTTTTGTATAAAAACGGAAAAAGATACGTTCTAAAGCCGCGCCTTGCCAGGTTAGCGAAAAAGCGGGGATTAAAACTCAATAATAAATCCGTTGTTTTGGCGGTTGGCGGAGCGAAGGGAATTACCTTTTCGCTCGTAAAGCATATCTCCAAAAAATATAAGCCGGTAATCTATCTCGCCGGCCGTAGCCCATGGAAGAACCCGGAGGTTTCGGCGAACGTTAAAGAACTCAAAAAAAACAATAAAAAGATTTTCTACGAATCGGCTGACGCGCGGGACGCAAAGGCGATGGAGGATTTATTCGCTAAAATAAATAAAAAGCGCAAAAAAATCGATTTAGTCATAAACGGCGCCGGCACGGTGAAAATCGGATTTTTAAAAGCGAAAACCGATGAAGATATCGATTACGAATTCAACAATAAGGTTTTACCGGCTTTCAACGTTTTGAATTTATCGCATAAATACCGGCCCAAAAGGATAATCAATTTTTCTTCCATAATTTCCGAGTACGGCAGCGCCGGGCAGACGATTTACACTTCCGCGAACGCGCTTGTGAGCGGCCTCACGGAAAAGAGCGGCTTGCCGGCGACTACGGTTCATTTTCCGCCTTGGGATGCCCTGGGAATGACCGGCGACAAGGGAGTGCTCCAAAAATTAAAGGAATACGGCGTTTCTTTATTAGAGGCGAAAAAAGCGGACGAACTATTCGCTTTTGATATATCGTCTCCGGAAACGAAGCCAGTTTATTATCTGGACGAATCCGACGATTTGTTTTACGGATTTCCGCTGAATAACCTGGCGGGAGTTCGGTCGCTTATTGGCGAGCTTTCCGACTCCTTTGGCATCTCGGTGTCCAGGCCGGTTTTTGAGAAAAATTTCGATTTGTCCAAAGATGTTTATCTTAAAGACCATACGATAGAGGGCGCGAGTTATGTTCCGGCCGCCGTGGGAATCGGCATGTTTTTATGTCTCGGGAACATGAATCTTAAAAAATTTCCGGTTCTTAAAAATATCTCAATACAAAATCCGGTTATCGTGAAAACCGAGCCGGTGAAATGCTTATTTGCCGCCGAAGCCAACGGCGGGGCTTATAATTTTTCCGTAAAATCGAATGTTCCGCATTTTTCCGGCGTTGCCGTGAATAAAAATCCAAAAAGGCCGGGGCAACGTATTTTACCGGCGCCGGAAAAAGAAATCGCGAGAGATTCGATTTATTCCGATTATTATTTTAAAGACAGCTTGTATCTTGGGCCGACGTTTCGGGAAATAGACAGGGCTTTCGTGGACAAATCTGGAAACGTTTTTGTCTCCGTTGATAATTCCAAGCTGCCTCCGGTTCTGGGTCTCGGCATTTACGACAAATTGATTCAGTGGACCGACGCTTTATTCCAAACACTCGGAGCGGTCGCTTTGAAAGAAAATTTTAAAATGATTCCGGTAAAAGTCGGCAGATTAGAGTTTTATTCCGACGCGGAAATTTCCGATATTCTCTACGCCATTCCGTCAAACGTGCGATTTACAAAAGACGGGCTGGAAGGCGACGTCGCGCTTGTCAATGAAAAAGGCAAAATGATCCTGGAAGCGTCCAGGGTGTTTATTAAAAAAATCGGTGAATATGCGGAAAGCAAACTGGAAATTAAAAATTATCAGGACTGACGGCGGCTTGGCATACCCGAAACAAAGGGAAGCCGTCGCTTCTCTGGTTTATGAATTTACCGGCAGAAAATTAAAGCATTCCAAAACAGGCCGGCCGTTTGTTGGCAAATTCGTTGATATTTCCGTTTCTCACACAGATGATGTCGTGGCGGTTGCCGCCGTGAGCGCGCCATACAGGACAGGCATAGATGTTGAAAATATTAAATCCCGTATAAATACAAAGCGATTTTTAAGAATGGTTATCACGGAAAAAGAGTTGCCGGTTTTTAACAGATTTCGTGAAAATAGAAGGTTGGCAAATAATTCCGCGGCGGTTGTCTTTTGGTCCGTAAAGGAATCATTTTTCAAATGCCTCGATTGCGACTTGAAAGTGAGAAAAATAAATATTTTGAATATTTCCAAAAAAGGCGTTGTCCGCTTTGGTTTTTCCGATGAAATAGCCGATTTAATGAAAAAAAACGGGCTGGAAATGCGTTTATCCCGGGTTGATTTTAAAAATAATTATGTTTTTTCCCGAGTAATAATGGAACACGTTAGGCAATCATTATCAAACCGATAACTAAATTTTCATAGTTCGGTCAAAAGATTATTAAGTTCTGTGAATGAATTGTTTAACTTCGTGATTTTATTGCTCATATTTTGAGCCGTCGTCTGGAGCTGCGCGACCAATTGCTCAAGGTCGCCTTCGCCGGTATAAGCGAAAATCTTGCCAAGGGCGTCGGAAAACTCAAAACTGGCTTGAGTGTAAACTTTCCCGTTTTCAATCGTTTCCGCGGTTTTCGCCTTGATGGCCGCGTCGTTTGTTTGGTCGTTGGCCGTGAGCCAGCCGTCGAGCGAGGTCTTTAGATTGGCGATATCGGCGCTTAAAACGGCGTTTTGGACGGTGCCTTGGGCGACCAATGTGGTTAAGGCCTCCATGTCATTGTTTTGGTATGCTTCTTCAATCGCAAGCAACGTTTCCTGAATAGGACCTATATCCGGCGGGATTTTATTGAGATTATTGATTGATTCCTGATAGAATTTTGCGTAATTCTGGCTGATAGCAGGCGGTATTATGGATTCGGGAGGGATCGGACCGGATTGAGTTTGCGAAGTTTGCGAATTTACCGGCGTTTGGGAAAAAGACGGCAATTCTGCCGGTTGGATTGCCAGAGTGGTAATTTCCCCGGAAGGAATCTGATAATTTACCACTTCCAGGGTCGGGTTGGATTCGCCCGTTCCTTCAGGCGTTTGATTTTTGTGATAGATGGAGTAGCCGATTACCGCGAGAACGCCTATTAAAACGATGGTCGCCAGAGAAATAATGAAAATCTTCATGTTTAATACAATTTATAGTATAATTTAATCATGGCAAAAAACAAAGGACAGGTGATGTTAATGACGGTTTTGGTGATTGGCGGTTTGCTTTTGGGCGCTTCTTCCATCGCCGGTCTTTTGATGGTTTATCAAATCCGCCAGTCAAGCGATGTCGTCAATTCCACTAAAGCCATTTTCGCGGCCGATACCGGCATCGAATGGGAACTTTACAGATTATTCGCTAATCCAGGTTATGCAAAACCGATAATGACCAACCAGGCCGATTTCTCCACGATAGTTTACGGCACCAGCACCATAAAATCCGTCGGGACTGCCGGTCATTCTTCCCGGGCTTTTCAGGCGAGTCTTTAGTTGCAACTCAAGAATACGGCAAAGGCGGTATCAATTTTAATACTGCCTTTTTTTTGTTAAAATAATTGAAGATGGACAAAAAAACCGCCAAAGAACGCATTGAGCATCTTAGAAAATCGATTAATCATCACCGCTATCTTTATCATGTCCTGGATAAGCAGGAAATTTCCGATGCCGCTCTGGACTCTTTAAAGAAGGAGCTTTTCGATCTGGAGCGGCAATATCCGGATTTGATAACTCCGGATTCGCCCACCCAAAGAGTGGGAGGAAAACCTCTCAAGGAATTCAAAAAGGTTCGGCACGAAACGCCGATGATTTCCTTTAACGACGCTTTTTCAGAACAGGATATGAGAGATTGGCTGACGCGGTTGGAAAATTATTTGGGATATAGGATTTACGAAGGGGATAAAACTTTTTCTCAAAGCGAGGCTCGAGGAGCGAGCGGGCATGGTTCCGAGCGAAGCGAGGAGAGCGAGCGACGAAAGCCAGCGAAAATCCTCGCTGGGGATTTGAGCGGTAGTCTTGAGAAAAAGTTTTATCCCTTCTATTGCGAACTTAAAATCGACGGCTTGGCCATTGAGCTGATTTATGAGAATGGGATTTTCGTCCAAGGCGCCACCCGCGGCGACGGCCTTATCGGCGAAGACGTTACTTCAAATCTTAAAACCGTCGAGGCCATTCCTCTGAAGCTGGAAATCGAAAACAAAGAATTTAAAATCCCGCCCTATTTGGTTGTGAGAGGCGAAGTTTTCATCACTAAAAAGGAATTTGAAAAAATAAACAGAGAACAAATTAAAAAAGGATTGGCTGAATTCGCCAATCCCAGGAACATGGCCGCCGGCTCAATCCGCCAGCTGGATTCCGGGATTACCGCCAGCCGCCACCTTGATTCTTATGTTTATGACATTGTCACTGATTTGGGGCAAAAAACCCACGAGGAAGAACACCGGATACTGAAGGCAATGGGGTTTAAAACCAATCCTCACAATAAACCCGCCAACGGCTTAGAGGAAGTTTTTACCTTCCGGAATAATTGGGAAGAAAAGGAAAACCGCGAAAAACTGTTTTATGAAATTGACGGGATTGTCGTCATTGTGAATGACAATAAAGTTTTTGAAACCGGGGGAGTCATCGGCAAAGCGCCCCGGGCGGCCATTGCCTATAAATTTTCTCCCAAAGAAGCCGAAACGGTCGTGGAAGACGTTAAAGTCCAGGTGGGGCGGACCGGCGTTCTGACGCCGGTGGCTGTTTTAAGGCCGGTTGAAGTGGGCGGAACCACTATTGTTCATTCCACTCTTCATAATTTTGACGAAATAGAAAGATTGGGCTTGAAAATCGGCGATACGGTAATTATCAGCCGGGCTGGCGATGTCATCCCGAAAGTCATCAAGGTTTTAAAAGAATTAAGGACCGGCA
>Ga0265297_10005778_pt1 | contig 18486 bp, 14 predicted proteins | sample Munlanlwell13791_FD_192502 | JGI IMG/M metagenome (GOLD analysis project Ga0265297, IMG submission 192502) | Leachate microbial communities from a municipal landfill in Southern Ontario, Canada - Leachate well 137-91 | ecosystem: Engineered > Solid waste > Landfill > Unclassified | place...
GCCAGATGGTAGTAAATGTAGTGGTTGGTCATCTGCAGTGGATTTTTCATCAGCAGGTGGTAGTGGTACATATACAAGCTACAGCGGTTACATGATAAACATTACAGTTCCTTCAACTACACCAGGTGCTACAAGTACTCCAATTCCATTGCCTACTGGTAGTCAACCACCTCCACAGGAAAGTGGCAATAAACTTTTCCAAACCTTCATTACTCAAGACGGTCGTTATGCCTATTTTAATCTTTATGCAATTACTGCCAATGGTTATCCAGATAGCAGTCAGGCAGCCGGTTGGGCAGAAATTGATCTTGATAAGTTAAGAAATCCAAGTGGTCCAGGTGGTGAAAGGTATACAGCAGTAGATGGATATATTATTAATACCAATGAAGGCAAAAAACTGGTTCAAACCTTCATTACTCAAGACGGTCGTTACGCCTATTATAATATGTATGCCATAGCTGCCAATGGTTATCCTGATAAAAATCAAGCAGCTGGTTGGACAGAAATAGACCTTGATAAATATAGAGGAACAACTGGAGGAGAAAGATATACGGGTATAGATACTTATATTATTAATACTGCTCATGGCCCAAAAATAATCGTTACAGTTATTGAAAACTCAATGCAGAAAGCTTATTTTAATGTGTATGGTTTTGGATCCCAGGGTTATCCTAACCCAAGCGATGCAGCCGGTTGGGCAGAAATTGATCTTGATAAGTTAAGAAATCCAAGTGGTCCAGGTGGTGAAAGGTATACAGCAGTAGATGGCTATATGATTACTGCCTTAGATACGCCTCCATCTCCTCCTCCCGGCAATACCACTCTTAATCTCAAATTAAAATTCCAAGGAATTACTAAAAGACCAGTAGCGGGAAATCAAATGATTGTCCAGGTTAAAGTAGCTGGAGGTAATCTAAGTCAACCAACCTTACCTCAAGATGTTACTTTTACGGTTGATGACCAAGGAATTTGGAGCGGTGTAGCTGGTTTTGATCTTGCGGAAGCTTCAAATTATCGAGTTTATATCAAAGGTCCAAAACATGTGCAAAAGCGGGTTTGTGAGAATGAACCTTCAGAAACTGAAGCTTTAGCCGGTACTTATCATTGTCTTGATGGTCGAGTTCATTTAATTCCGGGTGGTCAAAACATCCTTGATTTTTCCGAGATTTTGATGTTGTCTGGAGATCTTCCAGATCAAGATGGAGTGGTGAATGCTTACGATATTTCTTTGATTAGAAATAATTTACAAACGACCAATCCGGACATAATTAAATTAGCTGATATTAATTTAGATGGAAAAGTAGATACTCAAGATCATTCGTTGGTAATTTCGTCGCTAAGCGTGAAATATGATGACGAATAATAGGCAATTTTCAATTTACAATTTTTAATTTTCAATAAAATGGAAACAGAAAGCGTTCCGGTAAACAATGCACCAATTCAGGAACAAAAGAAAACAAAAACTTTGCCGATAACTTTAATTATTTCTGTAATAGTATTGTTATTAGTGATAGTGGTGATAAGAAACCCATTAAAAAAATCCTCAATAATTACTCCGACTATTCCAGTCAAAAAAGCTAGTCCAACACCGGTCAAAAAGACTACCAGCGCAGGTTCTTTTACTTTAAAAACCTCAGACGGATTACTCAAAAAAAATCTTGGTGAAAGTTTTACTATTAATGTTTTAGCAGATTCCAAAAGCGCAGATATCGTTGGTTATGATCTTTTGATAGATGTTGATGCCAGTAAAATCGAAATAGGTAGTATGGATTCCATTTTAACCGACTTTTCACTTTACAAAACTATTATTGCCGGAAAAATAAGCATAACAGGAGTCAAAAAACTTAATTCAAATTCAATCAACGTTTTAAATAATCAACCAATTGTATCTTTAACGTTCAAGCCAAAAGTTAAAGGAAATTCCACAATCTCAATAGTTAAAGAACGAGGAAAAGAAGTGACTGAAATGATTGATAAATCAACAAAAATTTATTATCCGGAAATTAGTTCAATCAATATTGAAGCTCTTTAATGAAAAAAATTCTATTATTGTTATCATCGCTGTTTTTCTTTCTATTTTGTAGCGCTGTTTTTGCACAAGTTCAGGCTGCTTCTTTTCAATTTTCCCCCAGTTCAACTTCTGCCAATAATGGCTCTAGCTTTACTTTGGATATTAGAGTTGATGTTGGATCAGAACAGGTAAATTCAGCCGAAGGTTTTATTATCTTTGATTCCAGTCTGCTTGAAGCTCAAGCTGTGTCTTCCGGTACTTTTTTCCCATCAGTAAGTAATAACATTGAAGCCGGTCGTGTTTATGTGGCTGGTATGGTCGAGGATGCGGCCAGCTCAAAAACAGGATCAGGAACAGTAGCTATAGTTACTTTTAAGGCTTTAAAAGAAGGGACGGCTACCTTAACTTTTGATTGCTCCAATTCCAAAATAGTTAAGGCCGATATTAATGCCACTAACATTATTACCTGTGCTGATAATGGAACAGGAACAGTGGTCATTGGTACAGGAGGTGGAGGAGGTGGAGGTGGTGGAGGGACCGAACCGTATGTCCCGCCCTCAACCTTGCCCCAAACCGGTATTTTGGAAAATCTGCAAAAAGCAGCCATTCCAGGCTTGATCTTAATCATTATTGGAAGTATAGTTAAATTATTAATATGAAGAATATTGATCCTAAAATAATTAAAATTGTTTCTATCGCGCTTGGAGTTATTATTTCTATTGGCATAATAGTCGGTGGATGGAAAATCCTAACAGCTGGTTCACGGGCGGCACAAGAAACAGCTACAAGTGTTGCTATAGAAAATATTACTCAGGATTCAGTCACAATCACATGGGAAGCGGCAGAAGGGTCACAAGGGGTAGTTGTCTATGGTACAACATCAACTGCCCTTAATTTTTTTGCTCCCGAACCAAGCAATACAACAGGAACGAAACACTCGGTCGATCTTACGTTATTAAGTCCCAATACCACTTATTATTTTACGGTAAAAATTGGTATGACAGCCACTGACGAAAGTGGTTTTCCTTTTCAATTCAAAACAAAAGGGAATGAAGCGGCCGTTACTCCAACTTTAGCGCCGACTGTCATTAAAAATCAATCGATAATTATTCCGCCAAAAACTAATGCGCCTACTTTAGCTCCGATTGGTTCTTGTAACGAGACAGACTGCGATAAAATAAAAGCTAAATTGGGTAGAGGTTGTACCACTCAGGATTATTTTCTTTGCTTAAGAGGCGCGGGTGGGGGACAGATTCTTGAAAAACCGGTCACAGCTCCTGGTGATTAAACGGGTAAAAGTAGGCGAATAACAAATGAATAAACAGGTCTAATGACCATATCCAGCATTGATGAATTACCAATAGGAAAGATTAGTAATATTAAAAAAATTAAACCAAATCTTTCCAAAGCATACCATTCATGTGCCTTATCTTCCGGTAAAATTGCACCTACGATTTTAAACCCATCAAGCGGACTTATTGGTAAAAGGTTAAAAATTCCTAAACCGATATTTAAACTGATCAATGGAATAAAAAATGTAGAACCTATAATGTTTAATTCTGGTAGTTTAAATAATATGAACAATCTAATAATGGTAGAAAGTATTAGTGCTATAACAAAATTAGACAAAGGACCAGCAAGCGAGATTAAACCGGCGTCTTTTCGAGGATTTTTTAAATTATACGGGTCAAACATCACCGGTTTACCCCAACCAAATCCGAAAACTATCAAAAACACCATTCCAGTCATATCAATGTGGGCTAATGGATTAAGAGTAAGTCGACCCTGGAGCCCCGGAGTTGGATCACCTAGACGGTTGGCAGTCCAAGCATGAGAAAATTCATGGATGGCAATAGACAAAAACAAAAAAACCAGAAGTAAAATAAAAGCTAAGGGGTTAGTGGTTAATAGATCGAGCATACTAATTTTAAATTTGAAATTTTCAATTTGAAATGAAATCTTAAGTTTAAAAATATAAATTTAAAATTGAAAATTATGCTTATATATGATATCATAATTTCTTATGTCATGTTTTCATTGTGATAAAGGCTTGCTTTACGGTCGATCCCACACTCATCATCGAGGAGTAGCTGGTGGTCGCTGGAAAAAAAGAGCCCCAAAAACCAGACGAATATTTGAGCCCAATCTTCAAGCGGTTGATGTGATGATTGAAGACAAAGCACAAAGAGTCAAACTCTGCACAAAATGTCTAAAAAGAATAAGAAAAGATATGACTGATGGAGTAAGGCCATTTTTAACGCTGGCAAATATTAAAACTGCACCCGGTAAAGAAGTCAAAACTCAAAAAACTTAATAATCTATTTTTTTCAACTCTCCTTCTTTTTCTTCAAATAAGCCGCTGTTTTGTTCCAATGCTCTTTGGGTAAAAAGAACTCCCTGTAAATGGTCGACTTCGTGTTGGACTATTGTTGCTTCAAATCCTGAAAACCATTCGCTTTTTACAGTTCCTTCCAAATCCTGGTATTCAAGTAATACTTTTTGCGGTCTGGTTAAAGGTGACCAAATCTTCGGCACAGAAAGGCATCCTTCAAGTTTGGTTGTAGGTTTTTTACCCCTAACGGAGCCCCGAGAACTCGGGGCGGAGTGGGGCTTAACCTCAAAGGTTTCAATAATTTTTGGATTAATCATGACTTCAGTTTTGGCTTTTTCGTAAGGTTTCATAATAAATAAAGCCAAATCAACGCCCACTTGAGGAGCAGCCAGGCCAACGCCTTGAGGGTCAACCTGTGATGTAAGCGTTTGTTTCATTTCCTTGACCAAAATAGCTAATTTTTTATCAAATTTGATTACTTTTCGGGCAGGACTTGTTAGAATTTTATTAGGCGCATTAACGATTTTAAGCATAGGATATTATATAATAAAGTAATTTGAAATTTAAAATTTTTAATTTCAAATTTTAAATTATGAAGCTGTCTCTGTGTTTAATCACCTTTAACGAAGAAAAAAATATTCATTATCCTTTGGACTCGGCTTATGATTTGGCTGATGAGGTGGTTTTGGTCGATGGCGGATCAACTGATAAGACAATTGAGATTGCCAAATCTTATGGCGATAAAGTTAGAATAATAAAAACCAATAATCCCAAGAATTTTTTGATTAATAAACAAAAAGCAATCGAAGAGGCAAAAGGAGAGTGGATTTTACAATTGGATGCTGATGAAGAATTATCAAGCGAGCTTAAGCAAGAAATAAAAAAATTATTTAAACCTGTCAGTTTAGAATCTAGAGTTCAGAATTCAGAATCAAGTGTAGATCCTAAAACCAATTCTGAATTCTCAATTCTTAATTTTAAATTCTGTGGTTACAATATTCCTCGCAAAAACTGGTTTTTGACCCGTTTCCTGATGAAGGGTGGAGTTTATCCTGATTATGTTTTGAGGCTTTACAAAAAGGAAGGTGCGAACTTTGATTTAAAGGATGTCCATGAAAATGTGAAAATAAAAGGCGAAGTTGGTTATTTAAAAAGCCCAATTTTACATTATGCTGATCCTAATTTTGGTCGTTATCTTGCCCGCTGGAATCGCTACACTACTTTTGAAGCGGAAAAATTAGCTAAGGAAGGAAAGAAATTAAATTTTTTTGTTTATTTTTTCATCAAACCTCATTGGTGGTTTTTGAAAACCTATTTTCGCCATAAAGGTTTTATGGACGGTTTCCCCGGCTTTGTCTTCTCTCTATTTTCCTCGATCAGATTTTGGAGTATTTATGTGAAGTGGTGGAATTTTAAAAATAAAAATGGGACAAGAAAATCAAACTCAAACTGAGCATGGAGTTTTAACAATTTCTCAACACTTTGAAAAACCACCGACAAGGAGATTAAACTTTACTCCAATAGCTGATAAATTAAGGGGATTAGAAAAAAAAGCTCTTAATTTAGTTAGAGAAAGATTAAGAAAATTAAATGGTAATTCTCCTGTAGAAAATTTAAGACCAGGAAGAGAAAGGTTAGTTGATCCAACAAATCCTATTTTTAATGAGTGGGATATTGATATTGGTCAATCAGTAGATATGCCAGATCCCAGAGTTTTTGAAAGAGCAGAAGCAACTTATGTTGATTTTAGAACTTTGCCACCAGGGACTTTTATTGAGGTGACAGGATCTCATCCGAGTGCTCGATATATATTTGTAAGATATGGAGAAATAGGATTAAGAGTAGGAAGTGTTTCTAGACCTGATACGGAAGGTTGTTTCTATGGACCTGTTGAAGGAATTGGTGTGTTAGAGAGACAAGGTGAGAAACATGTTTATTATCCAGGTCAACTGGCTACAGGTGAAAATGTTGGTTTTCCTTATTTTGCCTTTGACGATCAAAGTAGACTTATTGACAATGGTCAATCTTGGTATGATGTCGTTACAGCAATTAATGTTTACACAAAAAAATAAAATTACTTAGGAGTTAATGGTGTAAAAGCAACTTCGATATGTGCCCCTGTATCAACGTTTGTCCCAATACCAATATTTCTTTCGCCACCTATTTGTGGTTCTTGTATTTGTTCTAAAAGGGGATTGATAACTGTGGCGCGACCAACATTAATATGCCTTCCTATTACATCTGGTAGAAATTTTGCCTGAAGATGAAAATATCTATATAATATATCTTTTGGACCACGTACACGTGCTATTGCATCTTGGATAATTACTCCGGCTCCTGTTTCATCAACTGTTTGCATACGATCTGGAGTTAATTGATCTCTGGTTGCAACTGTGCCGCCTTCGGCTTGTGGAGCTTGTTTCCATTCAAGTCGCCCATTTTGTCTATTTAAAACAAGTCTCTCAACAACAATATGTTGTTGTAATGCCTCTACTGCTGCTGCAGTTGTTACGCTTCGTGATCCATAAGATGTATTTCCTACAAAAAACATTAGACCGTTGCGATCATATACATTTGTATTATCAACAAAAGCGCCACCTGGCCCTTGTTGACCTAAATCTGCAGACACCGGTAAAGTTTCCTTTGTAATGGGTTGAATTGTAATAGGACTACCGTCCAGTACTATTGGATATGGCCTTAATATCTCATTTGATGGTGGACGTGCTGGTTGGGGAAAACCATCTTCATTATTTTCTGCCATAAATATTATTATAATATAAAATACTAAAAAAAATTTATTTTCGACGATAGATGTTTTCGTAAAGTTGTTAATATGTTAAATTTATTGTAAACTGAAAATATTAATAGTTATTTTTAAATTATTATGGACACGCAGAAAAAATCTTCAAAATTCGGCATAGGGTTGGTCTTAGGGTCGATTATTGGTGCGATTTCCACTTTCTTTTTGTCTCCAACGTCAGGAGAAGAAAATAGAGAAGCAGCTCTTAAAAAAATTAAAGAGCTTAAAAAATTTCTGGAAGAAAAAGAAATTGATAAGAAAGTTAAGGAAATTTTTGATGTAGTCACCGATGAAACAAAAAAGATTTACTCAACTGCTCGTGATTGGTTGGTTGAGGAACTATCAAATCTTGAGAATACAGTTAAAGAATTCGATAAAGAAGAATTTGTAAAATCAGTAGAAAAGATCATGGTAAGAGTAAAGAAAGAATGGAAAAAAGATACAAAACAACTTGATAAGCTGAAAGATAATTTGCTTAAGGAGTGGGAAAAGATAAGATAATTTTCTCTTGCAAAAATTATTGTGATCTTTATAATGTATTATGCTTGAGGGGGGACGATTTTCTAATTCCCTTCCAGTAGAGCGTCTTCGTCATCCAACTGACATCCTTGCTATAGATATTGGTTCTTCAAAAGCATCATTAAGCTTACTTCGATCTGCAACATTAAAATTTACAGAATTTTCCCGTGATCCTTGGGTAAATTATGATTTAGTAACTGAAAATTTAGGAAAAACCAAAATTAAATGGATCGATGGCAATGTTTTTCAAATGAGAATTGCTGCAAAAATAGTTGAAATGGTACGGGAAACTGATTTCAGACAAATTCACGAGATTGCTTTGACTGGTTTGAGTAATAGTCTGGCTGTACGAAATGAACAAACAGGAGAAACAAAAGTCATTATGGATGAGCCATCTTTGGTTACCGAGTTAACAAGTGGACAAAGAGAAATTCTGGAAAGGTATGGCTTAAATGAATCGTTAAAAATCCAAAGTGCTTTAATGAAACTTTTATCTTTTAAAAATCATGACGAATATGTCGAAAGATTATTTGGGACTGGGGCAAGATTTGAAGACTTACAATTTGGTACGTTAATGAGCCTTTTAACTGAAGGTTTTGGCGGAAATTTAAATCAAATTCCACAGGCTGATTTTCGTGCTTTTGCCGCCAATACTGGGATTTCCGATGGTATAACTTTAAACAATCTTTTGTTTGATCTTGGACTGCCAATGTTTAATTTTAAAAAAGATAACCAAACTCAAGGTCGTTATGCAGAAGTAACGATCGTCAATGATCTTGATGCAGAAGTCGCCGTAATGGAAAGTTTATATGAAACCGGAACATTAAAACCAGAAGACATTGTCATTTCCACCGACACTGTCGGAAAAGTTATCAGCAAAAAGGCAGGCAGAGGCCAAAACGGCAAATGGAAAAAAACCGGAGATCTTAATTATTGTTCCCAAAGAAATGGTTTGGGAGGAATTCATCAGACTTGGTTTTGTGATATCTTACACATGGAAAACAACGGTCAAATTTATCAGGTTGTAGCTGACATGTTACCCGAGCTTGTAAAAATACAGTCAGACTCATATTTTTATAATCCAGATGGCGGCTCGGGTAATAACGGAGGGACATTGTTTAGACAAATAGGTCAATCGTTAGTAGAAATGACCAAAGAAGAAGTAATGGGGCTTTCTGATGAAAAGAAAAAGGTTGTTATGGCGGCTATTCTTAAAGGGGCAGCTTACGGTTTAATTGCTAAAGCTGAGGAAGTATGGGATGAGGATTTACCCGATGAGTCCAGAAGATTAATGATCTATGGTGGTTTAGCCAACAAAAGACCAGGTTGGCAAACTTTCTTGGCTGAAGTTTCTCCCTTTGAAGTTTCTAATATTAAAATTCCAAGCGGAGCCGAAGCAGCTGCTATTATGGTCGGTCGGAGTTTGGGAAATATGGATAGTTTCACAATACCCAGTCCTCAAAGAGTAGTAGTAGATATGTTGCCAGCTATAGTAGCTGAAAGAAGACGTAGATATTTAGTTTGGAAACAAAAACTTGATCAGCTTTAACTTTAAACTAACCGTTTTCACGCCTTGATTCTCTATATTGTTCTCTTGAAATCCCACGCATTGTGTCTGGGAGTTTGTCTCCTAAATTTTGAGCAAATTCTCTTGCTCGTTGAAGTATGTCTTCCGAGGCTATATTATTTTCACTATCATCTTCTAAATTTCTCATTAGGGCCCATTCTGCTTGTTCTAATGTTAATTTGGCCTCACCTTCATCAAATGAACGTTTTATTATATCTCTTGTTTTTCTGTCTACTGGAGAATACCAAGTTCCTTCAAGAAAAGTAAAACCTTCTTTAGTAGTTGTGTTTTGTAAACATAAAGCACTAAACTTTCCATCAAATTTAACCAATAATGATCCGTTTACGAGTACAACTGCTGTATTTTCCATGCTGGTAGCAAGTCGTGGTTCAGCCATGTTGCAAAGCCACCAGCCACCATGTTCCGGTTTAATTTTAAAATCTACATCTGCGATAATTGGTTTAAGTTTACCTCTTAAGTCTTGAGGCATATGTGTTAATGATGTTTGTGATAATAATAAAGCTAGTTGGAATTTATTAACTTGAGGATTATCTGCTAAAACAGAAATCAAATCATAGATAGCCTGATCGTTGAAAACCTCTGGTAACTCACGAATATCAAAGTCCGGTTGTTCTTCATTTAACATGCTCAAAAAAGATTGATTTTGACTGTTTTCCTGCTGGAAAATATGTGTAATAATTCTCATCCGAACCTGTCCATGTTTTCCTTTTGAAAGTTGACTTAATCTTTTAAGTCGATCTCTTCTTTCGGCAGAACTGATATCTAATAAACTTTCATTTAAAAAATTCAATTGCCTTAAGGTTTGAAGTAATTCTACAGTTTCTTCTCCACCTCCACTAATAAGTTGAGCTATCTCAGATCGTGGAAGTTCAGGTGCTAATTTGAGTAATTCTTTAGTTAAATCTTCAGCTGGAGTTATCCATATTTCAGTGACAAGATCGGATGCTAAAGAAGCAAGTTCAGGATGGTTTCCTAATAAAGTATTAACGGGAAAAGCTATTCCAGCCCAATAATTATTTTCTCGTATGCGAGGCAGCATTTCTCGAAGGCCAGAGAAAAAATCAGCAACCGCTGCAGTTTCCTCAGCCGTAAGGCTTAAAGGTGCTCCGTCTTCACCACGTTGTCTATTAAGATTTGCGTCTAGAGTAGTAATTGCTTCATCTACGCATAATGCTGCATTATGTGAAACATTCTCTCTGGTCATTCTGGCGAGTACCGTTGCTGCTTCACGTAGGGGAAGTCGGTCGGTGAAACCAATATGTCTACGTAATAGGTCATAATCTCTAGTTATTAATAAATCACCAATAAAGCCTGCTGCCATCACTGATAATTCTTGATTTCTATTAAGTACTTCACGATGTAATTCTTCAAATGCGGATGTGACCCATTTTTCATGATTATTTCTTTGTATAAAAGGCAACATTTCCCGAAGGCCTGAGAAAAAATCAGCAACTGCTGCAGTTTCCTCAGCCGTAAAACTATTTGATTGCCTATTATGTTGTTGAATAAGGCTTCTTCTTAGAGTGCTTATTACATCATCTATATACAATGTCGCAGCATTTGAATGATTCTCTCTGGTCACTCTGGCGAGTACTGTTGCTACTTCGCGTAGGGGTAAGTGACCGGTAAGATAAAGACTTTCACGGAATCTGTCAGAATTATCAGCCTGTATTAACAAATTACCGATAAGGTCTGCTGCCATCACTGATAATTCTTGATTTCTGCGAAGTAAATTATGAAGTGATGTGACATATAAATCGCGATCACCTGGTTGTATACGAGGTAACATTTCCCGAAGGCCGGAGAAAAAATCAGCAACCGCTGCAGTTTCTTCAGCCGTAAGGTTTAAAGGTGCTCCTGCTTCACCACGTCGTCTGTTAAGATTATTGTTTAAGACACCAATTGCATCACCTATGTTTGATGTTGCAACATCTGAATGATTCTCTCTAGTCATTCTGGCGAGTGCTGTTGCTGCTTCACGTACGGGTAGTTCGTTGACGAGAGAAAGATTGTCACGGAGTGTATAAAAATCTTCAGACATTAACAAATCACCGATAAGGTCTGCTGCCATCACTGATAATTCTTGATTTCCGCGAAACAAATTATGAAGCCCATTTGTAACATATGATTCACGGCCATTCTCTCGTATACGAGGCAGCGTTTCCCGAATAGCGGAGAAAAAATCAGCAACCGCTGCAGTTTCTTCAGCCGTAAGGTTTAAAGGTGCTCCTGCTTCACCACGTCGTCTGTTAAGATTATTGTTTAAGACACCAATTGCATCACCTATGTTTGATGTTGCAACATCTGAATGATTCTCTCTAGTCATTCTGGCGAGTGCTGTTGCTGCTTCGTTCACTGATAGGTTTTCTCCGACGGCACGTAGATTTCTAGTAAATTGTTCTTCATTATGAGATAAAAGTCCCTGTGTCATAGACCCATAATCTATTAACCTATCTAGATTTTCTTTTTCTTGAGGTAAATCTAAAACTGCAATTTTCTCAAGTGCTCTTTCAGGATTGCTAGGATTATGAGTAAGAAATCTTCTTATATCTTGTATTCGATTTGAAATAAATCGTGGAATGGTTACTCTTTCTTGTTCATGTGGTCTGATAGGGGTAGTTAATTTTTCTTCGTTCAAGATTTTATTTGTTGGTAATGTCTCTTGATTTTGATCAGGCATATTTTAGATTATAAAATCTAAAATCTTTTGTCAAATTTATCTAACAAATCGTTTTTTAAATCTCCCATAATTTTATTATTTAACTAATTTTTTTACACCTTCCTCTTTCTCTCACATCTCTTCTTAACAATTACCAAAACAGCTAAAATTAATAAGCCAAACCCCGCAAATTCCAAATATTGCGGCCAAAATAATATAACAATATCTGATTTAACTGGCTCTGATTGATTTAACTGACTCTGGATTAACCACCCATTGGCCCAGTTATTAACCAATACATGATCTTTGAGCTCCTTGCCAAAGAGAAATGGAAAATAAGAATAGATTTGGCATTTGACATTTGAGCTTTGACATTTTATTTCGTATGCTTTCCAATTTTTTTCATAAGCCTGATCGAAGAATAAAACATCGTTGTTATACTCTATATTACCAATATTAACTGTATATAAGTATGGAGTTAATTTTTTTTGTGAGACTGGAGAAATAATTTGTTTTTCTTTTATATCTTTATTAATCTGGAATTTTATGGATTGTAAAAAAGAGTAGGGGAAAGGGATAATTTTGATACTTTTTAATTGATTGGTTGTTATGGAATTTCCAAAAGAAATGTTATCAACAAGAAGGTTATATCCAAAAGCATTTTTATATGGTGGAATAACAAAATAATCAGTTTGAGGGGTTTTTTTATTTAAAGATAGAACATCTTCGAAAATACAAATTTTATTTATATCGTCTTCAAAACATATTTTGAGTGGTAAACCATCTAAATTTTGCGACTCAACAGCCAATAAATATCCAATATTTTGAGACAAATTAGGAAGATTGATAATTTCGCAAATACTTCCGTTTTTAGAGCTATATTCAATAATTGGAGTATTCTTATGTCCCACGTTTTTCTTACTAGAATATGTTGGTTTATTAAAACTACAATATTTATTGTCTAAAAGAAGACTTTTTAAATCAAGAAAAGTCTTATTTTGAGGGAAGTCTCCCTTGATTTTTAAATTACTATTTTCAATGATTGATGAATCCAATACATAAGAAAAAACCTCTTTTTTTATGGCCTCGTATGAATTCAAGGTTATATCGCTTATATAAAGTGTTTTTAACTCTTTTTCACTAGTTAAATCAAATAAAAAATTTAGCGAAAATGAACCTGGATCTTTTCCGGCAAGAGCAAATAAAGTTGAAAAAGATTCACTACTTATGGAGTTATTTTTGATAACCTGTTTATTTAAACAATTATTATTCTCTTTATCAAAAACACAAAATTCAAAATTCACCTTAGGATTAGTTAAATATTTAAAATTTAAATTTATGGCATTGTCTACGCCCAAACTGTTTGATATAGCATCTAAGGGAAGATCTAAACATATTTTTGAATTTGAACCATAGATTTTAAAACCAGCATTAGTTTTTTCTGCTCCAAAAATCTGATTCTGACTCGTTTCTGTGGAACAAAGATAGGGATTAAGACTGGGAAGTTTGACAGCCAAAGTCTTTTGATAATCTGTACTGTAAAAAGCAATAATATTTTTTTCTTGTGTGTTGAGGATTACTTCTCCTAAATAATAAGATCGAATATATGTATCGTCAGGAATGCTAAAAGAGTAATTATTTATCGAAAAAAATTTGCTTTTTTCATTAGGAATAAGGAATTCAAAAATATAAGGATTTTTTTCCTGGACATAAGGAAGTAATAATTCTATCTGTATTTTTAACTCTTGGGGCTTTCTGATCAAATACAGATTGGCATATATCTCTTTTTCTTTAGCAAAAAAATCAGGAATAAATATTTCACCAGAGGTTTTATTATCTAATCCAAAATCCAATTTATATGATAAATCATCCTGAATTTGGACAATATTTTTATTTATTCGTTCTTTTTCATCCAAAATTTTATTACCGGGATAAATTGTATCAGTTATATCATTGGTCAAAAAACTACTGTAATAATCTCCATTCTCCTGATAGGCTTGATCAATATAATTCCAATGAAATTTAGGTTGAATATTTTTTAATCCTGTCAGAACAGTTAGAGACCCTTTTTTGTTTAGATATTCGTATACCGCTATTTTTTCTCCGAATTTTCTAATTAATGTTATTTTTTTAGAGGAATTTAATAATTGCTTTAGTTCATCATAAAGCAATTTCTTTTGTTGATTTTGGTCTCCTGGAAAAATTACGTTTTCATCCAATAAAATATACTTAATGTTGTATTTTTCCAGTAGATTTTCAAATAAATTGACATTTTGTGAATTAATCGCATAAAAAAATTCACGGTAATTTTGTTCATTATAGGGATACCATCGGTCAAATTCGCGGTTTAAAGTAGGTTGTCTTAACCCAAACCAGGTAAAACCTGCACCCTGATATATCTGATTTCCGGTTTCAAATGGAAAACGGTAATATACCCAACCAAAAAGACCCTGAAAAGGTAAGGTTAACATTCGACCCTCATCTTGTTGCTTGGACCATGAAAAGAGGGAAAAATATTCGCTGGGTATATTTATTCTGACAACTCGATTAATAAAATACCCTTCAAATGAAGGTATCGCATATAAAATGATCAAAAATAGAAAAAAGTAGAAATATAAAGATTGAAAAAAAGTTACGTTTCTTTTTATAAAAATAGTGATTTTATGAAGTAAAATAGAGTGGCAATAACCGAATAATAAAGAAAAGATAAATATGACATAGAGAGAAAATTTTGTAAAAGGAAACCTCAAAATTTCTTTAAATAAAGGATATTCGTTTCGTAAGAAATCAAAAAAAAATGACAAAGGTTTGATATCTGATAAAAGAAAGAGGCTGCAGAAAATTAAAACAGGCATAAAACTAATAATTTTAAAGCTTCTTTTTCTGACGCTTAAAATTAGTCCCATTAAGCAAAAAAGGGAGAGTGTCCAGCTGATAAATAATATGTATGGATTATTCAGATGAGCTATCCACGGAGCAAACAAGTATTGGTTCTGACTGTTCTCAGAATATATTCTCCAATCAAAAAGAAAATTTTTAAAAAGCAGGAAATCTTTGAGGTTGCCGTAGTTTTTATTATGATAATAAGCTTCCTCGCTAAACAATCTATGAATCTTGGAATTAATAATATTTGAGCTATAGTTTACAGAGTAATAGATATTGGGTAAGATCCAAAAGGCATTAACTATTAAAGTAAAAACAATTAAAACTATTGCTTTTTTGTAACCGCTTTTCTTTAAATAAGAATATGAAATTAAATATAAGATCAGTCCAAAATAAAAGACGTACCATAAGGTAGCTGTGTGGGCCATTGAGGCTGATAAAAATATAAATATTAAGAAGAAGCAAAGGTATTTTATTTTGCTTTTATCAATATATTTTGTGGCATAAAGAAAGATAAAGCCTAAATAGCCAAATTTAGTAACGAACATCTCCAAAGGAACTGCAAAATGCTGCATAGTACCAATATTAAGTAGATAGAACAAGGAACCCAAAAAGCAGCTGATGCTTACATTAAGATAATTATTTGTTCCTTCTTTATTAATGATGTATTTCAAAAACAGATATATACCTATCGGTCCTATTATTACCATCAAGAAAATATAGCTGTATCTAACAAAATTAAGAGAAAAAATGATCATGAGCATTCCATAAATTATCATTCTGGATATTTCAGAAGCATGAGCTTGAGATGGAGGGGCTCCTAAGCCCTGATGCTCTTGCCACACGGAAAAAATTCTCTTAAGATATTGGGCAAAATTAAATTCGGGATGAATAGTATCCCAACCGGATAGAAAAGTGTTTGGTGTATAATTTTTATAGCATAAAAAAATAGAAATTAAAATAAGCAGTATAAGAAATGAATATTGTTTGATTTTTCTGTAAAAAAGCATGTCTAATAAAAATTATACAGAAATTGGTTCAAGAAAAAAAACAGAAAAATATTTTTTGTTCACGCTAATTCTGATTGTTTTTCATTTAATTTCAAATAGTATTTGGATTTTTCTCAATAATGTTCCACCAAATTGGGATCCATCTGTTCACATCATCACGGCCATTAATTATTTTGAATATCTTTTTACGGGGAATACTGTCTTTAATTTTATTAATTTTTTGAAGCTGTCCAATTATTATCCAATTTTCACTTATTTATTTTCTTTACCGCTAGTTTTTTTATTTTCAACCAGCTATAAGATAATTTTGCTGACGTCTCCTGTCATTTTTTCCATAGCGATATTTTTTTTATTTATTAGCACAGCCAAACTCTTCAAAAGCAATAAGGTGGCTTTTTTCTCAACCCTTGTCTTTAGTTTTTTTATCACTATTTTTCAGACATCAAGAGAATATATGCTTGATTTACCCCTCACGGCCTCAATTTTAATAGTGTTATTTATTTTATATAAATTAAGAAATGGATTATCAATTAAATATATTTATTTACTGTTTTTGTCTTTGGCAATAACTCAATCAATTAAATGGTATGCCTGTATTTATCTTGCTATCCCTATATTTTTTACAATTCTACAGTTATTGAAGAAAAAGGAATTCCAAAAGGGTAAAAATTACCGTCTTCATTTATTATTCGGTATCATAATTTTCACAATCTTGACTGTTCCTTGGTATTTGGCTAATTTTGAAACTCTTATTCACCAAGGAAGCTTTGCCTGGATAGGGGAGAGCATTACAAGGCCAGATTTTTTAAGTTTAGATGCCCTTTTTTTTCATCTTAAGCTAATTATAATGTTCCAAACTAATTTTTTTGGCTTTTTGCTCTTTGTTGTTTCCATAATTTTAATAATTAAAAATAATGTTCCTAATAAATTAGAGTTATTGTTGATATTAATTTTTAATTATCTTTTTTTTACCTTTATTCCTAATAGGAATATTCGTTATTTAATTCCTCTGATGCCATTTTTTGCTATGGTTATGGGTTATGGAATCAGCCGGGGACTGGAATCAAAAAAAACAATAGCTATATTCTCATCGGTTTTTATTATCATTTATTACTTTTTTTCTTATTTTATTCTCTCATTTGGAATTCCGGTACGCCCTATTTATAAATATACTTATTATTTTCCTCTGATAAAATGGGTCGATCTTTACTATTTGGCTGATTATCCCGTCAAGACAATCTATGATCCGGCAGTTTGGCCCCAAAATGAGATAATTAAAGACATAAAAAAGGACAATCTGAATCAAGAAGCGGTAATGATTTTTACTTGTGTTGATCGTTATTATCTCAATACTGATAATTTACGGCTATTCTCTAAATTAAAAGGTATTAACAACTTCTTTTTTTCTTCTTATAATTTCGAAATTTTAAATATAAAAAATGAGAATGAAATAAGAGGGTATGTCAAAAAGAATAATTTTTCTTACGCACTAATTCCCCTAAAAAATGTTGTTGGTGAAGATAAGAATTATATTGCTTATAAGCCTTTGAAGTTGTTCCAAGAATATTTTTTATCAGGACAGGCAGAAAATTTTAAATTTGTGAAAGAATATCCATTACCAAAAAGTCAATTTCTTATTAATGATAGTGACAAGCTGCTTTTGTTTAAAAGGCAATGATATTCTTTTACCTTTACGGTTTTGGTGTTGGTGTGTTTCTTACAGGCCAATCTGGAAGAACTTTACTGCCTAAGTATTCCTCTACGGCTCTTATACCATCGGGATTATAAAGTTCCGCTGCTCCTTTAATTGCTCTAAATTCTATTTCACCTTTCTCATTTACTACTCTAGACACATGGTAAACAACAATAGTTTGTTCGGTTTTACCGACAGCACCTGTTCCCTCACCAATAATTATGACAGTAGCTTCGTTGCATCCTGTGCCACAATTTGAAAGGCCTCCTGTTGCCAGATAGATTTGTTCAGCTAACCAAGGATCACTGATGGTTCTTGGTTGTTGATCTGTTCCATCTTGATAATTACCTCTTGCAACATAGGCATATTGAATTTCAGCGTTAGGCTTAACCACAATCTTAGAATTTAGATCCTGATCAGGAATTTCAGGTGCAGTGACATCAGGACCTGGTCTTGTAGCGTAAACAACCAGATATGCTTGAGAAGCATAAGGATAATCGGCATTTTCCGGACTTACCATTTCTGGATTAGCTGAAAAATCAACTATGCCGTTTGGCAGTGTAAGTACATTTCCTTGATCATCAGTTATTTTACCTCCGCCAAAAGATACATAGGCTGTGGCTGCTTCTGAATAATTTGCTGTAATTGTTTTTCTCTCAGGGTTTGTAACGACTCCTTCAGTAGCGTTTGGATCAGTAGCAAAAGCAGATTGATCAGCTGTTAATATTGTATTACCTCTGATCAAACCTGCATCTTCCAATACAGTAGTGATTCGTTCTAATTGAGAAGCCATTACTTTAACTTGTTCTGAACGACTTATTCCTATCTGAGGAAATTCAGGCATTGTATCGGCAATTTTTTCATAAGCATTTGGAGTAGGTGTTTCTGTTGGTGTTGATGTTGGTGTTGAAGTAGGTGTTTCTGTTGGTGTTGATGTTGGTGTTGATGTTGGTGTTGAAGTAGGTGTTTCTGTTGGAGTACCTGTTGGTAA
>Ga0265297_10005779_pt1 | contig 18485 bp, 22 predicted proteins | sample Munlanlwell13791_FD_192502 | JGI IMG/M metagenome (GOLD analysis project Ga0265297, IMG submission 192502) | Leachate microbial communities from a municipal landfill in Southern Ontario, Canada - Leachate well 137-91 | ecosystem: Engineered > Solid waste > Landfill > Unclassified | place...
TGTTTTCTAATCAATAGCTTGTAATCACTTTGAGAGTTTCTAATGGCGTTCTCATCTTTAACGCCATATGTGGTCTTTTAGTATTATACCATAAAAGATATTCCGGAATTTCTTTTCTCCAAGATTTTAAATTTCTTGGTATCCGGGAAAGGCATTCTTCCTGAAGTGTGCGGTTAAATCTTTCTAAGTGTCCGTTATCTGAAGGAGTTCTTACCCTTGAATGCCTATGGCTGAATCCCGACTCTATTAATCTTTTGCTGAACCATTTGGAAAATTCTGTTCCATGGTCTGATTGAATAGTTAAGAATTCAAAAGGAGATATGTTTTGAGCTTCTTTTACAAACGATAAACTGTTATGAGTATTAATTCTTTCAATGGGTTTAGCGTGTGTCCATCTGGAGAAAACATCTATTAAAGTATATACGCATAATCTATTTTGAGGAATACCATCTAAGATGCTGTCTATTTGAACCAGGATGCCTGGTTTTTCAGCTTTGGGGCGTTCAGGATACATGTGCCACTTCTTCCATTTAGAATACCGGCTGCAATTGTTTCTTTTCAATGTTCTCTTAACACTAGACAAACTTACCTTAACGCCATCCCTTAAAAGCAGATAATGAATCACTTCAGCGCATCTTCTGTATTTTCTTCTGTAATCTAGTATGGCTTTGACTGTTTCTTCTCGCAATTGGTTTGGATGATAGCGGGGACGAGAGCTTCTGGTGGGGATATTCAAAGAACTCATTACTCTTGCTCTTTGCGTCCATTTAACAATAGTGCTTTGATTAAATCCTGTGTATCTTGCTGCTTGCCGAGTACTCCAACCTTTCTCTATTACAAGCTTAGCTGCTTGCATGCGTACTCGGGGTAAATGTGGATTTTTAGTATATGCCATATACATACATTTTACCCTACAAGGTGATGCCAAGCTATTGAACCATTACAAGGTCTTGATATTTTCTAATATAAGTGGTATAATAAAACCAGAAAAATAAAATAAAAAAGACAGCCTTTTCGGTTGTTTTATAGTGTGCAAAAGATAAAAAAACCTGTTGATGGCCGTCTTTTTATGCCATGGCAATAACTAAATATTATCAAGAACGCAATTTGGCGTCAAGAATATCAAGCTGGGGAAAAGCCGGAGTGTTTTATTCTTTTGTCCCCAAAGTTTTCTTCGATGCCCTTTATTTCCCGTTTAAGATTGTTTTTAACGCCTTTTCTTTTTTGGAGGTTGAAGGGAAAGAAAACCTGGAAAATCTGTCAGGGCCTTTGATTATAGCTTCTTCCCACGGCTCCTGGATAGACCCCATCTTAATAGCAGTCGCTTTCCCTTTTAATTCCAGGGTTTTTCCCATCCATTATGCCACATTGTGGAAGTATTATTATTTTCCTTTATTCACGCCTCTTATATGGCTGGCAGGAGGTTTTCCGGTCAGAAAGAGAATCGGTTTGGACAAGGCGCTTGCTGTGCCTGAAGAGATTTTGGAGCTTGGCGGAGTGGTAGGCATTTTCCCTACCGGCAAGAGAGTCAGGAAGTGGAATGAAAACGAAGCCCCCCGCGCCAGAAGAGGAGCGGCTTATTTGGCCGAGAAGACAGGCGTTGCTGTTTTGCCTGTTAAAATAGAAGGGAATATCGGAATGAATTTCAAAAGCTTTTTGATGAAAAAGTACAGGATAAAGCTTAAATTCGGGAAAGTTTTTTCTCTGCCTCCCCGCGCGATGCATTCCCCGGAAGACCTGAACGAGCCTACTGATTATATCATGGAGAGGATAACCCGGATGTGAGGATTGACAGCTTTTACCGGTAGGATATTATTATCTTTGAGAGAGGATTTTCGGCCTAGTCAACCGTTAGCCGCTCTTTTTTAAAAAGCATAATTTATGGACAAAAAAAGACTTAGTTTTCTTTTTCAGGAGGATGACGAAGAAGAGGACATGGAAGGAGCTGAGGAATAGATGAGGCAAACAAAAATCCCCTCGATGTTAATCGAAGGGATTTTTGTTTAACGTCCGAATCTCTTGTTTTTTCTGCTTTTCCAGCACTCTCTGCAATAGATAGGTCTGTCAGGGTCAGGTTCAAAGGGCATTTCGGTTATTTCTGCTCCGCATTCAGAGCATTTCCAGTTCCCCTGAATCATTTCCCTGGGAGCGAATTCTCTTCTGGGACGATTATCTGATTCGTTGAAATCCATAATAGTTCTGCTTTAAAAATAAAGCGACCTTTTTGACTCTTAAGCCGCTTATCTACTTCGCCGATATCTTGAGAATATGACTCGTTGAATATTCGACTTTACAGTCTTTAATGTGATTATATCTTTTATTGTCGGAAAGTCAATAATTTTGTATAATAAATCAATAACATGAAAATTAAGCCTAATTATTTTGTCATTCCCGCAGTTGTATTCTTTGTCGCTGCAATAGGCAGCTATTTTACGGATTCCGGAATGGAATGGTATAAAACTATCAACCTGCCTTCCTTTACTCCTCCGGGCTGGGTTATCGGAGCAGTCTGGACGGCAATATTTATTTTGTCCGCCTTATCCGCTCTTATCTTCTGGAACAAGGGGAGAGGGAAAGATTTCCGGCTTATTGTTTTTTTCTTTTTGCTCAACGCGGTTTTAAATGTGCTGTGGAGTTATTTGTTTTTCTCAAAACATTTGATTGCGGCCTCTTTCTTTGAAGCGGTGTTTTTGGACATAACGGTTTTCATTCTTATTCTTTTGATATGGCCTGTTTCCAAGCTGTCTTCTGTTTTGCTTCTTCCGTATTTTGTGTGGGTGGCGTTTGCCAGCTTTTTGACTTTCAACGTCTGGATGCTGAATCTTTAAAATGGTACAATTAAAAATAATAATAAATTAATTTGGTAAAAGTTATGAGGAAAAACAACATAGATTCGCCAATGTGCGACGATTACAAAAAGCCTTTAATGGCATGCATGGCCTCGGTTCTGGCCATTCTTTTTCTGGCTTTGACCGTTTCTACTTTTGTCGATATTATCTCAAAGATAAAGCAGTCCAGATATATAGGCCAGGATATTCAGTCCAGAAACACCATTATTGTTTCTGACTCCGGAGAAGTTTTCAGCAAGCCTGATTTGGCCTTGATAGATTTGTCCGTGATTGACGAGGCAGATACTGTTTCCGAGGCTATGGCGGAAAACACCCAAAAGATGAACGAAGTGATAAGGGTTGTGAAGGAAGAGGGCGTTGAAGAAAAGGATTTGAAGACAACCTCTTTTAATGTTTATCCCCGCTATGAATACGTAGATTCCAACGGTTCCCGCGATAAAAGAGTTTTGGCCGGATATGAAGTGAGGCAGACATTGCAGGTGAAGATAAGAAGTTTGGACAGTATCGGGCAGATAATTGAATCTGCCGCAGAAGCCGGGGCAAATGATGTCGGCTCTCTTCAGCTCGTGATTGAGAATGAAGATGAATTGAAGAAGCAAGCCAGAGAGCAGGCGATTGAAAAGGCAAAGAATAAAGCAAAAGAACTCGCTTCCCAATTGGGCGTCCGCATCGGTAACATAACAAGCTTTTCCGAGAATTGGTATTTCCCTTATTACGACTCCGCAATGATGTATAAGTCCGAAGAGGGTTACGGCGGGGCAGCTCCCTTGGTTCCGTCAATAGAGTCTGGAGAGAACAAAATATCCGTTTCAGTTGTAATCACTTACGAAATATATTAAGATGAGTTAAAGCTCATTTCAGTTTGCAGAGAAAGCGAGGTGAAAGATGTTTAAAAGCAATCATCGCCGTTTCAAAATGCCGGACTGTTCAAAGTGTGAACATTTCAGCAGCTGCCCCTTGGGGAAAAGATTGGACAGGCTTCCCTGCCAGTTTTCTCCCAAAGAGAAGCAACGCGGTCATCACAATCTGATTCCTTTCTCCTCTGCAACAAGCTACGGAGCCCCATGAATGTTATCGCGGGGCTCTTTTTAATAGACATCAAGCCTTTTTATTGATAAAATGAACCTAATGAGCGAGAAACAAAGAAGAAAAGTAATAAAAGAGCTTAAAGACGCTTTGGTATATGAAGAAGACGCCCTGATAAAGGTTCAGCAGGAGTGTTTCAGGCATTTGCCGGGAAACTTTGACGAGCAGGAGCTTGAAAAGGTCACGGCCATATTGGAATCAATAATTGTCCAGTCTCTCGGGCACGCGAATATTCTAAGCAGCTTAATCGTGAAACACTATGAGGAATCTAGAAAAAAGCTTTAAAAATTTGCTGATTATAGAGAAAAAAGCCAAAGACATATATGACAAGATGATGGAAAACGGGCTGGACGAGGAATCTCTCAAAAAGATTAAATGGATAGAAACAGAAGAGATAGAGCATATCAGGAAGGCAGAAGCATTGATTATTCTTGATAGGAATGCCTATAAAAGAGAGCCCCGCTTGATTAAGAAGGAAACAGCCGATTATTTCAAAAAAGACTTTATTTTCAAGCGGAATCTGCTGGGTTCCGTCAATCGTTTAATAGACACCAGGATTGAGATGATAGAGTTTCTTGCTTTGCTCGGAAAAGACAATGAGAAGTTTTCCAAGATAAACAAGACAAGGCAGAGTTTGGTTGACAAGATAACTCATGATATCAAAACTCCGCTTACTGTCACAAGCTGGCTTACTGAATCTTTGCTGGAAGGAAAGAAGAATTTATCTCAAGAACAGAAGGAAATGGTCAAGGATATAGGAGACGCCAATCAGTCCATTATTTCTTTTGTGGAAGACTTGCTCTTGGCTGAAAAAATTGAGGAATCAAGCATTCAGCCCAAGAAAGAAGAGCTTGACTTGGCAAGGCTGTCAGAAGATACGCTCAAACAGTTAAGTCATTTGTTCAAATCAAGAAAGCAGAAAGTAGTTTTCAAGGCTTATCAAAAGAATATTATCGTCAACAGCAATAAGGAATCATTGAAGACGATTATTTCCAATCTTTTGAGCAACGCCAGCCAGTACGGGCTTCAAAATGATATTGATTTTGAAATCAGAAAGAAGGACAAAGCTGTTCTAATCGCTGTTTCGGACAAGGGCATAGGCATTCCCGAGGAGCAGCATAAGAATATTTTCAAAAAGTTCTTTCGTACGGACAACGCCAAAATGGCATATGACAAAGGCTCCGGACTCGGCCTTTATGTCGTGAAGGGCCTGGTTGACAGCATCGGCGGTAAAATATGGTTTGAGTCCGAAGAAAACAAGGGAACAACCTTTTACGTTTTAATAAATTAATCACTATTAATTATGGGTTTCAGGGAGGATATCAAAATTATATGGAGCTATCTTAAGAAATACAAAAAGATAGTTTACGCAACATTTTTTTTAGCTATAATCTTCGCTTTTTTTGACGCCTCTGTGCCGTATATTTACGGCCGTTTGGTGGACACGGTTTCTACCGGCACAATCAGTTCTCTTATTCTTGCTTTGCTCGGAATGTGGGTGCTGACAAGTTTTCTTTCAGACTTCTTTAAGAGATTCGTTTCTCTGAAAGGAGACTTTATGGCTATTGACGTTTCCAATGATTTTATCTGCGACATATCTTCTCATGTGATGGATTTACCTTTGAGTTTTCACAGGGAGAAGAAAGTCGGTGAATTGGTTTCAAGAATTACCAGGGCGGGAGAAGCTTTCCACAGTATTGTTGCGGATACCATATTTTGGGTTGCTCCCCGCTTTCTGACCGTGATAATAGGCTTGATAGTGCTTCTTTTCATAAACTGGCAGCTTTCTTTGGGGGCCTTGATAGTCTTTTTTCTCTCGGCCGCTACTGCCATAATCCGCTCTCCCATGCTGATGAAGACGCAGAGGGTTTTGAATAAAAAGTTTGACAAATCGGCAGGCATTCTCAATGATTCCCTGTTTAACATTCAGACAATCAAGTCGTCTGGAGTGGAGGATTTCCAGAGAAGCAAAATAGAAGAGTCTTACAGAAAGGGAATAACGCCCGCCTATCAAAAGGTTTCAAGAGGCTGGGCCAACACGGATTTCTACCAGGATGCGATTTTTTCTTTGGGATTTGTCGTAATATTCGGTTATGCTGTTTTACTCTTGGGCAAGGGCGATATCTCCCAGGGAACGCTGGTTATGTTTTTGGGCTATTTGAACCTTATCAGAATGCCTTTAAGACTTATTTTATGGCAGTGGCTTACGGTGCAGAGAGGAATGACTTCCATCAAAAGGGCGAGGAAGCTTCTTAATTTTCAGAAAGAAGATTATAACAGAAAAGGAAAGATTGTTGAGGATACCAAAGGCTCCGTGGAATACAGAAACATTAACTTTTCATACAAAGAGAGGGGCGGGGTGCTGAAGGATATAAGCTTTAAGGTCCTGCCGGGCCAAAAGATAGCTTTGGTCGGCGGGTCGGGCGAAGGAAAGACCACGACAGTTGACCTTCTTTCTTTGTATTTCATACCTTCTTCGGGAAAGATACTCTTAGACGGAGTGGATATAAAAGAGCTTCAGCTGGACTTTCTAAGAAGCATTATCGCTTACGTTCCCCAGGAAATTGTTTTATTCAACGATACCATAAAAAACAACATTCTTTACGGAAACCCCGATGCGACAGAAGAAGAGATTTTTCAGGCCGCGAGAGCTGCCAATATCCATTACTTCGTAGAGTCTTTGCCTAAGAAGTACAACACTCTGGTAGGCGAGCGCGGTATAAAGCTTTCCGCAGGGCAGAAGCAGCGGCTTGCCATCGCCAGGGCGATAATAAGGGACCCCAAAATCCTGGTTTTGGACGAAGCAACCTCTTCCTTGGATGTCCAGTCGGAAAAGCTTATCCAGGAAGCTTTGGGGCATTTGATAAAAGACAAGACGACTTTTATCATTGCTCATCGTTTGAGCACGGTCAGGGAGGCGGATAAGATTCTGGTTATAGAAAAGGGCCGCATAGTTGAACAGGGAAGCCATCAGGAGCTGATGAAGAAAAGGGGTTTGTATTACAAGCTTTATAGAATACAATTCTCCCAGAAGGATATTTTCAGTTGACAACAACAATAAATTCCTTATAATCGCAATCAGTTCCTTGTTTTTTAGGGAGGCAGCTATATGCCAAAATACAACGGGTATAATCACAGAAGGCCTGCAGAATGCGTATCAGTAGAAGACCTTGAGAACTTGGGGAGCGTCAGCGAAGAAGAGCGAGAGCTGATTCAGGAAATGATTGTTCGTTGTTTTTTCTGCGCCCGCACATTCATTTATTTTTTCAACAGCAGACAGGAAGATTTTAATATGTGAATTATTGCAGGCTTCGCCAAGACGCGGGGCCTTTATTTTTTTCTTAAAAAGGAATAAGATTATATTAAGAATATAATAACAAAACACATATGAGAAAAACAGTAATCATTGTATCAATAATCATTGTTCTTCTGGCTCTGGCGATTCTTTTCTGGTATTTTACAAAGACAGACGAGGAACCGGAAAAGGAAAATGTTAATAGTTTTGAAGAGTGCGTTGCCAAAGGCAATGCCATACTGGAAAGTTATCCTAGGCAGTGCCAGACTCCCGGAGGAAAGACGTTCACGGAATATATAGGGAATGAACTGGAGAAGATGGATTTGATAGTTGTAAGTAATCCAAGGCCCAACCAAGAGGTGCAAAGCCCTTTAGTTGTTTCCGGAAAGGCAAGGGGCTATTGGTTTTTTGAGGCAAGCTTTCCGATTGTGCTTACCGATTGGGACGGCAACGTCATCGCTCAAGGTATAGCTCAGGCAAAAGACGAATGGATGACGGAGGAATTTGTTGATTTTGAAGCCACTCTTGATTTTGAAAAGCCCGGCGTTAATAAAGGAATATTAATTTTAAAGAAAGATAATCCTTCCGGACTTCCGGAGAACGACGACGCTTTGGAGATACCGGTTGTTTTCGGAATTATGTCTTACGGCAAAAAAAATATGACAGCAACGATCAGAACCAGCAAAGGAGATATTAAAATAGAGCTTTTCAGCTCTTTGACGCCGAAAACGGCAGACAACTTTGCCGTTTTGGCCAAATCAGGATTTTATAACAAAACAAAGTTCCACAGGGTTATTGATAGCTTTATGATTCAAGGGGGAGACCCTTTGAGCAAGGACGATTCAAAAAGGAATTATTGGGGCACCGGCGGTCCAGGCTACTCTTTTGAGGATGAAATCGGGCCTCAAAATAACAACAACGCGGGAACTATTGCTATGGCAAACTCGGGGCCGAATACCAACGGCAGCCAGTTTTTTATAAACACAGTAGACAACAATTATCTTGATTCAAAGCATACTGTGTTCGGCAAGGTTATAGAGGGCATGGACGTTATCCATCTGATTGAAAGCTCTGCGGTGGATAGTTCGGACAGGCCTGTTGAGGACGTGGTTATAGAAGTCATTGAAATAGAAGAATGACAATTTTCGTCAAGGCAAAACCGTCGGCAAGAGAGGAATCAATAGAGAAGACAGACGATAGCCATTTTGTTGTTTCCGTGAAAGAGCCTCCGGTAAAAGGCCTGGCAAACAAGGCGATTGTGAGAGCCTTGGCAGATTATTTCAACGTTCCTTTATCCGGCGTAATAATAACTTCGGGGTTTGCTTCTCGCAATAAAATAATAGAAATAAAATGAAAAAAACAATCATAATAATACTCGGAATAATAATCTTGGCCGTTATAGCAGAGGTTGTTTATCTGTTCGCAACGAGGTGGGATTCCGGCACCGAACCTCAAGAACAGCAGGCTCTTTCTGTCATTGAGCTGGAAAGAATTCCTTCGGGCCAAAATTACGAATATAATATTGATTCCGCAAAGTTTATAATATATGCCCCTTACTTTGAAGCATACAATAATGGAGAATTGATATATAAATCAAAGCCTCTTTATATGGTTTCTGACTTATTCGCTTTTCAAACTAATGATGGAAAGTATATTATTGTGAACAATTATTCCGGCGGGGCTCATTGCTGTTCTGAGGGATATGTTTTCTTTTTGAGCAACGGGGAGCTGAAACTCATAAAAAAGCTGTTCACGGGGAACGCATCAATTAGCAAAGAGTCTTTGATGTCAAAGGATGACAATGTCTATATCAAGGTTTTTGATGACAGATTCGCCTATTTCTATGCTCCATTCGCAGGCTCTTATTTCTTCCCCCAGCATCTGAAAGTCAACAAGGAAAATATTGAGACAGACAACAGTATTTTTAAGCAGGATTATTTGGAGGAGGCCCAGGAATGCGAGAAAGAAATCAATCAGGCGGCAACAGATAATCTTTCCGGTTTTGAAAGCTACTCTCCGATGCTGGTTTGCGTTGCGGTCAGCTATTCGCTGGCAGGACAGGAAGAAACAGCATGGGATAAGGTTGAAAGTTACTTCAATATAATTCCTTTGGACCTTAACGGTGAAGACGTTGATTTTGAAACATTCAGGCAGGAATTTACGGTCCTCTATCAAAAAGAAGCCTTTGTTGGCTTTGATGATTCAGAAGAGAAGCAGGATGTAAATTTGTTTTACTATAATCCTCAAAAAGACGAAGACGAGGACGGCAATATAATGTGCAGCAGGCAGGGTTTGGTTTCGGTCCAGAGAGAGGTTTCTTCAACAGACATTATCAAGAATACGATAGACGAGCTGCTTAAGGGAAATTTAACTTCGGAAGAAAGAGCTAAGGGCATAACAACAGAATATCCTTTAAGCGGGTTTTCTCTTTTAGGCTATAATTTAGAAGACGGAGTGCTGACTCTGACTTTTGAAGATTCAAACAGTCAGGCAGTAGGAGGCTCTTGCAGGGTAGGGATTCTCTGGTTTCAGATAGAAACAACAGCCAGGCAATTCCCTGGAGTAAACAGCGTGCGCTTCCTGCCGGAGGAGATTTTTCAGCCATAATAAAACCGCTTGTTAGGCGGTTTTTATCGTTTCCTCCTTTGTTTTAAAAAAAGACGCATTCTTCAATCTCTTCTACTGCAAACTCCAGGCCCAGGCTTTCTTGGCTTCTGCGCAAGAAGCTTATGTAGTCGTAGTCGCATTCCCACAGCCCTGTTTTCCTGCAGAAATTCTTTTTCGGCAGGGTTTCTTCCAGCGCTTGGCTTGTTTCGTTGTTCAACGGCTTTACACGGCAAGGGGTTTTTCCTTTTTTTTCCATGTCGCTTCTCCTTAAATGACCTACTTTTTTTATAACACAACCTTGGAGGTTTGTAAATATCCCTTTTGCGCTTTTTATTGAAAGCAATTTCTTTTTGTTATACACTAAAAAGTGCTATGGAGAACAATAATTTTGAAATCAGGGTAAGGGCTGTAATAGAAAAAGAGGGCAAGATTTTAGTCTGCCATCATTCAAAAGACCAAAGTAAGGCAGGTTATTATTTCTTGCCCGGCGGCCATGTGGAATTCGGTGAAAGCTCCCAAGACGCTCTTGTGAGAGAATTGAACGAAGAGCTGGACATATCAATAAAGGGACATTCTTTTATAGGGGCAGCGGAGAATATTTTCAGCCAGAAAGGAAAGATTCATCATGAGGTCAATCTGGTGTTCAGCGTTTCTGCAGATTATGTTGAAGACAAAAGCAAGGAAGACCATATAGAATTCCTATTCCTTTCAAAAGAAGAGTTTTTAAAGCAGAACGTTTTGCCTTATTCTTTGAGAGATGCTGTAATTAAGTGGCAAGAAGACAAGCTTCCGTTTTTGCTGACCAATAAATCAGAGGAATGATTATTGACAAAATCGTTCCGTTCAGTTATTATTAAAACGTCTTTTAAAATTATAAAGCCTATGAACCGGGTCCCGCAATATGGCGGGGTTGGGCCCGGGGAGGTGGCTTCTGCACAGAGTGGAAGTCCGGATTCCTCCGTAACCAGAGGATAACCGCTTCAATTATTTTGAGCCGGTGAGAATCAAACAGGGTGGCACCACGCGCGTCTTTTTAAAGACTTCTCGTCCCTGATACTTGTTTTATTGCAGGTATTGGAGATGAGAAGTTTTTTGTTACTTCTCAACAGTTCTTTGTTTGCACATTAAACGAAAGGAGCATGTTATGCCGCTTAAAGAAGGTGCATGTGTTGTTTGCAACGACACCAAGAAGTGCAGTGTCTGCAAGGGAACAGGCAAAGACAAGAAAGGGAAGTCTTTCTGCAAATCCTGCGGCGGTTCAGGGAGATGCGCTCATTGCGCCAATAAGAACAGCGCAGTAGGCGCGTGGTTTTGGGAAGGAGTCTAACATGACTGAAGAAGAAAGGAAGTGCCCTACTTGTTTGGGAAAAGGAAATTGCAGGAATTGCGGCGGGAAGGGATGTGATTTGTGCAACCATACGGGCAAATGCCAGAGGTGCGGAGGAAGCGGCAAGAAGCCTTTGTTTGTTCACGAAAAAGATACGGACAGATAGGCTTGATGGTTATAAGGGAGAAAGCGATGCTTTTTCCCTCTTTTTTTTGTTTCGTCCTGTGTTTTTAGTGAATTAGATATATAATGAATGTAATAGGTACAAAATGTCAGCGGGGTATTGCCAAAATATATATTTATGGTATAATAAAGGTACTCCGAAAATATTATGAAAAACAAAAAAGTCTTAATAGGGGTAACGGCTGGTATAGCCATATATAAAACATGTAGTTTAGTTAGAATGTTTATTAAAAATGGCGCAGAGGTTAAAGTTATAATGACTGATTCTGCTACTAAACTTGTGTCTCCCGTAGTTTTTCAATCTTTGTCTGGGAATCCAGTTTATTTAGAAATGTTTAAGCCAGTTGGAGAAAATACGATTAATCATATTAATTTGGCCGATTGGTGTGATGTTTTTATTTTAGCACCAGCTAGCGCAAATACTATTGGGAAAATAGCGAATGGAATAGCGGATAACCTTTTATTGACCACGATTATGGCCATAACTAAAGAAAAACCGATTGTTATTGCCCCAGCTATGAATACAAACATGTGGGAGAATGAATTCGTTAAGAAAAACATGAGAGCTATAGAAAAAATAGATAATTATTATATTGTTGAGCCAGAGATTGGTTTATTGGCAGAAGGGCGAGAAGGAAAGGGGGTGTTAGCTGATATTAATAAGATATTCGATAAATCAAAAGAAGTTTTAAATCAAAATGTATCAAGATCAAAGATATAATTTGGACGATTTTTTGCAGGAAACGAGATATTGTGATTGTGATAACTTTGGAATTAAAAACTTAGCCTATGAATTAACCAAGCATTATTCTTCGGATACAGAAAAAGCTATAATTTTGTTTGAGTATGTCCGCGACAATATCTTGTATGGTTTCGGTGAATGGAGTAAAAAAGCGTCAGTCACTCTAGGAGAGGGGAAGGGAATGTGTACAAATAACGCGAATTTATTAATCGCCTTTTTAAGGTCTATCGGAATCCCAAGCGGTTACGGAATTATGAGAGTTGATACAAAAGAGTATTTTGGCCCTATTATGCTTTCCATGTTTAAGGATTTAGTTTCTAGGGAATCTGTGCATATATATACATATGTTTATCTCAATGATAAGTGGGTGAAATGCGATCCTTCTGTGGATAAATTTCTATCAGAAAAAACTAGTTATTTCAGTCCAACAACAGAATTATTAGTTTGGAATGGTTTAGACGATAGGGTTGATAATATAGATCCTAAATATATTTATAATGATGAGGGGCCTTTTGCGAATATTGATGATAGGCTCGATAAAAAACCTAGAAATAGCACCATGAATGCTATAAAAGTTGGAAATTTATATTTAGATTTTTTGAGAGAAAATCATATCAACATCGATAACGTCGAACAACTTGAACCTATGTTTTTGTCTTGGCTGAGGAAAAGATACCCCGTTTTTTATATGTCTTTTTTGCCAATAATCAAATTTAAATCTCTTGTCAGAAAAACTTCTTAAAAATAAAAAGATATTAGTAACCGGAGGGCCTGTTTGGGTTCCCATTGATAAGGTTAGAGTAATGACGAATATTTTTAGAGGTTCTTTGGGGTTGAAAATAGCTATAAAAGCAGCTGAAATGGGTGGGGCAGTTGTTTTTTTATTAGGGCCTGGCAGAATAGATGTTCCTAAAAATCTGCCTAAAAATTTAAAAATAGTTAGGTTTAAGTTTTTTGATGAGCTTTTAGATTTGATGAAAAAAGAGATACTTTTAAATAGGTGTGATATTGTTGTTCATTCTGCGGCGGTTTCTGATTATGCTCCCGAGAAAATTTATAATGGGAAAATAAAATCAGGAAAAGACGAATTAGTTATTAAATTTAAACCAACAGTTAAAATAATTGATTTAATTAAAAAATGGAATTCTTCTGTAATTCTGGTAAAATTTAAACTAGAGGTAGGATTAAGCAAAAAAGAATTGATAGATACTGCCTATAAGAGCATGGTTTATTCTGGCGCTGATTTAATAGTGGCTAATGGATTTAGGGGTATAAAGGGTGAACATAAAGCATTTATTATAGACAATGATAAAAACATAATTAATTGTAACGGCAAGAGCGTTATTGCTCGAAAGCTATTATTTAAAATTAAGAACTTATTATGAGCCTATTTGCTATTTCATGTCTTGTTACCGCTGTTTTAACAGTGGTGCTTGGGTTATTAACTTTGTTTAAAAAACCTAGAGATAAAATAAACCGTTCTTGGTTTTTAGTTAGTTGCGCTGTTTTTTTGTGGACAATCGGACTTTTTGGGACGGCAGTTGTCGATAATCGGGAAATAGCTTTATTCTGTCAGAGAATTTTATATATAGGTACAATTTTAATTCCAATATTGTTTTTTAATTTTACTATTATAATTTTGAAGAGAGAAGGACGAGAAAGAAAGATTTTTTACGGAGGTTGTATTTTGGCAGTAATATTTTTAATGTTATTATTTAGCAAGCATTTTATTGTTATAGCTTCAGAGAAGAATGTTTTGGACTATTGGCCAGTTGAGACTGGCTATTTTTATTGGTCTTTTTTGTTCTATTTTGCTCTTTATGTAATTTACTCTTTTGTTCTATTAAAAAAAGACTCCAAAAAATATGCAGGAGTTTATCAAAAACAAATACAATTCGTATATTATGCGGCGCTTATCGGTTTTGTTGGGGGTTCTACAAATTTCTTACTGGACTTTGGTCTCAACATTTATCCTGTCGGTAATTTTTTTGTTTCTCTTTACGTCGTATTAGTAGCATATGCGGTATTCAAATATCAGTTAATGAATATAAAATTTATTGCTACAGAAATTTTATTCGGGTTAGTTAGTATTGTTTTGTTGGTGGATTTATTTATCTATAAAGGTTCTTTCCCGATGTTATTGTTGAAATTAATTATCTTAATAGTATTCCTTTATTTAGGAACGTCTTTAATTAGAAGCGTTTTGCGTGAAATTGAGTATAGGGAAAAAGTAAGGAAAGCCTACGAAGTAGAAAAAAGAGCAAGCAAGGAGCTGAAAAGATTAAATAATGTAAAGAATCAGTTTATCATGGCCAGCCAGCATCATTTAAGAACCCCTTTAACTTCCATGAGAGGCTATTTGGATTTAGTGCTTACCGGCTCATACGGCGAGGTGCCTCCAAGGATTAAAGATGCTTTGATTAGGTTTGAGATGTCTATAAGAAGATTAAACAAGGTTATCAATGAATTTCTGGATATTACACAATTCCAATTAGGCAAAGAAGTTGTCACCTTGAAAGAGGGAGTTGATTTGATGCCTGTTTTCAAGGAGGTCCAGGAAGAACTTGGGTATGAGGCAAAAGCCAGAGGTCTGAATCTGGAGTTTGATATTCCGGATAACCTTCCTAAGATTAAAGCAGACCTGGAAAAACTTAAGATAGGAATGTTTAATATTGTGGATAACGGCATGAAATATACTCAGGAAGGTAGTATCGCGGTTAAGGTTTCCGTAACAGGCTTCAATCTTTTAATCAGCGTGAAGGATACGGGAGTCGGCATCCCCAAAGAAGACCAGAAGGGAATGTTTGACAGATTGTTTGAGAGAGGGAGAGATGCAATGAAAGTTCACGGTACGGGTAAAGGAATCGGTCTGTATATCACTTCTCATATCATCAAGGCTCACAACGGAAGAATCTGGGCAGAATCGGAAGGCAGAGGAAAGGGCTCAACTTTTTTTATTGAACTGCCTATCAAATAGTGCTATTATGCAATAAGGGAGGGACAGCTGTATGAAAAAGAAGGTTTTGTTAATTGAAGATGATATGGCTACGATTGAGGTGTATAAGACAGGTCTGGAATTAGCGGGTTTTGATGTTGACCCTGTTATTACAGGAGAGGAAGCAATAAGAAGGTTCGGAGAGATTGACAAGGACCCTGGCATGAGGCCGGATGTGGTTCTGCTTGATATCCTTTTGCCTGACATGAACGGCATTGATGTTCTGAAAAGAATGAGGCAGTTTAAGAACGCAAAGAGCCTGAAGGTCTTGATATTAACCAATTATTCAAGTAAAGAGCTTGAGGAAAGAGGCATATTCTTAAAAGCGGAAAAGTATGTGCTGAAAACCGAATGCAGACCCAGCGATTTGGTAAAGCTTCTCAAGGAGGAATTGAAATAGTTTGCCTGTTTTGAGCAATCAGGCTGAGCAATAAATCAGGCTTAATTGGAGTTGGATTAATTTGAGAAAATCCTAAAAACTTTGATATTTAAGACATAGACGGTTTTAGAGAAATCTTTCAGAAATTACTGTATTTCAAATAGCTATTTTGAAATGCATTCTTTCAAAGCAGTCGTTGCCTCTATTGAATTCGGTTCGGAATTATCCTAGATTAAATATCTTGGTAATGAAGTTTATCTATCTCAGTCGCCCCAATTGTATAAGCAAATGGCAACGGCCGTTGGTTTTGGAAGGGCGTTTGAATTTTGGGGTATCTTCCAATTAACCTTACTTCTTCTATTAGATTTTCAGCGTGGTCCCTGACTATTTTGTAATAATTATTCAAATTTATGGACTTATCTGTTATAAATGAAATATCTCGTGAGCTTTCAGGATATTTGCTAACTTTTTTGAAAAAAGTAATTTGAGCTTTTTAAGCGAAAGATAATATATGCGTCAAATTTTTTAGGATTCGGCGTTTATTTTTACAAGTTTTGGTGTTAAGCTGAATTAATATGATAATCGACAGCCATATACATATTTCGTATTTAAATAAAAAGAAATCTTTTCTTCAAATAAAGAAAGACCTACTTTTAAATATGAAAAAGAATAAAATTGACTATTCTATCGTTATCCCGGATAATGTGCCGAATCCTCAGTGTGCAGGATTAGACGATGTTATTGAGTTAACTAAGAATGAGAGGAAATTATATGCTATTGGAACACTATATATAGATAATATAAATAAAGATAATTTGTCTAAAATTGACGTTTTATTTAAGAAAAAACTTATTAAAGGATTTAAGATATTTCCAGGGCATGATCCGGTTTATCCGACAGATGCCAGATGGAAACCGATATATGAATTATGCGTAAAATATAGATTTCCACTGATCATCCATACCGGGATAAATACCGCAGATAAAAAAGCGGCTGAATATAACGATCCGAAATACATCATAAGAGTCGCCGAAAAATATCCGAGCTTAAAGATTATTATCGCGCATTATTTTTGGCCCGAACTGGATTATTGTTTTAACATGACAAATGGTTATGAAAATATTTATTTTGACACATCCGCTTTGGCAGATCCCGAAGTAGTTAATACTTGCGGAGGAATCGAGAAAATCAAAGATATCTTAGAAAAAACTATAAAACGTAAACCTGAAAGTGTAATTTTCGGTACCGACTGGCCGATGTGCAACGTTGAAGGCAATATGGAATTAATAAATTTGTTGGATATAACTGAAGAAGAAAAATACCGGATTTTTTCTCAAAATGCAATAGAGATTTTCAGATTCAATAAAAAGGGGCTAAGCTAATGATAATTGCTTAACCCCATCCGGAGCCGCTATTTTTGTTTTTTTTCATTCGCAGCTCCTTTGGACTTCGATCTGCCTGCCGGTTTTCTCTTAACCGACAGAGAAGTCACTTTCTGGCTGTCCAGAACAGCTTTGCACTTGGACATGGTTCACCTCCTTTCTTTTGCGGGCGGCAAAGTGCCCAATATAATAAAGTTATTTCCGCCTCTTGGGAACTTAGAAATTGTAAATACTTTTATGTAAGCCTCCCTTATTCTTCCAAGAAGAGAACGATCTAAATCTCCGAACAGAGCCAAGGATAGATTTTTGAATTCCTGGCTTCTTATTCTTCGTTTTGAAAAAAGACAGTCCAGATGAAGAACCAATTGGAGTTTATCATCTTCGGTCCAGAAACTCAAGGGATACATCCTGCATGACAACGGCCTTTGCATATGAATACTACATCGTCCGTTCTCCAAAAAAACGCATTTTGGTTTGAATTTTTCGATATCAATTTCCCCTTTTTCTTCGGGAAAAGAATTGATAAAGAAAATTTCTTGGTTTACCTCCAAAACTTCTACTCCTCTGTCAACCAGAATTTCCGCTTCTTCGGAAAGAAGCCAGACATATCCCAGGCAGCGACTGAACTCACATCGGATGCAATCCACCTCGATTTCATAAAACAATTCATCAAGATATGTATATAGCTGATGAAGCGTTCTTATCATTTTTATGCCTCCAATAAATTACACTTGCTGCCAGCATCATTAAGACAAAAAACCAAATCATCGCCGGCAAAAACTTGATATGGACAACTGTTTGGCTTATTTCTTCTAATTCCATCGTCTGTGTTGGAAGGAGAGCGCAGTGCGATTTCGACGCATGAGTAGACCAAACCATCTGAAGACATATATACAACAGTTGGGTCAATCTCGCATTTCTGGATTGGCGTAGCTCCTGTCATTTTCGATGCCAGCGTTCTTAATTTCTCCTTTTCGCTAGGAAGAAGAGCGAATAATTCGCGGTTACTAAGCGCTCTTCCTTGCATATTTATCTCGGATACATGAATATGCCTCACCTTCAAAGAACGGCATAGCTCGATTGCGCTCTTTATTTCCTGGAGGTTAAAACGCGAAGCAGTGACAAAAACTGAGACAGGAATATCAGCGGCTAATTTTCGGATCGTTTGAATAACCGCTTCGAATACTCCTTTGCCGCGAACAAAGTCATTGGTTTTTCTATTTGCTCCATCTAAACTAATACCGACTCCTTCGACACGACCAATTACTCTTCGAATTGCATCTTTGTCCATAAGGGTCGCATTGGTTAGAAAATGCACGGCAATATCTTGCTTATTGCACTCATCTAATACCTCCCAAAAACCGTCGCAACACAATGGCTCTCCGCCCGTAATCATGACTTTTTCACAGCCAGTTCGCTTCATGCAATTAACTGCCATTATCATCTGTTCGGTTTGCAATTCGGATATGCTCGACAATCCGCAATTTGAGATACAGTGTTTGCATCTCAAATTACACTTTCTGGTTATCTCCCAATGCCATTCCTTAATATACATTGTAATCCTCCGTCAAACTGATAGCTCCGATGATGGAAAGTCGAGTTAGAAAAACTCTAACTTCTTCCGGCTCTATCTCGTCCGA
>Ga0265297_10005780_pt1 | contig 18482 bp, 17 predicted proteins | sample Munlanlwell13791_FD_192502 | JGI IMG/M metagenome (GOLD analysis project Ga0265297, IMG submission 192502) | Leachate microbial communities from a municipal landfill in Southern Ontario, Canada - Leachate well 137-91 | ecosystem: Engineered > Solid waste > Landfill > Unclassified | place...
GATCTCCCCGCCTACGGAAACGGTCACGCCCTTAGGCTCGATGCGGCGGATGAACTGGGTGAGCTTGGCGCATACTTCATAATTGGCCTTCTGCTGCTTCTTTATATCCGATTTAGAAAGATCGACTAAGGTCGATGAATCGATATCGATATTGTAAAAACCGTTCTCAACCGCGTCGGCGATAAGCGCCTGAAGCGTCTCTATTTCCTTTTCCGGGTTCTCCGCGTATTTCTTGGCGTTGGCCTGGGTATGGTCGGCCTGGATGAATACCGGGCCCCTGTAACCTTCCTTGATCGCGGCCGCGAGCACGACACCGGAGTATTCCGCCGGAGGCTGAGCCGTATAGCCCATCTCGGACTTGGCGATCTCAAAAATGAACGCCCCGGAATTATTCTTCCTGGCTACCCTGAACAGCGCGCGAGCCAGATCATAGGTCATAGACCTTAAATTTATCGCCGGAACGGTGAAGCCGTCGTATTCACCCCTGCCCCTGGCCATATAAAGATCATGGATACTGGAAAGATAGATCCCTTTCTTGTAGGCAATGCCGAGTATCTTCTTCTGGATCTCCTTCTTCACGGAAGCGTCTTCGGCCATGATCAATTCCATCGCTAAATTTTGGATATCCTGCGGTTTCCTTCCCATCTAATTCTCCTAGGTTAGTATTTTTATCAACTTATACAGTTCCTCTACGTGCAATTCTTTCTTTTGTATCGCTGTCTCAAAATCCACGGTCACGACTTTATTGGAATGGATACCCACCGCCATATCGGATCTGCCTTCCAATAGACTGTCAACCGCTGCCTTTCCCAGGCGTAATGCCCAGTCCCTGCTGTACGCGGTCGGCCGGCCGCCGCGCTGAACGTGCCCTATTACTACGGCGCGGGTCTCCAGGCCGGTTTTTTCAGCGATCTTTCGGGCAATATCCTCAGCCTTCCCCGCCCCCTCGGCGACAATAATGATCCAGCTAGCCTTGCCTTTAATATTACCGTTGACGGCATCCTGGCATATCTTATCTAAGTCAAATTGCCTTTCCGGGATGATCACCTCTTCGCACCCGCCTCCTAATGCCACAGCCAGCGCCAGGAATCCGCTGTCCCGGCCCATTACCTCCACGACAAAGATCCTCTCCATTGAAGTGGAGGTATCGCGTATATTATCTATGGCGACAAGCGCGGTATTGACAGCCGTATCCGCTCCGACGGTATTATCCATTCCGCTGACATCGTTATCGATGGAAGCGGCAAGGCCGATACAGGGGAATTTATATTTTTCAAAAAAACTATGCGCGGCCTTGAAGCTTCCGTTGCCGCCGATGACGACCATGGCGTCAATATTATTTTTTTTAAGGTTCTCATACGCCTTATTCTGGCCTTCTTCGGTAAAGAATTCGCTGCAACGCGCGGTCTTAAGGACAGTCCCGCCCTGGTTTATGATACCGGATACGGAATGATGCCCCATAGGCTTCATATCGTTCCTGATCAAACCCCACCAGCCGCGGATAACCCCATAGACTTCCAGGTCCCTGCTTATCGCGCAGCGCACCACGCTGCGGATAGCCGGGTTCATACCCGGGGCATCACCGCCGGTAGTCAAGACTGCGACCTTCTTGATTGCCATGGCTATAAACCCTCTATTTGCATGTCACGCGGATGCTCGACTATATAGGTATAAAATATTTCCTGTTTTGCCTTAGGCTCCAAAGATAATTCCCAGAGCCACACACCCTTACGGTCTTTCCAATCCTTCTGCGCGGGCTCGTGGCTAACCTTGTCTATCTTTACTTTAATACGGTCATCTTCGGATACCGGCATGGCCTCAAAAAGCTTCACCTTTATCTTTTTGGACTTATAATTCTCAACCGTTAACTTATACTTAAAGGTAGTCTTCTTGGTCGGAGAGGGGATACCCGCTATCAGGGTCTCATCAACCTTCTTGGTAACCTGTTCCCTCTTGACCTTGACGCTCTCGTCCGCGCCCAGGTAAAGATCAAATTGCTCGCCCGGTCCGATATTATCTATGCTGGATATCCCGACAAAATCACCGTCCAGGAAAATATTTACCCTGCCGCCCAGCAGCTGCAGGTCGGGCGCGTTAGTGACCCGGCTGCCGAGGTAGGCGCTTAAGATCGCCCTCGGGTAACTGGAATATTCAAAATCAGCCTTGAGTATCTGCGAAGATATGGCAAGTTTATTATCCGCACCGTCGCATTTAGCGCTTGCCTTACGCGGCAGTTTATACGCGACAGCAATACCCTTCTGCTCGACTGTGGCATACTTGGCTTTTTCTTCCAGCTCCACGCTGTCCACAGCCCCTGCCAGCATCTCTTCATCCTTATCAAAAGCCTGGCGCTGCATCATCGCCTTAGACATTACCCTGCTTTCCGCGACCATCGCGGGCCGGGGAATATACGGCCTTAAGAACCAGGGATCGACATAAGGCATCCTCCCGCCGATAGCGGGCTTGGCGGTAGACAGGACCATCTCGACATCCGTCCAATCCTCCCCCGTTGACTGGCGTACGATACCATGAGAGACCAATTCTACTTCCGACTTGTCAAAGGCGGCCCGGGCATCATAGATCGGCTCCCAATAAGCCCCGCCCACCAGATACGAAATACTTAGATCAAAAGTCGCGGCCTTTTCGACTTCCAGGTCTACGGTAATAGACCTCTTGAGCTTCTCTACCGAGCCGGACATTTCCGCCAATTGTCTTCTGGCGGCAGTGATCTTCTCGGCCAAGTCGCGCTTTTTTAATTCATTTTCTAATGCCTGGGAGTAATTTTCCTTAAGCTTTCCATCCAGGAAACCATAGGTGTCATCCAGTTCCTTGGCCGAGGGGACCTTGGTGATCAGGTCTTTAGGCAGCTGCTCGTGCGTAAAAAGCCTTAAAGAATCCAGAAAGCTCTTTTTCTCCGACAAGACCTGCTGCGTGTTCTCCAGGGCCTTGAATTCATCCTGCATCTTCTGGAGCTGGTCCTTGAGCTGCTGGATCTGCTCCGAAGGGATGTCTTTTAAGTATTCCCGTTTAAGCCGGGCCCCAAAAAGCTTGACCGCGGAAGTATCGGAGGTTGTCACCCGCAGAGAATTCTCATCCACCTCGGGGATAATACCGGAGAAGACTACCTTATATTCTCCGGGGCTTAATTTCAAGGCAGCCACACGGGTAAGCAGGGCCGAATCCGGGTATACCGTGACCTGGGCAATAGCAGACTGCGCTTCTATATCAGCGGCAGAGGCGAAGCTGCGCGCCCCAAGAATTATCAAACCAACGGCCAAGAAAAAAGGCAATACCCTTTTCATCTTTTACCTCCGGTTTAGGCTCCCTGGAACTTACTGCTTACCTTACGTCCCCATTTCCCAGCTGGAAAGATATTTCTTCTGCTCGGGTGTCAGAATATCTATGGTAACCCCCATGGACTTCAATTTCAGGAACGCGATCTTCTCATCTATATCCTGAGGGACCTTATAAACATCATTGTTCAGTTCTTTATGGTGTTTCAAGATATATTCCGCGCTGAGCGCCTGGTTGGCAAAAGACATATCCATGACCTGCGCAGGATGCCCTTCGGCGGCAGCCAGGTTGATCAACCTGCCTTCGCCCAAAAGGTATATCTTGCGGCCGTCGCGTAAAATATATTCGTCGGTAAAATCGCGGATAAGCTTCTTGGACTTGGCAAGCTTTTCCAGCGCGGGTATATCGATCTCCACGTTAAAGTGCCCGGAATTAGCCACGATCGCCCCATCCTTCATGGCCATAAAATGCTCTTTCCTGATGACATTGATATCGCCGGTAACAGTGATGAACACGTCGCCTATCTTAGCGGCTTCTTTCATGGGCATAACACGGTACCCGTCCATTACCGCCTCTATAGCCTTAAGCGGGGATATTTCGGTGACTATGACGTTTCCGCCAAGACCGCTGGCGCGCATGGCCGCGCCCCTGCCGCACCAGCCGTACCCGCAGATGACCACATTAGAGCCGGCCAGGAGCTTGTTAGTGGCGCGAATAACCCCGTCCAGGGTAGACTGGCCCGTGCCATAGCGATTATCGAAAAAATGCTTAGTCTGTGCGTCATTAACGGCGATGATGGGATAACGCAGTTTATTATCATTAGCCAGGGCCCGCAGCCTGATCACGCCGGTAGTAGTCTCTTCAGTCCCGCCGATAATATCTTTACGGCAATACTTACCGGGATCCTGATGAATAGTAGATACCAGGTCGGCGCCGTCATCCATGGTCATATCCGGCTGCGCTGCCAGGACCGCTTTTATATGTTCGTAATACTTCTTATTATTTTCTCCCTTGATGGCGAATACCGGTATTTTCAGGTCGCGCGCCAAAGACGCTGCCACGTCATCCTGGGTGGATAACGGGTTAGAAGCGCAAAGATAGACCTGGGCTCCGCCGGCCTTGAGCACCTCCATTAAAACGGCGGTTTCCGTTGTTACATGCAGACAAGCCGCTAAGGTGGCGCCCTTTAGAGGCTTTTCCTTCTCAAAACGTTTGGCAATGATCCCCAGGACCGGCATATTATTGCGGGCCCATTCGATCCTAAGTTTGCCTTTATTCGCCAACCCCATATCTTTGATGTCGTATTTCATTTTATCTCCGGATCCACCACGCGGGTGTATTAGGTTATATATTACACTGCCTTTTGAAGTTCTTTTACTTTGTCCAGCTTTTCCCAGGCAAATTCCGGCCTGCCGAAATGCCCGTAAGCGGCCGTCTGCAGGTATACGGGTTTAAGCAGGTCCAAGGTCTTGATGATCCCCTGAGGCGTCAGGTCAAAGACCTTCCTGATCGCTTTGGAGATCTTCTCTTCGGATACCTTGGAAGTGCCGTAGGTATCGACCATGACCGATACCGGCTCGGCCCTGCCGATGACGTAGGCCAGCTGAAGCAGGCATTTCTCCGCCGCCCCGGCAGCAACTACGTTCTTGGCGACATATCTGGCCATGTAGGCCGCGCTGCGGTCGACTTTCGTCGGGTCCTTACCGGAGAATGCTCCGCCGCCGTGCGGGACTGTCCCGCCGTAAGTATCCACTATTATCTTCCTTCCGGTCATGCCCGTATCAGACTGCGGGCCGCCGATCAGGAACTTGCCGGTCTGGTTAATGAAATATTTGGTATCTTTATCCGTCCATTTCTTCAAAACGGGATCAGCGACGAATTTGATTATCTCATCCCTTGCTTTCTGGGTGATCAGGTCGCCGCTTTTATCAAGGATCTCTTCAGTATGCTGGGAAGCCAAAACCACGGTGTCCACGCGGACAGGCTTACCGTCGTGGTATTCAACGGTGACCTGGGACTTTCCGTCCGGGCCTAAATATTTCAAAGCGCCTTCCTTGCGCACCTTTGCCAGCTGCATAGACAGCTTCTGGGACAGGGTAATGGGAAGCGGCATATATTCTTCGGTCTCCTTGCAGGCAAAACCGAACATCAAACCCTGATCCCCGGCCCCGCCGATATCCACACCCTGGGCAATATCGGGAGACTGGCTGTGGATAGTATTTATGACAGCGCAGGTATGGTAATCAAATCCAAATTTGGGATGAGTGTAGCCGATATCCTTGATTATCTTCCGGGCCAGCTTGTGGATATCCACATAGCTGTTCGTGGTGATCTCCCCGCCGACAATGAGCAGGCCCATGGTCACGTATGTTTCACAGGCCACCCTGCCGTGAGGGTCGTTTCTCAAGACCTCATCCAGGACGCCGTCTGATATCTGGTCGCATAATTTATCCGGGTGCCCTTCAGTTACCGATTCAGAAGTAAAGAATACCTTACGCATCAATACGCTCCTTTCTTATGGTCCTTCTTGGCTTTCCTTAAAGTACTGTGGCTGCCAATATCCAGCCATTTATCCCTGAAAATAAAACCGTAAACGCTGTATTTGCGGGCCAGCCAGTTGATGTACAGCCCTATCGTGTCATTGCAGGTGGAACAACTGCCCATATATTCTCTGCACACCTCTAACTTCCCCGCCGGAAAATGATACAGGCACATCGCCACCAGGCTGGTCTTGGGATGAACCGGCTTCTCCCAGAAATCGGTTATCCGTCCGCAACGGTCCAGCCTCACCACACCGTAGTGGCGCGCTCTCTGTTTTTTCTTCACGTCCACTACGCCTACGCAGACATTGCGCGGTTTGCTCCCGGCAAAATCCAGAAAATCCACCAGGGGTTCCTTGAATAAGTTGTCCCCGCCTATTACCAAAAAATCTTCTTTGCCGCTTTGCCTGGAGAAGACCATGGCCATATCACCGATAGCGCCGAGCTTTTTTTCCGGGCTCTGGGTCCGGTCATTATAGATAACCACCTTATGCCGGGTATTTAAGCCCTCACTCCATTTTTTGAACTGCTTGTAAAAACGGCCGTTGGTCACTACAATGATCCCGGTAAGCCCTTCGATATCCTCCAGCTTCTCAACCAGGGAATCAATGATGGCCTTTTTACCCACCTTGATAAGGGGCTTGGGGAAATACTTGGTTACAGGATAGAGCCGCGTCCCGTAGCCCGCGGCTAAAATTAAAGCTTTCATAATATATAGGTAAATATATCCTTATAATCAAAATCCATAGGCCGGTTCAAGAAATCCAGTTTTTCAGGAGAAACCCGGATAAGAGGATAAATAGGACTGTCTTTCTTGAGGCCGAACCTGTCCAGCTTGGGCGCGGCAAGCGCGTGGCGGACAGCGGTAAGTTTTTTAAAATACTTATTCGCTGAATACCGGACGCTTTCTCCGGCCTTGCCCTGGGGGTCAAAAAGGAAATACGCCGCGCCTTTGGCTTTTTTATAAAGCTGATACTCCGACGCGAAAAGACTGCTTACCCAGTTGGAAGTAACTAAGAATCCCGGGCCGGGATTGACAAGGATGTGGCCGTATCCGGGAGGAATGACTATTTTCTCGCCCGCCTTGGCCTGAACGGCTATTACGTCTTCAATAATGCTGTCATCCTTAAGATCGCGCTTCTGCAATACGCAGATCGCGTTACCCGTTAATACTTCGTAGAGCTCGCCGTAATTACCCGGATGGTAATGGCCGGCCGTCTTCATAAATTCCCCGCCTAAATGGTCCGCCTTTATCACGGTCACGTCGTAGCGAAGCTTATATTTTTCAAGCAGCGCGTTATCAGCGGTGGCGTGAAGGTCGCGGTACATAAAATACAGGTCGCGCGGCTCTTTGACAGAACTATCTGCCAGCACCTCGCGCATCTCATCTATAGTCCTTATCGCCGGCTCCGGCTTGGTCAAGCCCTCGCCGATAAGCAGGCGCGCGGTTTTAACGTCCAGTTTCAGATCCAACCCCGAGGTGTGTTTTAGATCCAGCAAAGTATCCATTTTTATCCTACTTTCCTTTCAAGATGTCTTTTAATTTCCTGTGGTTAAATTCTTCCACTTCTTTTCCGGTCGACAACTTCAGGCCTTCATCGGCGATCCTGCGCGCCGTATCCATAGTTAAAGCGCAGACGACCTGTTTCACTTCAGGTATGGAAAAAGGCGACATGCTGAATTCATCCAGCCCCAATCCCAGCAGCATAGGCACAAAAGCCGGGTCGCCCGCCATTTCACCGCACATGCCCACCCATATCCCGGAGTTGTGCGCCGAATCGATAACGGTCTTGATCATCCGCAGCACTGCCGGGTGCGCCGGCTCATAAAGATAAGCCACCTTCTCGTTGGCGCGGTCTATGGCCAGGGCGTACTGGATAAGATCGTTGGTCCCGATACTGAAGAAATCCGACTCCCGGGCCAGCAGATCCGCCGTCAGGGCGGCGGAGGGGACCTCGATCATCGTGCCTACCTCAATATTCTCATCGTAAGGCACCTTCTCTGCTTTTAGCTCTTTCTTGGCTTCTTCAAGTAAACTGTTCGCTTGCCTGATCTCCTCTATCCCCGAGATCATCGGGTACATAATGCGCAGCTTGCCGAACACCGAAGCCCTTAATATCGCGCGCAGCTGGATCTTGAATATGTCCGGCCTGGCTAAACAAAAACGTATGGCGCGCCATCCCAGGAACGGGAACATCTCATGCGGCACCTGCAGCTGCGAGATGAATTTATCCCCTCCCAAATCCAGGGTCCTTATGGTAACAGGGTAAGGTTTCATGAGGTTAGCCACATGTTTATAGGCCTCGAAATGCTCATCCTCGGTCGGCAAGTCCTTCCTGTTCATGTAAAAGAACTCTGTCCGGTAAAGCCCGATACCTTCGGCGCCATATTGCTTGATCGCGGGTATCTCTAAAGGTAATTCAAGGTTAGCGGCTACCTCTATCTTCCTGCCGTCAATAGTCTGGGCTACGATCTTCCGAAGACCTATGAGCTTCTTGCCGATATCCTTATATTTGACCGCTTCCTTACGGTAAAACTCCAGGGTCTTTTCGTCAGGATTGATAATGACTACGCCGTTTGCCCCGTCAACTATCAGGATATCCCCCGCCTTGATCTTGGCTGTCGCCTCCTCGGTCCCGACAACCGCGGGGATCTCCAGGGACTTGGCCATGATCGCCGTATGAGAAGTCTTGCTCCCGATGTCGGTGACAAAACCGCGGACATCATTCTTGTGCATGCTGGCGGTATCCGAAGGCGAAAGGTCGGCAGAGACGATGATCACCGGCTCTTTCAGGCCGTCAAGCTTGCTGTGAGTCTTCCCCAGAAGGTTGCGCAGGATCCTCTTGCCGATATCATTGACATCGATGATCCTTTCCCGCAGGTATTCATCTTCTATCTTGGAAAAAACATTGACATATTTCTTTAAGACCTTGGAGAACACATAGGCGACGTTGAGGCGCTCCTTCTTTAAGGTGTTGATGACCTCTTCGATGAGCATACGGTCCTCAAGCACTAAAAGGTGCGCGTCGAATATCTCCGCGGTATCATGCCCCATCTCTTCGGAGATCTTCTTCTGGAGGTTCAAGATCTCCTTGCGCGTCTTGATGATCGCCTCTTCGAAAAGCTGGATCTGCAGGGGGATCTGGTCTTCCTTGATCTCCTGGGCGATAATATTAAATTCCTCTTTACCCAGCTTGTAAGCGGGGCCTATCGCGATACCCGGAGCCGCGGGGATACCTTTAAGCTGCACTTTTTCGCTCATTCTTCACCGCCGATCAGCTTTTCCAGTTCGACTATCGCCATTTCCGCGTCATCGCCGTTGACCTCAATGCGGATAATGCTCCCTTTTTCCGCGCCGAGCATAAGGATACCCATGATGGACTTGCCGTTCACGGCCTCCTTGCCCTTTTTGAGGGTGATCTCAGAGTTGAACTTATTGGCGATCTGCACAAATACCGCCGCAGGCCGCGCATGCAAACCCTGTTTATTCTTGATGACTATCTTTTTTTCTATTACCGCCATATTATTCTTCTTCCAGCAATCCCAGTATCGTCCTGGCTAATTTTGCCGAATCATGCCGGACGTAATCCGAAATGGTTATTATATCCGCCTCAATGACCTTGCATCCTAAAGAATTGAACTTTGCCGCCTCGGCGGCTATCGGATAAGAATTCTCCTGTTTATAACGCTCCAGCCACTCATCGGGGACCTTGCCGTTATTCACGATGCAATAATCCACGATCTTAGGGTGGCTGTGTTTTATAATGACGTTCAAGTGGTCAAAAGCGCTGAATTTATCGGTCTCGCCGTATTCGCTCATCACATTACAGACGTAAACCTTCATCGCGTTGGAGGCCACAATGGCGTCGGTGATCTCTTTTATCAAAAGATTGGGAATGATGCTGGTATAAAGGGAACCCGGCCCCAATATGATTATATCCGCCTGCTGAATAGCCTTGACCGCCTCGGGAGTCGCGGCCACATCAGGCGGCGTCAAATATACTTTTTCGATAGGCTTGTGCCCTTGAGGTATCTGGACCTCCCCCAACGCCAGGGAACCATCATTATATTTCGCGCTCAATACCACCTTATCCAGCGTCGAAGGGATGACCTGCCCGCGGATAGCCAAGACCTTGCTTGATTCTTTTATCGCCTTTTCAAAATCACCGGTCAATTGCGTCATCACGGTGATGAATAAATTCCCGAAATTATGCCCGGAAAACTCCGAATCCTTATTAAAACGGAACTGGAACAGGTCGCGCATCAGCGCCGGCGCGTCGGCCAAAGCCACCAGGCAGTTACGCAGGTCTCCCGGAGGGAGGATGTCAAACTGTTCCCTTAACCTGCCCGATGAACCCCCGTTATCCGCGACCGTTACGATCGCCGCGATATTGGACGTATATTCCTTCAGCCCCTGCAAAAGCACGGAGAGGCCCGAACCGCCGCCTACCGTTACTATGCGGGCGCCCCGGCCGAGGTGGCGCTGCTTGAACATTATATCCGCCAGCTCCATATCGTGCTGGGGCAGGAGTATGGTTATGACGGAACGCAGCATCCTCTTGACCGCAGTAACCAGCAGGATGACGCCGCATAACAATACTATTACCGCTAAGACCTTTAAAAAGAACAACGGCTCAGCCTGGAATTTAAGCGAACCGGTGATTATAAGCAGGATGCCGATACTCCCCAGGAGGATCCAGCGTTTTATCCCCATCCCGGGATAGAGCCACTTAAAACTGCTGAAGATCCCGTGGTTCAATAAATTCCTAAATCTTTTTTTCATCTTCCTGGGTGATTATCTTGACAATGCTCTTCTCATCCTTGCAGGAACGCAGGTTCTCCCTGAAATACTTATCCTTCAGAAGGCGGCATATCCTGGCCAGGGCTTTCAAGTGCGGGCCGGCTGAATCCTGGGGCGCCACCAGCAGGAATACGATGTGCACGGGCTCTCCGTCGAGAGAATCAAAATCCACGCCCTGCTTGGACAGGCCGAAAGCCGCCACCAGCGAGTTGACATAATCGATCTTGGCATGGGGTATCCCGATGCCCTGGCCGATGGCCGTCGAACCCAGCTTTTCCCTGGCCATAAGGGCGTCGATCAGCTTGGCGCGGTGGCTTTTCTCGATGTCGCCGGCGCTGATCAAGGCGTCCACCAGCTCTTTAATGACATCTTCTTTCTTGGTAGCTTTTAGTTCCGGCATGATCGCCTTCTTGGAGAGAAATTCCATGATCTTCATACTTGTGCTCCTTTCATTATGATTAAGGTGGAGCGGCGGACGGGGCTTGAACCCGTGACATCCTGCTTGGCAAGCAGGCATTCTACCACTGAATTACCGCCGCGTTATTTACGATAAAGGAAAGGTGATTTTCAAAAATGGGCGGAAGAGGATTTGAACCTCCAAGGGTTGCCCCAATAGCTCCTAAGGCTATCGCGTATGCCAATTCCGCCATCCGCCCGTCAAACTTGCTGACATTTATTTTTTTGATACTGCGATATCGGGGTTTTCAGCCTTATGACGGCGCGACTTGCTGTAAATTTAGTGAGCCACGGAGGACTCGAACCTCCCACACCTACCTTAAAAGGGTAGTGCTCTACCTGATGAGCTAGTGGCCCAAGAGTAAATCTAAAGATCAAAAATCAAATATTAAAACTAAAACTCCAATAGCTCCTTCTCTTTGGCTTTTAAGATCTCTTCGACCTTTGCCGTATATCTATCTACGATCTTCTGAAGCTCATCAATGCTCCTGAATTTATCGTCCTCGGTGATAGCCTTGTCCTTCTCCAGCTTCTCCAGCGCTTCCTTGGCGTCGCGCCTGATAGTGCGAAGCGAGATCCTGCCCTCTTCCGACATCTTCTTGACCACCTTATCCAGCTCTTCTCTTCTTTCCTTGGATAACTGCGGAATAGACAGGCGGATCAGCTTGCCGTCGTTAGAAGGCGTGACCCCGAGGTTGGATTTCATCAGCGCCTTTTCTATCTCGGGTATCGCCGAAGGATCCCAGGGCTGTATGACGATCAGGTGCGCGTCGGGCACGGAAATAGCCGCCAGCTGCTTTAACATGGTCAGTGTCCCGTAATAATCGATGTGGATACCTTCGACCAGGTGAGGGCTTGCCCTGCCCGTGCGGATCTCCGAGAATTCCCTGTTGACCGCGTCAATGGCTTTCTTGAATTTTTCTTCAGTTCCGTGCAAGACCTCTTTGGAAGTCATATCCACCTCCGTGAAGTTAATGGCTCTATTTTACTACCGTTCCGACCTTCTCGCCCAGCACGACCCGCTTGATATTGCCTTCCTTGTTCAGGTTAAAAACAATTATCGGCAGCTTATTATCCATACAAAGGCTCACGGCTGTGGCGTCCATTACTCTTAAGCCCTTATTTAAGACATCGATATACCTGAGGTTATCAAACTTCTTTGCTTTCTTGTTGACCATAGGGTCTTCGGAATATACTCCGTCCACCTTGGTGGCTTTTAAAATAACCTGCGCGTTTATCTCCATCGCCCGTAAAGCGGCGGCTGTGTCGGTGGTAAAATAAGGATTGCCTGTCCCGGCGACAAATATCACGACCCGCCCTTTTTCAAGATGCCTTATGGCGCGCCTGCGGATGTAAGGCTCGGCAACCTGGTGCATCTCTATCGCCGTAAGAACGCGGGTAGGCATGCCCATCTTCTCGAGCATATCCTGCAGCGCCAGCCCGTTTATTACGGTAGCCAGCATCCCCATATAGTCGGCGACAGACCTGACCATGTCCAGGCCCTTTTGATGGATATTCTCCTGGCCGCGGAAAATATTTCCCGCGCCAAGGACTATCGCCACCTCCACTCCCAGCTCTTTGACTTCCTTGATCTGCCGGGAAATGGATATCAGCACCCCCTGGTCAATGCCGAATTCCTGCTTGCCCTGGAGGGCCTCGCCGCTTAGCTTTAAGACGATCCGTTTAAACAATGATTTTGTCATTCGCCGATCTTGTAACGCGCATACCTTCTGATAACGATATTCTCACCGATCTTGGTGATCAAATCCGCCAATAAGTCTTTGATGGACAGAGAAGGATTCTTGATAAAGGCCTGCTCCATAAGGCAGCTTTGCTTGCAGAATGCATCAAAGTCAGCCTGCTCCTTGGTGATCTCCGCCGGCACGTCTTCCCTGCGGATATAAGCCGGGTTGCACGCCGCTATCTGCATTGCCACGTCCTTGGCGAACTGGCAGAAGTCGCTGTTACGGGCGACAAAATCGGTTTCGCTGTTGACTTCCAGCAATACGCCTATTTTATTGCCCGCGTGCACGTAAGCTTCTATCCTGCCTTCCTTGGAGACCCTGTCCTGCTTTTTATCGGCCAACTCCATGCCTCTCCTGCGCAGGATCAAGACCGCCTTTTCTATATCCTGCCCCGCCTCTTCAAGCGCGTTCCGGCAATCGCCTATGCTGGCGGAGCTTTTTTCGCGCAGCTTCTTGATCAGATCTAACTGTACTGCCATGTCATTTCCCCTTTATATTTTCTTTTTCAAAGCCGGCTTTTCAACGACCGGTTTCTTGGCCTTGCGGGCGAGCTTTTGCTCTTCCGTCTCGGTCTCGACTATCTCACCGATCTCCTTGATCTTGCTTTCCTCTTCGCTGGTGATGGCAGCTGCCGTTTCATCCGTAGCTGCCGGGTTCTTGGCCAGCGTAACCGTTTCCGTGCTGCTCAGGTAAGACAAGAACTTCTTACGGCCTTCGATTATACCTTCGGTGATATAGGTCGTGATAAGCTGGATCGATTTAATCGCGTCATCGTTGCCCGGGATAGGATAATCGATCTTATCCGGGTCGGAATTAGTATCGATAAGCGCGACGATGGGTATCCCAAGCCTTCTTGCTTCCAGTACCGCCGTTTCTTCCTTCTTTGGGTCGACGATGTACATGGCAGAGGGCATTTTTTCCATTTGCACGATGCCGTTGAAGTCTTTCTTGAGTTTGGCTAATTCTTTTTCAAGATGCGAGACTTCTTTCTTGGTGAATTTCGCGTAGGTCCCGTCCACCTTCATCTTCTCGATCGCCTTTAACCGCGCGATGCTCTTTTTGATGGTGGCAAAATTAGTAAGCATCCCGCCCGGCCAGCGCTCGCTTACCCAATACATCCCGCAACGCTGCGCCTCGGATTGTATCATCTCCTTAGCCTGCTTCTTAGTACCGACTAAAAGAACGGTATTTCCCTTAGCTGTCAGGTCCACCATGAAATCCCGGGCCTTATTCAGGCATTCCTCGGTCTTTTCAAGGTCGACAATATAAATACCGCTCCTCTCCCCGAAGATGAATTTCTTCATTTTCGGATTCCAACGTTTGGCCTGGTGCCCAAAATGCACACCCGCTTCTAACAGTTGTTTTACCAGTTCACTAGGCAATTCACTCCTCCTTCTTTAGGAATAATCTCTCGTAAAACGACAAAATCTCACCCTACGAGAAGCCTTTTACGCCCGTTCCTTAAAATAACGGCGTAAAAAGCAACGTTTGTTTAAAGTAATCCCTGAACCGGGATTACTACCCATTGTAAAACAGTAATTATAACATAAATCCGCTTATATGCAACAATTTTTAAGGCCTGGCGGGCAAAAAACCGGTGTTTAAGCGGGGGGTAAAATCCCTGCCCTGGTGCTCTCCTGTATCTGATAAAGCCGGCTATATAAGCCGTTTTTCTTCAGAAGCTCTTCGTGAGTACCTTTTTCCACGATCTTTCCCTTGTCTAATACTAAGATCTGGTGCGCCATGCGCACGGTAGAAAGCCGGTGCGCTACAATAAATACGGTGCGGCCCTGGATAAGGCGGTCTATTGCCTGCTGGACGATACGCTCGGATTCGGTATCCAGCTGCGAGGTTGCTTCGTCCAGGATCAAGATCGGGGGGTTCTTAAGCAAGGCCCTGGCAATAGCGATGCGCTGCTTTTCCCCGCCGGAGAGTTTCAGGCCCCTGTCTCCTATCACAGTATCATAACCTTCAGGCATTTTTGATATAAAGTCATCCGCGTAAGAGAGTTTCGCCGCCTTCCTGATATCTTCCAACGACGTCTGAGGCCTGCCGTAGGCAATATTAGCTTTAACGGTATCATTAAAAAGGATGGTTTCCTGGGTTACGATGCCGATCTGGCCGCGAAGCGAATTAAAGGTAAAACCCCGGATATCCTTGCCATCGATGAGGATCTTTCCTTCTTTGGGGTCATAAAAACGCGGGATCAGGTCGATCAGGGTGGATTTCCCCGTTCCGGAAGGCCCGACTATAGCCGTGACCTCGCCGGTCCTGACCTTAAAACTTATACCATCCAGGACGATCTGGTCAGTATAGCTAAAGCGCACATTCTCAAAGGCGACCTCGTTCTTTATCTGGCTAAGCTGCGCGGCGCCGGGCTTCTCGACCACGCTGGGCTGCCTGTCTAAAACCTCGTAAATGCGCGCGCTGGCCGCCAGCGCCTGCTGGTTCAGGGCGTTAACCTGGCTTAATTTCTTAAAAGGCCTGATCAGCGAGAGCATCGAGCCGATAAAAAGCCCGAATACCCCGAATGAAAGCGTGCCGTTGATGACTTCGCGCCCCGTATACACAAAAACGAACACCCCGGCTATGGCGCCTATGAATTCCGTGGCCGGCCCGGAAATAAGGGTGCGCTTGATGGATTTCATCAATACCTTATAATATTCATCATTGCTCTTATTAAACCGCTCGACCTCGTAATCCTCCATCGAAAAGGCTTTGACAATACGGTTCCCGAAGATAGTCTCGGATAATATGGATGTTACATCCGCGATCTTTTCCTGCGACTTCTTGGAAAGTTTTCTCAATATCTTGCTCAGGCCCACGATAGGCATGCTGATAAGGGGCAGCATGATAAAAGCCACAAAGGCAAGTTTGGGATAGATGAAAAAGATAAGGAAGGTGAATAATACCACCTGGAAACCCTGGTAGATCAGGTCAGTGAGGCCGTAAGAAAGGGAATTCTCGATAAGCCGCACATCATTGGTGATCCGGGATACCAATTCGCCGCTGCGCTTCTGGGTGAAATAATCAAGGGAGAGCCCCTGCATTTTTTTATACAGCATTGAACGCACGTCGCGGCTGACCCGCTGGCCGATATCCGACATAAGATAACTCTGCAGGAAGGCAAAAAAACCCTTGAGCAGGAACAGGATCAGCACCGCCCAGGCCATGATATTAAGGAGCTTACCCGGCGGCGTGGCGTTGACCAGGTTAATAAAATTCGCCACAAAATCCGGCAGTTTAGCCGGGATGATTATCTGTTTATTGGTCAGGACTTTATCGGCAAGCGGCACCATCATCGACAGGGAGACCCCGTCAAAAAGGGCGGAAAAACCCATGGCGATAGCGGCCACGATGAACAAGCCCAGGTGCGGCCTGATAAACCTTAAAAGACGCAGATATTCTTTCATAGTTTTACAATGATAGCATATTATAGGATATTTGTCGAGGCGAAAAGAGGCTAAAAAACGCGGCAAAAGACGGCTTACTGGCTATTTTCCCTGCTATATCCATTAATCAGCAGGGAATACTTAAAAACCCCTCCCCCTTTTATTTTTAGGGGAACGTGGGGATCATTCTTGCTTATCCAAAAATCGAACTGGCCGGGCGTCCCGCTAAAGCGGTATGCCTCATAGGAGCGCCCGCCTACCTCTATTTTCTCAATTGCCGACAGCTTGACCTCGATCTTCTTGGGGATCCTGAAAGTCCGCGTCCATCCTTTACTAAAAGGAACGGCCTGACGTTGGTGAAAAGGAAGGATTATGGCGTTATAGATCGGCCCGTCGGCCTTAAGCAGCGTTTCTTCAGTCTTTTTCTTGCCTTTGAACTTGCTTATCTTGACCGTAAAATTGCTCTGGTCGTATTCCTCAATAATATGTTCCCTGCCGAACCAGCCGGAGACATCCCGGTCCACCTTGAGCACCAAAAAGCTTACCGGGTCGCTATAGATCTTTTCGATATCCTTAAAGCCCCCGACATGGGTCTCAAAGATCACCAGCTGGGCGGGTTTTCCGTCTAGCTGAACCAGGCCCACCTCCCTGTACTGCGCCGTTCCCTTCAGAGGGCTTATGGTATAAGAGATCCTTTCACTGGTGCGTTTTACGGCAAGATCGGCTTTCGCCGGAGGCTTAGGATGAGGCTTGACCGAAAAAGCTGCCGATAAAATAATAGCCGCTAAGATAATAACTGTTATGAATACGTATAATATCCGTTTCATGTAATTAAACCACCTCCATCACCACAGGGGTGATATCATCATACTTTAAGCTGATATTATACCAAAGAAGAATTTAGTTGCAATGGTAAAGGGGCTTTGTTATTATCTAACCATGGCCAAGCAAAACATCCTTATTGTCGCCGGCGAGGCGTCAGGCGAGCTTTATGCCTCGCACCTCGTCAGGGCGATCAAAGAAATTGACCCCAAGGTCAGGTTTTTCGGCCTGGGGGGCGAGAGAATGCGCTCTGAAGGCGTAGAGCTCTACTGTAATATCGTTGAGATCGCAGTGATGGGGTACCTGGAAGTCGCCAAGTCCCTGCTGAATTTTAAGAAGATATTCGATGGCTTGTTAAAAAAGGTGGATAAGTCGCCTTGCGACCTGGCTATCCTGGTCGATTATCCCGATTTTAACCTGAGGTTGGCTAAGGAATTAAAGAAAAGAGGCATCCCGGTCATCTATTATATCAGCCCGCAGGTCTGGGCCTGGAAGAAAAAAAGGCTGAAAACCATCAAAGAAGTAGTGTCCAGGATGATCGTCATCTTCCCTTTTGAGGAGGAGATATACAAGAAAGAAGGCATTCCTGTTTCCTTCCCCGGTAATCCTCTTTTGGACATTGTCGTTCCCTCCTTAAGCAAGAAAGAATTATTCAACAAATTTCATATACCCGGCAGCCGTTACACCGTGGCCCTTCTGCCCGGCTCCCGCACCAGCGAAGTAAAAAGCCATCTTCCTATTATGCTGGACACGGCAAAAATATTGAAAGACCGGGCGCGCGATATTGAGTTCCTGGTCCTGCGCTCTCCGACTGTCAAAGAGGATGTGTTCAAAGATATTATGCGGAATTATCAATTGCCGCTGTATCTCTTATCAGGCGCGACTTACGAAGGTATTGCCGCTTCCGATTTTGCCATTGCGGCCTCAGGAACGGCGACCCTGGAAACGGCCATCCTGGGTACTCCGATGGTCCTGATGTATAGAGTGGCTTTCCTGACCTGGGTATTAGTCAGGCTGCTGGTTAAATTACCGTATGTGGGGATAGTCAATATCCTGTTCAAGAAAAAGATCGTCCCGGAATTCCTGCAATTTGACGCCAAGGCGGAAAGAATCGCGCCCGTTGTCATCAAAGCCCTCACTGAGCCTGAAGAACTTGCGCAAATGAAAGCCTCGCTTCTTAAGGTAGGGTCGATCCTGGGGGAAAAAGGGGCCAGCCGGAGGGCGGCGAAGATTATTTTAGATTTTCCGGAAAACGCTTAGCCATTTCAATGCGCTCGCCTATCGGCGGGTGGTCAAAAAAGAATATCTTTATTACCGGGGCGGGATCGCTGTCGGCGAGATTCTGCTCGCCCAGCTTGCGCATAGTCGAAATAAACGCTTCCTTTAATCCCGTGACTTCCAAAGCCATCCTGTCGGCGTCACGCTCAAAACA
>Ga0265297_10005781_pt1 | contig 18482 bp, 13 predicted proteins | sample Munlanlwell13791_FD_192502 | JGI IMG/M metagenome (GOLD analysis project Ga0265297, IMG submission 192502) | Leachate microbial communities from a municipal landfill in Southern Ontario, Canada - Leachate well 137-91 | ecosystem: Engineered > Solid waste > Landfill > Unclassified | place...
GAAGGGACTTGTGACAGAGCCACAACCACTCATTCAAAATCAAGATGTCAATGAACTTACTTTGTTTTAAAAATTAACGCATCAGTAGTAATTTATGATTATTTGTTATTCCTGAAGTAAAAGTACGATTGAATAGAAAACGGTTAAAACTATATCAACGAAACAGCTTTATTAATCGCCACTACCAGTAATTTTCTCTGTAAATCAGCAACCGCATATACTTATTATGTAATTGTATGGTAAACATGAATCTGTTGATTAAAAACGGTCATTCGTTGATAATATTTTATTCATGATATGAGCTCATATAAATTGCACTTAAATTAAAAAAAATGAGGTCAGGTATTTTAAATAATCTGGAGAGTGTAACCTGTACGTATAGTCCGATATCTTTAAAAGAGATGAAAGATATCCGACTAATGGACCGGGATGACAAGAAATACATTGCCACTACTTCGGATATCCGTACACTACTTGAGAAAGCCGGCGAAGAGTATTTGATACAGGAGTTAGATGGGAGAATCAGAATATCGCATTATCGGACGATATATTATGACACCCCGCACAATGACCTTTTCATGATGCATCAAAATGGTAAAAAAAACAGGGAAAAGATTAGGGAAAGATGTTATGTGGACTCCTCCCTGGCATTTTGTGAAGTAAAGAAGAAGAACAATCACGGCCGTACATCAAAATCAAGGATAGAGACACCATTCGGAGATTCAATGAGGTTAAATGAGATTAGAGAGTTTGTGGCCCGGAACTCAGGTTTGGATCCTGATAAGCTTGTGGTCTCTCTGTTTAATGATTTTCACAGGATAACCCTGGTAAACAGGAGGATGACCGAGAGGGTGACGATAGATTTCGATATAAGCTTCAGAAATTTTTTAAATGGAGTGGAGAGAGAATTGTCGGGACTTGGAGTCATAGAGATTAAAAGAGACGGTAATACACAGTCGCCTATTTCAGATATTCTCACTGATATGAGAATCCACCCGGCAAGATTCAGTAAATTTTGTGTCGGCTTTCTGATAACTGACAAGGAGATGAAGCGTAATAATTTTAAGTGTGACCTTATTAAAATGGATAAATTAACTGATTACAGATATGGATATTCCAATTGATCTTGCTGATGCTGCAACCGGTGATGCTCCGGTGCTTGACTGGAACATGTGGTATTTTGTAGCACATTTTCTGATAAATTTTATAGTCGTAATGATTATAAACAGACTTCTATACTACCCTAAAAGTAAACGGAGAGATTATTTTTTCACATTTACCCTTATAGGTGTCAGTATATTCTTAATGATCTTTCTCCTTGGAAGCGTGAAGATTAAAGTGGGATTTGCACTTGGACTCTTTGCAATTTTCGGGATTATAAGATATCGGACTGAGAGTGTGCCTATCCGCGAGATGACCTATCTCTTTGCCATTATTGCAATATCTGTGATAAACGCACTGGCCTCGGAGATAACTTATCTTGAACTTCTGTTTACCAACCTTATTTTCATCCTGACAATCTGGTTGTTGGAAAGTAAGAGGTGGCTCAAGCATATATCTTGCAAAGTGATTCAATATGATAAGATTGCCTTGATAACACCCGATAAAAAGGATGAATTGCTGGATGACCTTAAAAAACGGACTGGGTTGAATATAAATAAGATAGAAATTGGAAATATTGACTTTCTGAAAGATTCAGCCATAATCAAAGTATATTATGAGCCTCTTACCGATGAGGTAAATACGGCAGAGGCAATCTTCAAGATGCCAAAAGAGAACGAATAGAGACTAATGATATGAAAAAGGGATTTCTAATACTATTTCTTACATCACTTTTCTCTCCGGTATTGTTCGCCCAAGATGATGCCGGTCTGTGGCTTAATGGTGATATAAACTTTAAAATTGCGCCAAAGTTGCAATTGGAAGTAGCTGAAAGTTTCCGTTTAAGAGAGAGCCTAGGTGAAATAGATAGGTCTGAAACCTCATTGGACCTTTCATACAAATTCTTCAAATTCCTCAAGGCAGGAGGAGTATATGACTTCATCTGCTACAATCATCCCACAAAGGATTGGGAAGCCAGGCACAGGTATAAAATATATGTAACAGGAGATTTTTCCATAAACAGATTTAATATATCTGTCAGGGAGATGTTTCAGAGCACATACAGGGTGGGAGTGGAAGAGACTTCAACCAGAGCGAACCCCAAAATGATTCTCAGGTCAAGAGTTATGGCAGAGTATGACATAAAAGGCAGCCGGTTCACTCCTTATCTCTCAGCCGAGTATTATAATACTTTAAATGATCCTGTCAAGAACGAGTTGATTAAAACCAGGTATACAGCGGGGACAAAGTATAAGATAAACAAGAGGAATTGCTTAGAGATTTTTTATCGTCACATTTCAGAGAAGGACGAGGATGATGTAGAGGGATCAAATATACTGGGGATAGGCTATTCATACAAGTTGTAAACATAATGAGTATCTTTGTTTTGAAATCCAAAGAGATGACAGGTTCAGGAAAACAGCGGAAGATAGAGAACGTAATATATGGGACCTTATGGTTGCTTATATTTTGCGTTCCCTTTACTGACTATCTTATAACAGAGGATGCAACCCTGATATGGAGAGATTGTTACAGAACCTGGCTTGCCCTGCTGCCTTTTTTCATTGTCTTTGTATTGAACAATTTCTTTGCATTACCCTTATTATTTGCAAAAAAGAGGTACTGGAGCTACTCCGGAGTAATCATCTTTACAATTATTCTGGTTTTTTCTGTCTATCCGCTTTTAGTGAAAAAGGATGAGCCTCGTCCTAGGGATTTTCCTATACCGAGAGAGCAAATGGCCCCTGATCCGGGACAAGGGATTGAAAAATTTTCCGGAAGACCCCCGGGAGAGAAAGCAACAATGCCGCCTCCAGGAGATATGGATTTTAAAAAGTTAAAAAGACCACACCCTTTAATCAGTCCGCGTACGGGAGATTTTACGTTTACCAATATGCTCATAGCATTGCTATTGGTAGGATTCAATCTCGGAGTCAATCTTTTTTTCAGATCCATAAATGATCAAGAGGTACTTAAAGAGTTGGAGAAGCATAATCTTCAATTTGAGCTTGACTATCTCAAAGGCCAGATAAACCCGCATTTTCTTATGAATATGCTCAACAATATTCACGCTTTGGTGGATATTGACGCGGAAAAGGCAAAAGAGACGATAATAGGTTTTTCAAAACTTATGAGATACGTGCTTTACGATGGAAGTCAGAAAAGCATAGGTCTCGAAAAAGAGATTGAATTTATAAGAAATTATGTCGGACTAATGTCTATACGATACCCTCAGGATGTTGACATCCAACTCTCCTTGCCCAAAATAGTACCCGACATACAGATACCACCCATGCTTTTTGTCTCCTTTATAGAGAACTCATTCAAGCATGGTATAAGCTACAGGAATCGTTCATTCGTTGATATCTCCCTTTCGTTGGACGAGAGCAAAATATATTATATTGTCAGAAACAGCGTATGGTCAAGCGTGGAAGAGACTCCTCAAGGGGAAAAATACGGAACGGGAGGAATCGGGCTTGTAAACACAAAGAAAAGACTTGACCTTATCTACGGCAACACATACAGCCTGATTACAGAGAAAACAGAGACAGAGTATAAAGTAAACCTTACAATTCCATTAAAATGTTAAGATGTCTTGCAATTGATGATGAGCCGTTGGCTCTTGCCCAAATCACAGGGTATATCAAAATGGTTCCCTTTTTGGAGTTGGTCGATTCATGCAGGGATGCCTTTTCAGCACTGAACGTACTGTCAAAAGCCAACATCGACCTGATATTTGTCGATATAAACATGCCTGACCTCAATGGACTGGATTTTGTAAAATCTTTGACAACAAGGCCTATTGTGATTTTTACTACAGCTTATTCCGAATATGCTATTGACGGATTCCGTGTAGATGCCCTTGATTACCTGCTTAAACCATTCAGTTACAAGGATTTTCTCAAATCTGCCAATAAGGCGCTGCAGCAGTATGAGATGCAGACTATCTCAAAAGAGGGTCCAGGAAGGATTCCGGCAAACGCGGGTGAGGAGGAATTCCTGTTTGTAAAGGCTGACTATAAAATAATCAAGATAAAGATATCTGAGATAAAGTATATTGAAAGTCAGAGTGAATATGTCAAGATATACCAGCTCAATGAAAAACCGATCATGACACTGCTTAGTCTGAAATCAATCGAAGAGAGACTTCCGTCCGGCACATTCATGAGAGTTCATCGCTCTTACATAGTGAATTTGTCGTTGGTCAAAGAGGTCTCAAGGGCGGGGATTGTTTTCGAGACAAAGGCAATAGTTCCTGTCGGAGAGCAGTATAAGGAAAAATTTAACGAGTATATCAATCAGCACTCGCTACTCAAACACTGATTTCCAATCATACTTTCAATAATACGATCAAAAAGTGGCTCGTTGTTTTCGATAAAGTAGCGGGCGGCCTCCTCAAGGGCCTCAATGTTTTTTTCTGAGGCATTGTCCATGCGCGGATCTGCAGAAAGCAGAGGTGGTTCTATCCTTATATAACTCTCCGGAACGCCGCCCGCCCCGAACAGTTGTTGCATCTGAAAATCCACTGTCTCTGCAACAGAGGAGGAGAGAATGTCAATTATCGGTTGTAGCCATTGAAGAAATCCGAATTTATGGGTCTTTTCCCACTTGTAGGGACGTATCACCTTACCTGTCCCAACCGAAAGCATGCAATAGTCACGTATCGGTTTTTCCGGCCAAAGTTTTACCCCCTCAACGTATGCACACATAGAGGGGTTGTTTGCAAACACTCCGCCATCGACAAGATGCCTCGAAGTGGCATCTCCGGCAAATATCCTTGCCGGAGAGAAGTATGTTGGAGCGGCAGATGTTGCCCGGGCAATATCGACAAGTTTGTAATCCGCGGCCTTCCCATGTTTTCGAATGTTATATTTACTGAAAAAGAGAGCCTTGCGCATACTGAGATCATACGATGTCACCAGAAAGTCCTTTACCACTTCGGATGAGTATGTGTTTCCCATGAGTTTCCTTGAGAAAGAGTATAAAGCCTTTTCGGAGTATCGGCTCCGGAAGAGTCCCAAGCCGGAGATGATTTTATATCCCAGGCTTTTATGAAACAGAGACGGGCCGTACTCTCTGTAAAAATTCCTTATCTGAGTGGCGGTGTATTTAGGTCTTCCGGGATTATTTTCGTCGGGAGTAAGGTAGAGACAAGTAAGAATACCGCCTGTGGAAGTTCCTGCTATCAGATCAAAGCAGTCGGCAATTCTTAGTTCCGGGTTTTTACCTGCAACCTGCATTCTTGTTTCCAGATGCGCAAGAATTGAAGCAGGAATAATCCCCCTGATTCCTCCACCATCAAGGGTTAGCAAATGAACCTTTTCAGGATTAATGTCCATAACAAAAGAATTTGTTATGACAATATACTCAATTATTGCGATTTATTCAAGAGAATAAATAGAAGAGGATGCATATAGATGACTAAATCCAAATATTAACCCAAAATAAATGCACCCCCTCCGTATTGTTCCGTATATTACCTCTTAATGTCGTTAATCTCGTTTATAAATGCGTTCCTTTCTTGATTCCTGAATATACTGTTCACCCTCTCCTTAAAAGCGCCTGTAGTGCCACCGGTGAAAAACTTGTAAGTTAAGGTGAATAAAAAGTATTGTCTTACAATGTTATAACGGGTTTCCTGTATGTAAAAGTCACTGACAGCTCTCTGTATGTTCTTGTTTTGGTTTAAAATATCCCTGGCAGATAGGGTAGCAATCAACTTGTTCCTTATAATTGACTTGGATAAATTTGCATTCCACAGAAGGTAAGGTTTGTCGTTCTGCCCTTTGTAACCGCTGAAAAACTGATATGATATATCACTCCTGAAGTTAATCTCAAGAGGCAATATATAGCTTATGCTTCCGTCAATACTATTTCTCCATGTAGAATTTTTCTTTCCTGGATAGATTGAGTTTTCGGACAATTCATAATTAAACGAAGCTCCGACGTCAACCCTTAAGTCACCATAGTTAATGGTCAGGTCGGCTTTCTCACCGAATACAACTCTTTTTGTAACATTCCTGGTCCCATCTATATATGAGATGTTGTTATAGTGGCCGGCAGTAATTATGTCTGAAAAACCAAGTACTCCCTTGAAAAAAGGCAAGTTTGTCATCAATCTGGACTGTACTGAATAATCTCCACCATCATTGAATGGCATTGAGTATTGCACCCCATTTTCGTCAAACCATGATTTGTTTATTATCCTATTTGCAAAATATGATGCATCAATAAAGAAAAAATAGCCGTTCGCATAGCTGCTCGTACTGCCTGTAATTTTTGATATTTTCATAAAAGCCGAATGTTCGTATTCACCCTTGAGATTCTTGTTTCCCATCCTGAAATAGAGAGGATCTGTATTGTCCGGGACGGGCATCATCTGAGAGAGATCAGGGGTCCTGACGTTGGCCTTGTAATTAATGAAGACTTGAAGCAAATTGGGGGTTGTTATCCTGAACTCTGCCTTTGGTGTTACATTTACAAACCATTTATCAAAGTTGTTGCCTTCTGAATTCCTCTTGATATATGAAGGCATCAGAGATACCCCCACCATGTAGAAACTTGTCTCTCCCTTTCCCTTTGGTTTCTGAAGTTGAAGGTCAAAATTCTGTCGTAGCTCGGTATTATCCGACCTGTCAGAAAGGGTTGGATCCAGTATAGTAAAATTACCGCTGTTGTCAGGGTTGAATGTCTCTTTGTTCAGATTTGAAAACGATGTAGAGAATCCCCAGTTGCCTGCTAAAATCATTTTTTTGGTTAACGGCTCTGTATATGAGAGCTGTGTTGATAATTTGATTGAGTTGTTATCCACATTGTATCTCTGATTACTTTCGTCTGAGATGCGGTTCCTTCCTTCATTTGCACTTCTGTCAAAACCCAGTTTCCCTGTTAAACTCAATGTGCGTCTTGCTTTGTTCATTCTTTTAGTAATCTGGAAATCTGTTGAGAAAGACTCCTGATCTCTTTTCCCTGAATCGTTGCTCTCCCCCTCTTTTATTACAATCCCGGACTCTCCTCCTATTGTCTTGTAATTGGTGGAATTCGAATAATTTCCATAGGTGTATCTTGCCATAGGTTTTATGACTAGCATGATTTTTTTATCATTCCTGCTGATTTCACCGTTTAATATATGAGAGGTCGTATTATTCTCTTTTCTGGCACTGCTCTCGTAGACAAAAGAACTATCCTTTATAAAGTTCTGCCGGTATATATCTGTTTCGGTAATGTTGTCATTCCCTTTGAGATTGTATGATATGTCGGTATTGTACTTATTCTTCGCGCTTGAAAGGTTCAGGTTGCTTCCAAGTGAATAACTGCGGGAGTCCGCAGAGTTAGTCTGAGACGGAGCTCCCGGAAATATTGACGGCTCATTCAGATTTGAGATATTGCCAATGATTGCAATTTGATTATACTTGTTAAAATTGGCTATAAACTCCTTTCCCTTATACCTCTCATCCGTGCCACCCCCGGCACTCACATCACCAAGCCACCCGTTAAGCATATCCTCTCTTACTGCGACATCAACCGTATTGGTACGGGCTCCGTCATCAATGCCGGTAAACTTGGATCTTTCGGATTGCTTCTCAAAGAGCTTTATGTTCTTCAGAATTTTAGCCGGCAGGTTTCTGCTTACAAAAACGGGGTCATTAAAGAAGAATATCCTTCCATTAACGGTTATCTGTTCAATAACCTTACCGTTGGCTGTGATTCTTCCATTATTATCCACGCTCCATCCGGGCAGTTTCTTGAAGAAATCCTCCAGAACATCGGTGTCGGAGAGTTTATAAGCAGCGGCGTTGTATTGGATGGTGTCACCGAGGTATTTGATAGGAACTACATGGTCCTTGACTGTAATTGCATTCAGTTCGGCGGCATTTTCCCTCAACTTAATTACCCCAAGGTCCTTTATATTATTCCCTTGTACAAGCTCTTTTGCTTCAATCTTGATGTTTGGGATAATTTTCATGAAATACCCCATATATTGCAAGGATATCTCGTATTCAGAAATGGGAACGCTGTTGAACCTTATTGCTCCAAGTGTGTCGGAAACGGCGTAGGTAAATACCTCCCGGTTCTTATTATAGTCTATTCTTGTTAGAGTTGCGGTAACCAACCCTAAAGGTGCATTAGTCGAACTATCCCTCACAGAGATGGTTATGTTTGCCTTCATCGTTCCGGCACGTTGGGCATTTGCTGCAGATACGGAAATTATTACTGAGATAATAACTAATATATACCGTCTCATTTCTTTCTTTTCCTGGCTTCAAGGGCTTTTCTTACTGACTCAGCATTCTTCTTTTCCTGATCATCAATAATAAGTCTGCGAAATTGTCGAAATCTTTTTTCTCCAAGTAGCTCTAGAATTGAGTCTGAAACTTCTGCCTCTATTGCATTGTATTGACCTAGAAATTCCGGGTTAGCTTTACCTATAGGTTTCCCATCTCTGTCTACAGGAATTGATTTTTGTATTTTATCTATTAACTTGTTTTTTTCTTCTTTCCTTCCGTCAAGTGTTTTTATTATTGCATTTATTTCCACATCAGAAATTTTTACAATAGACTGATTTGCTTTTATAATAGTACGGAGTTCTTCGCCCTTATATGTGAATATATTAGGCAGGCTTGTAATCTCTTGTGTTTGAGAAAAAAGAGTAAGAGGAAACACTACAAACAAAATAAAAAGAGTTTTTTTCATGATTTGTTAGATTATTAAATTTTTCCGGCTTTCTTAAGTGCTTCCATGGTCCGCCGTTCTTTTTCATCACTTAATAATCTATGAAATTGACGATTTCGTTTTTCGCCTAAAAGATTGCAGACAGACTCGGAAACTTCATCTCTTACAATTTTCAACTTGTTAATGAGTTCCATATCGGCTTTTCCGGTAGGTCTGCCGCTTATATCACGAGGTATAGATTCGGCTGCTTTTTTATTTAACTCAAAATATTCGTTTTTTCTTTCATAAACGATTTTGATTATTGACTCTATCTCTGAATCAGATATTTTTAGCATTGTCTGATTAGTTTTCATTAGAGTCCTAAGCTCTTCGCTTTTATATGAAAAAATATCCTCAAGTCTATTATCTACTTCTATGAATCTTCCACCTATTTCAACCTGAGCCTGAGAGAAAAGTGAATAGGGAAGAATTTGAAATAGTGCAATGATATAGAGGAGACGCACAGATTTAAACATAAATAATCTTTTTTGCATAATATGGTGATAAATATCTTGTTACTAAGATATCTTATATATAGCAATTTAATCCTGCCATATACATCAGTTGCGGAAAGTTACGCTGCAAACCCCGGTAAGCGGCTGTAAAACAGTTATTAAGAAATTAAATGTTGCGAAAAGATTATGCCTTGGAATAATACAGCTAATCTTTATTCAGAAAAGGAAATACCTTGAATACATCGTATGGAAGCCCTTTTTCAGCAAGCAGCTTATCTTTGATCTTGGATTTTATAGTCCTGATGCTTGGCTGATTTGTTACGAGCATCTCTGCAATTTCTCTTGTGGAGAAATCGTTATTAATAAGTACCAATATTACCTTTTCATAGTATGACAGATCTGAAAGGTGAGCTATTTCAGGAAAAGCAGAAACAAAACCCTCTTCTCTTGCTATGTCTGTAATTCCAATCTTGGCCTTTGTCCTGACATTATTCACAGAAGTACTGAGGCTATCATAAATCTCTTTAGAGACCTTTCTGCTACGTGCTGCATCCATGCCCACAGAGTCTATAAACTCAGGCATAAGTCCGGTTGTAGCCTTCAATATTTCATTTATAAACCAGATTAAACTCTTTTCCTCTGATATGGCAGCTATTTTTTTTCTGCATTCCTCCTTGCTCCCCTTGAGTTTTTGTCGAATCTTAGCTTTAGTAATGAGAGAGTATATTGTTAATACCACCATTAGCAAAAATCCTATTATTGCAAAATTGATTATTTGTCTCTTCTCTTTAGTTACAATTTGAAGTTTATGATTAATATTTTCAGAATATTTTTTTAACCGATTTTCTCTTATAATAGATTGCCTTGTATTATTGGCTCGTAATTCACTATAAGCTTCACTCATATAATAATAGGCATTTTCCAGGTCATTGATTTCCTTATAAAAAGAGCTTAGTAAAAAATAATAATAAGATAATTCAATCCCGTCTTTACCACCTGTCTCAACACCCATTTTCAGATATATTATGGAGCTATCTATCTGGTTAAGGTCGTGGAAGCTAATTGATATTGACTTATAAAAGGGAGCAAGACTCTTTTCATTGTTATAAGCTTTCAGATTTTCAGTAATCAGCTTCTTCGTGAAATAAATGGATTTATCCCACATCTTGTATGATCTGTATACAAGAGCCAACTTGGTATAGAGAGAATATCTAACCTCGGGAAGTAGATTGTCTCTTTCAAGGAATGGAAATAAAACTGTATAAGCTTTATCGGCTCTTCCCGGAAAATAGTATAAATCAAAAAAATCAAGTTTGACAAGGTCTTCGTTCAAAGTGTCTCCTAACTTCCGGTATATAGCTGCGCTTTTATTCAGATACGCTTCACAAATAGCTATATTAGCCTCTCTGTTTTTGAACATTCTTGTGTAAAAATCATTACTTCCTTTATTTTCATCATATATTAAACTCGGTTTGAGTTTTTTGTAGATAATTATCTTATTGAGTGCGACACCTAAATCTCTGTATATTAGGGCTTCTACTTGTGGGCAGGAGAATTTGTTCTTTAAGAAGATCCCCTCTGCCTCTTTTAAATTGTCAAGAACAGAAGTGTCGGACAATGAATAACGTACTTTGTTATGCGCTTTATACAATAAGGCCCGGCATAAGTTCCATTCATTTTTGTGGGTTCTGTACCACTCAACTGTTGTGATTATTGAGGTGTCATTTTGTATATAATCCCCGGTGTTTTCTTTTACAATGCTCCATAGAAGATTGTAATATGCCAGGTTCGCCATAGATAATTCATCCTTGTATATGTTGTCAAGGCTGTCCCTGGCAACATCCGGATTACTGTATACAAGCTTATCCACCTGAAAAAGCTGTTTGGCGATTATCTGCTGTTCATCCCTTTCGGAAGAACATGATATCAAGATAAGTGATATGAAAAAAGGTAATAATCTGTACATAAGTACAAAAATATAAATTTACAGATGAAAAGCCACGAATAGACTATTAAAACATCTTCAGGCAAAACACTAATCCATTGCAGGCCTGACAAGGTCAGCAGGCATCTCCTGTTTCCCTGCGGACGGTTTGTCCTTCAGCCTGCCAAAATTCCATTCCAAACGGAATCCCAATATCCGGCCGAGTCTCTCCCTGGATGTAGTCATGATGAAGTTGTCATTACCTATTGTATTCTTCAGAAAACGATGCTTACTGAAAGGATCTTCCAGAGAAATATTAAGGAATAATTTGTCTTTAATCAAGGTCTGAGAGTAACTGAATTGTATGCCTGTATAATAACCCACCTTTGTTGTCTGAGCTGCCTCCATAAGTGGAGTAAAATTTATGCCGCCAAATATTTGAGATCTTCTATTCAAAGAATAGTTAATGTTGGCGGAGTAGCTTAATCCGGTAAAATCATTTCTCAATCCTGTTGGTTCATTACAAAAATTTTTGTGATTGATAGACAGTGCATTATTGAATTTGAGGTTTTTGAGTATCCTTAAACTTAAGGATACCCTCATGTTATATCTGTTTTCCCGGCCAAGATTATCATAAGTTGTAATACTGGTATTCGCAGAATTTATAGTTGTGGTTCTCTCAATGGCATTATTGATAAATTCAACTCCTGTACTAAATGTTAAAGTCGTGTAGTTGCCAAATACTTTGCTAGAAGTTAATGAGATTATATGTGCATATTCTGCCTTCAAATTTGGGTTTCCCATAGAGATATTATCAGGGTCTGACTTGTCTTTATACGGGTTTAAATAAGTAATACCCGGGCGAAGAGTACGGGCTTTATACCTAAGGCCGACTTTTAGTCTCTTAGGGAAGCTATAAAAAAAGCTAAATCCAGGTAATATTATGAAATCTTCATAATCTAATACAGATGACAACAAGTCGTCTTTGTTGAATCTTCCTTTATTGATCATTTTCTCCGCGTTCAACGAAACACCCAATGAACATTTCTTCCACATCTTATTATAATAACCGTATGCGCTGTAAATTTGCTGCGTATAATCCAGCCCCTCCTGATTGTAATCGTAGCTATATGTCTCCCCATCAATATTGTCCCACATATCAATTACGGATGAGTTGTGATACTTCCTGTTTGTATATGTAGCATTGACCTCTACACTATTTGACCCATTACCGTAAATAAAGTATGATATTCGTGCCGATTGGTCAAGTGTGGAATTATTTTGTCCGGCAACTCTCTTATATGAGTATGCTTCCTCAGGTGTGTCATACTTCATAGTAAGATACTCCCCATTGTCACTTTTATCTGCTAACGAATAACTGAAACTCAACAATCCACCCATAATATCCCTGCCATATGAAAAAGATCCGTTTAACCTGGGTTTGCTGCTGTTTTTATTGGTGCTTTGACTGGATTGGACACCTAATATCTCAGAAATGTCACTATAATCGGTAGATGTGGAATTTTGAGAACTCTTGTTAGTTGACTGCTGCGTGTTGAGAGTAAGTCTAAAACGATCTTTTTCAGATAATTTGAAAGTACTCCCAAGACTCAAATTATGCGACATTCCGTCATTATGTGAGTAGGAGTTGTTCTCCTGCAAGGCTATATCGGTATTGGCCGTCAAATTCTCTTTTATGGTCAGGTTTTCAATTTTTGGACTGTTATTATAACCTATTCCATAAGTTGTAAAGAAATAGACATTACCTGCTTTTGTAATAAAATCAGCATTACCATTATGTGAATTCCGGCTATTTCCGGAAAGATTGAGGTCTGCAGCGTATCCGTCAGGGAGATCCCTGGCCAGTTTAATGTTGATTATTGCCTTATCGCTTTTATTCTCGGGGGTATTCGGAAGTATCACCTCAATCCGGTTCATAACATCCCCCTTTATCATCCTCATGGTAAACTGCCTGCCACTGTTGACCATAGCATTATCCTCCCCGTTTATCTTTATAGTGGCAATATCCTCATCCAGATATGTAAGCTTCCCTTTAGGATTGACAGACAAATTCGGGATCTTTTTCATGATATCCATCATCTTGACCCTCTTTGCCTCCGGATCTTTAGTCACATCATATACAAGCCGGTCACCCTCATCCTTCATGATGAGTTTTTCAGCAGAGAGTGTAATCCCGGCGAGTTGCTGCCCCGCAGCCAGATGAAAAGTTCCAATATCCTGAGCAGTCTCATTTACCTCTACTTTCAGAGAGTCCCGAGCATAGCCCATTGCGTCGATTTTTATCAGATAGGTCCCGGAAGATTTTACGAAAATTGTAAAGCCCCCTTTTGGATCCGTCGCTGCCACATTTGTAACGATCCCTTTAGTATTAAGAAGCCTTACTGTTGCATAGGGAATTCCTATTCCTGTTGTGTCATCCTTTGTTGTTGACTTCTCAACCACTTTGCCGTAAATCTTGTAATGCTCCTTGGTCTGAGAGGCAGGCTGGGCGGAAAGATTTATGCAAAGAAGAAGCAAGAGAGTAATGAATAGAAATCTGTTTGTCATATATAAAAAGAGTTATTTTGACAACAGTTCCGGACGAACAAGGTCTGAAGGAGCATTATCACTATTAGTGGATTGTACTTTATCTTTCAGTCTGCCAAAGTTCCATCTAAGGCTGAAACCTAAAACCCTTCCCATTTGTTCTCTCTTGGTTGTCATCTTAAAGAGATCGTTTCCTATTATATTCTGAACGTACCTATGACTTCTGAAGGGATCATCAAGATTTAATGCCAGATATAGCTTATTTTTTAATAAGCTCTTACTAATGTCAAAGCCAAACGTGTGCATATATTTGACCTTTTGCGTCTGTGCTGTGCCCATTATTGGTGAGAGTTTGTAGCCTAAGGATAAAGTGGCCTTTGAAAAAATCATAATGACATTTCCATAATACCCAAATCCTATTATGTTGTTATTTAAATTCGTAAAGCTGTTTTTATATCTGTTGTACCTAACATCGCCAACTGATATTATACTACACCATTTTGCTGGCTTAAAAAACAGTGAAACGGAGGTCATAAAACGTTCTCCGTTGCCAACGTTTTCGTACGTCGTTGTGCTGATACTGTTATTATCCACGGTGGTTATCCGTTCTATGGATTTATTGATAAATTCGACGCCGGAACTTATATCTAATGAGACATTATTACCAAATGACTTTTTGAGATCAAATTTGAATACGTTAGCATACTCTGCCTTGAGATCAGGATTTCCTTTTGTTATGTTGTCCGGATCTGTGAAGTCAGTATATGGGTTAAGATAATTTATGTTTGGTCTTAATATGCGAGTGTTATAACTAATGGCAAGCTTATATCTGCTTTTTGTCTTGTAAAGAATTTTAATATTTGGGAAAAAGTTCAGCTCATTATAATCCAACTTCGAATCTTCTGTACTGTGAAAAACTCCCTTGTTTATCATTTGCTCTGCTGTTAATGAGACTGTAAAGGTTAACTTTCTGCCATTATAAGTATAACGGCTTTTGGCTTTATAGATATATTGATTATAATCAAGTCCCTCATGTCTGAAGAAATACTCTTCGGTATTCTGGCTGTCATAATCCCAGTATTCAAAATCTGAAGAATTTGAGTAATGCCTTTCCGTGTAACTCAATGATGCATCAAATATGTTTGTATTATTTTGTCGATTAGAAAAGGTTAGATTCGTTGACCTATCAAGAATTTTGCTGTCATTATTGGATTTCTGGTTATAAGTAAGAAAACTATTATTATTCCGGGTTTCACTTCTGTTATATTGAAAAGAGAGATAGCTCTTCTTTTCTATGTAGTGTCTATATGAAAAGGTGCCATTAATTGTCGGATTGCTCATGTACTTGTTCTTACTATCGATTTTTTTTGTATTGATTATCTGGTTTTGTCGATTATAATTCTCTGTGACGTTTTTTGTATAATATATTGAATTAGATTTATCGGCAGATATCGAAGCATTTAGAAAATCATTGTTGGTCGGGGTATATGAGGCACCAAACGCCAAATTATGTGATGTATTATCTCCCCACGATTTGGAACTGCTCCTCTGAAGGGGAATTGAAGCTTCCTCATTCATGTTCTCCTTATCTGTAAAGCTCTCCAGCTTAGGCCTATCCTGATAATCCATCCCATACTTTATGGAAAGGTATAGTTTATTGAACTTTGTTACCATATCTATGCCTCCTTCCACCTTCTTCTGATTATCCCCTTTTGCAATTACCTCTGCCGCATAGCCGTCCGGTAGTTCCCTCGATAGTTTGATGTTCAGTATCGGTTTCTCCCCCGGATTGTCCTTTGTACCTGGCAGTATGATCTCTATCTTGCTCATTACATCTCCCTTTATCAACCGCATCGGGAACTGACGGCGTCCGCTGATCATCTCATTTGGCTTCCCGTCTATCATTATGGTGAAGACTCTTTCATTCATGTATTGCAATTTCCCATCTTTCGCATTTTCTGTCATGAAAGGGATTTTCTTCATTATATCCATCATCCTGACCCTCTTCGCCTCAGGATCCTGCGTAACATCATACACCAGCCTGTCAAGCTCGTCTCTCATGATTAACCTCTTTGCTGAGACGGTTACCCCGCTTAGTTGTTGCCCCTCTGAGAGTCTGACAATTCCTATGTCCTGAGCGGACTCCTTAACCTCTACTGTAAGGGAGTCAGAGGTATAACCCATTGCGTCGATTTTTATCAGATAGGTCCCGGAAGATTTTACGAAAATTGTAAAGCCCCCTTTTGGATCCGTCGCTGCCACATTTGTAACAACTCCTTTAGTATTAAGAAGCCTTACTGTTGCGTAGGGAATTCCTATTCCTGTTGTGTCATCCTTTGTTGTTGACTTCTCAACCACTTTTCCGTAAATCTTGTAATGCTCCTTGGTCTGAGAGGCAGGCTGGGCGGAAAGATGTATATAGAAAATTAAAAAAAATACAATTAAAAAATATCTGTTAATCATTCAATGTTGTATATTGCAAAGGAGAAGGTGCCTGTAAATCGACTAAAACCCCATATTAACCCAAAGTATAGGCACCTCTCTCCGTTGTTTTCTTTTATTATTATCAGCTTATCACAATGCAGTCGAACGGACAGCTTGTTTTTGCGAGTCTGACTAACTCTGTTTCTTCCTCTGTCGGCTGTCTTAGTATCCTGACTTTGTCATCAATGATAGCAAAGACGGTCGGACAGATCTGAGAACAAAGGCCGCATCCGGTGCAGTTATCAATGTTCTGAATCGTAACAGATATGGAAGACCTGCTGAAAAATTTTCTGAATTCAGGAAAAATAAATAGCGGAGATACGTTTTTGCTTGACATGATATATGATCTAGTTTCTGTGACGAAATTAGGTCATAAGTGGTGAAAATGTTTGCCTGAGAGAGTGGCGGAGCGGTAAGTTACGCTAAAATTTGTTTTAAATGCTTGAAAAGCAAAGTTTCCAATTTTTTTTTGGAGCGGTAACTTTACACCTCTGAACTCTTGTTAAGGTCTTTATTCAGGAGCGGAAAGGTAGTTGTAGGGTCAAAAGAGAGATCTCCGGAGATTAAAATCTTCTCTTTTAATTTTGATTTTAGAGTTCGGATACTACTGTGGTTATTGGCCAGAATGTCCGCTATCTCTTTGTTGGAATAGCCATAATTGGCGAGTACCAAAATGATTTTATCATAAGGAGAAAGTTCTGTTAAGGATGCTACGTCAGGAAATTGGGCTGCAAACTTTTCAGTTTTTGCAATTTCTGAAATATCATTTTTAGTGTTATTCCTTATTTCTCCTAAAAAATTATTAAGGCTATCGGAACTCTCTTTGGAGACTTTTCTTAATCTTGCGGCTTCAATACTTACACTGTCAAGCGTTTGTGTCATATTGGCGGTAGGAATTCTCAATATATCGTTTATCAGACGCATCTTGGTAATCTCTTGGCTAACGGCATTTATGGCGTGATCGGTGTCGTTTTTTACCTTTATACACCTCTTTCGGTTTCTAAGATAAACATAGAGTAGTAAAGCAGAGGATAAAACTGCTAAAAAGCATATAATTAATGAGGTGTGCAAGAGTCGTTTATATCCCTCTTTTGATAGATTGGCGTATAACAGATCTGTTGTTGCTCTACTTCGAATTTCCTTGATTTTGTTAATGTTAGTAATGCCGATATGTTTTACATGGTAATCATAGTATTTTTGATAAGCTTCGTATGCCGCTTCTTTTTCTTTTTTTTCTTCTAAACAGGCTGATTTGTTTAAATAAGCCATAAAATAATAATTCCCGACTTCTTTAGAAGATTCAATGGCCTTGTCAGAATATACTATACTACTGTCAAGATTCCCTGTAAATTTGTATAGTTTGGCAAGTTCTTCATATTCAAAAGTCAGCCCATCGCTATAAGGTAGTTGAGCAAGATTATTATTTATGATCTCTTTTTTGTAAAATATTGCTTTTTCGTAGTCTGATTTGCCTTGGTAGTAAGAACTGAACAGTTTATAAAGTGTAAATCGAACTTCGTCTGATAAATCTCTCCTTGCTGCCATCTTATCCATCTCTGAGAGCAATTCGAGCTGTGGCCTGTGAGCGTAAGTTATTACCCGGAACTTGTCTATTTTCACCAGATCGGCTACATTCTCCTTACCGATACTTTTGTATAGGTTCATGCTCAGGTTAAGATATTGATCCGATAAATTTCCTATAAGTTTTGGGCTGAAAACGGTGACCCAATACTTGTAATTGAGAATCTTTCCAAGATATCGATAAATAGATGCTTTTGTCTCAACATCAGAGAAAGTCTCTTTTTGAAAGATCTTTTCTGCCTCTGAGATTTCTGTAAAGCCAGAAGTGTCGGAGTCATGGTATTTTGACATTCCGCTATATAGCAATGCCCTGCACAGGTTGTATTTATCCGATGACTGCCGATACCATTTGAGTGATCTATATATGAGAGTGTCATTAGTTATCTGAGAGAATTCGCCGCACTTGTCTTTCATTATGTTCCAAAGGAGGTTATAATATGCAAGATTCTCTTCAGACAGCAGATCCTTTGAAATAAGGTTCAGACTGTCTCTTGCCCCAAATGGATTGTTATAGACTATCTCATCAATAGCTTTTAATTTATTTGTAAAAGTTTTCTGTTCTCTCACATCTGTGGAACATGAGATAAGAAATAATGACAAGAAAAATATAAATGCTCTTTTCATGGTTACAAAAATAAATCCTTTTTTGGTTGTGTGCTAAAAGAACTTTGCACCCT
>Ga0265297_10005783_pt1 | contig 18478 bp, 13 predicted proteins | sample Munlanlwell13791_FD_192502 | JGI IMG/M metagenome (GOLD analysis project Ga0265297, IMG submission 192502) | Leachate microbial communities from a municipal landfill in Southern Ontario, Canada - Leachate well 137-91 | ecosystem: Engineered > Solid waste > Landfill > Unclassified | place...
AAGAACTTCTTGGATAATAAATAGTTTATAAGTATTAACCCCCACACCATAACGAGTTTTGATTTTTTTAAAATCAAGGGGGTAAATAAAAATCAGTCTATAATTAAAGACCAACGAGGGAAATACACTTGAGATTAAAAAAATCTCTAAATAATAAACTCGTTTGGTGTGGGGGTGAATCTAAATAAAGCATTTGTCTTAGGGAATGTCACTCGCGACCCAGAAGTAAGGTCTATGCCATCCGGAGGCCAAGTTACAAGTTTTGGAATGGCAACAAACAGATTTTACACTTCGCAAGCAGGCGAAAAAAAACAAGAAGCCGAATTTCATAATATTGTTTGTTTTGGAAAGCTTGCCGATATTGCCTCAAGATACTTAAACAAAGGATCTTTAGTGTTAATAGAGGGCAGAATCAAAACAAGAAACTGGGACGACAAGGCAACAGGAGCAAAACACTACAAAACAGAAATTATTGCAGAATCCATGCAATTAGGTCCAAAAGGAGCTGGTGCAGGGTCAAGTTCTACAAGCTCATCAGGCTATAGCAAAAAACCATTTTCTGCTCCAGAGCCAGATATGCCACAATCAGAAGAAATCCCAGTTATTCAAGAAGACCATTCTCCAGTATCAGACGGACCAGTTTCTTTTGAAGACGGCGCTGCTGATGAAATCGACGTAAAGGATATCCCGTTTTAATCTAATTTAATCTAGCTTTTAATTCGATAAGTAAATTTTAACGTAGAACGGAACAAGAAATTCATTCTATATATAAAATGAATTTTCATCCTCCGCTCATAAAAACATGTGTTATTTTTGTCAGAAAAACATAAACGAAGTAGATTTTAAAAATACCGAATTACTTTCACAATATGTATCAGGTTTTTTCAAAATAAAACCAAGAAAAAAAACCAATTTGTGCGCTCATCATCAAAAAAAGATTGCAGTTGCAATCAAAAGAGCCAGACAAATGGGATTAATTCCATACACACCGAGATAGAATCTAGAAAATAGAAAGTAGAATCTAGAATAACAAAAAACCGCCCCTCGGCGGTTTTTTGTTAAGCATTGACAAGGGGATAAAAACGAGTATAATTAAAATATAAATGGCTTCGGCCTCCGAGGCTCCCTCACGGGAGCCGATTTTTTTAGGGCAAAAATTTTTTAACCTTATTTTTAATATCCTCAAACTCAACCAATCCAATCATTCTCATCTTTCTCAGCAACCTTTTATTGCTGATAAGTCTTATCTGCGATAAAATAACAACCGAATCTTCTTCATTTCCTTGTAATACGCGATAATAATAATCGTTATTCTTAAAAGATCTTGTTAGGGGTAAAATCCAAAGCACATATTTATTGAATTTTTTTAAAATCAAAACCGGCCTTTCAAAGTTTTCATTTTTTCCATCTTCCTCAAATCCAATATTCACTCCCAAAGAACACCACCAAACTTCCCTTTCTCTAAAATAAAACTCTTCCGGCTTTTTGGAAGAGTCTATATTTTTCTTTAAGTTATTCCAAACATCAAATTGCTTCTCCATTTTACTCTGGCTCAGATTTGGCGGTTGTTCCTTTTTCGAATGCTGCCGTTCTGATTTTTTCCATAGCCTCAGGGTGCTCTCTAAACCAATTTTTGGCGGCTTCTGTTCCTTGTCCAATTTTTTCTCCATCAAAAGAAAAAAATGCTCCTGATTGTTTTACTATTCCGGAATTTATTCCTGTTCGCAAAGCGTCTCCAGCTTTTGAAATTCCTTCGTTGTAGTAAATGTCAAATTCGGCAGTGCGGAAGGGGGCGGCAACTTTATTTTTTACCACCTTGGCTTTTACGCGGTTACCGGTTATTTCGTCTCCCGACTTAATTTGCGCGGTTCTGGTTAAATTTACTCTCACAGATGCGTAAAACTTTAATGCCATTCCGCCCGGAGTTGTTTCTGGATTTCCAAAAACCATTCCAACTTTTTGCCTTGTTTGATTTATAAATATAACAATAGTTTTTGTTTTTGCCATTATAGCTGTAAGTTTTCTCATGGCTTGACTCATCATCCTTGCCTGTAAACCAATATGCTGGTCACCAATTTCACCCTCTATTTCTCTTTGCGGAGTCAATGCAGCCACCGAGTCAACAACAATTACATCAACATCTCCTGTTTTTACCAAAGCTTCCACAATTTGCAAAGCCTGCTCTCCAGAATCTGGTTGGGAAATAAGCAAGTCGTCTGTGTTTACGCCAATTCTTTTAGCATAATCTGGGTCCATGGCGTGTTCCGCATCAACAAAAGCACAAGTTCCGCCTTTTTTTTGAGCTTCGGCAACAACATGCAAAGACAATGTTGTTTTTCCGGAAGATTCTCCGCCATAAATCTCAATTATTCTTCCCCTTGGCATTCCACCCACTCCCAAAGCCAAATCCATGGCAATTGAACCAGTTGGGACCACATCCACATTCACGGCTTGGACTTCCCTCATCATCATAATCGAACCTTCGCCAAATCGTTCTTTGATTTCGTCAATCGCACGATTTAACTCCTTATTTTCATTTTTATCCTCTTTTTTAACTTTTTCCTTTACCATGTATTTATATTATTTTATTTTATAATTTTAGTTGTAAAAACTGTGTAAGTTACGTCGCACGGACAAGTATATTGTAACGGTTCATTTGCACCCGAAGTAACTTTTCCGGGTTTTATATTATAGCTAAGAACAACTTCATTATTATCTTTTTTATATCCAACATAGCTTCCAGTAACTCCGTCAGCCGAAAAACTGTTATCAACCGTCCAACCTAAAGCTTTTAGTTTTTTATCGTAATAATTAAAAAATTCGCGGGCGTCGGTGTTTTTGGCTATTTGGACAGTCGCGGTAACTTCATCTCCAGGAAGCCTTTGCATTGGCGAAGGCCCTGGTTGGCTCCATTCTAAATTTGAAAAAAGAGGATAAACATCATTCAAAAGTTTTTTATCTTCTGGACAAACAAACTCGCAGTTTGGACCTGTTCGGCCAACATAACTGCCGTCCGGGCATTCCATTGCGTCCATTGTGCACATTACTTGTTCGCCAGGATTTTGCTGGTCATTGATTACTGGAGCTTGTGGCTTGGCGAAATATTGGTAGGCAAAACAACCACCAAACAATACAACTGCGACAGCAACAATAATGATTATACCCCAAAAGGTTGAAACTTGCTTCATAAGTTTAGATTGTTTATATTAAAATGCCTTAAAAGTTTTTACAATCTCAACAGCTTCTTGCCAACCCTGCGCATCAGTAAAACCATACCAGCGTGGGGGAGTTGCAAAAACATAACTAGAATTTTCTCCGATTTTTTCTGGTCCAATTGGAGCTGCGCTAACAGCAAGTTCTTCATCTGTTACAAGTTTCCATTGGTCTTTTGAAAATAACAAAATTGGGATATCCTGCCAAACTTGTTCTTGTGTGGTATTTGGATTTTTAATAATAATTTTAACTCCAAAATATTTTATATCGTTTCCACTGACTGCCCAGCCAGTCCACTGTTGTTTTTCAACCGTATACCCCTTCCACGAATCAGGTAATTTCACCTCAAACCCGTATTCGGTATTGGTGTACGTTTTCCAGCTTGAGTTTTTATCGCTTATGGTCTCAAAATCCTGTTTTGCAAAATATTGGTAGGCAAAACAACCACCAAACAGTACAACTGCAACAGCGACAATGATAATTATACCCCACAGGGTTGAAATTGTTTTTTGATTTTTCATATATTTTAGATTGTCCCGACTGCAAAGCAGTCGCGGATCCTCGATGGCTTTGCCATCGGGACTTCGCTCCGCTCGCAATGACGGACTGATTTAATTATTTAAACTTTTTTCCAACCGTCTTCGCGTTCCACACTTCCGTCTTCGGTTTCATCTAGTCCGCCGCCAGGAATCATTTTAAGGTCATTTACAGCCTCGCCACGGTCTTCATAAACTTCACGCGGCTTAGCGCCATCGGCAGGGCCAACAATTCCCCTGTCTTCAAGCATATCAATTAATCTGGCTGCCCTGGAATATCCTATGCGCAATCTTCTTTGCAAAAATGACGCAGAAGCTTTTTTGGTTTCCAAAACAATTTGTTTTACCTCGTTAAATAATGGGTCGTCATCTCCAAAAAATTCTCCATTTTCTTTGGCTTCTTTTGGATCCGGAGCCTCAAGCGCACTTTGTAAATTCTGCGACATAGCCGACTGAGGATCTTCAAAGTTTTTCTTTTGGTCTGCAATAAAATCAGCCACTTTTTTAACTTCTTTTTCAGAAACATAAGGACCCTGGATTCTGCCAAGTTTTGATGATTTTGCCGACAAAAACAGCATATCTCCAGCTCCCAATAGTTTTTCGGCTCCCGATGTATCAATAACAGTTCTTGAGTCAATTTGCGAAGAAACCTGGAAAGTAATTCTGGTTGGCACGTTGGCTTTAATTAAACCTGTGATAACTTCAACCGATGGCCTCTGTGTTGCCAATACCAAGTGAATTCCGGTTGCTCTAGCCATTTGGGCAAGCCTTACAATTCCCGCTTCAAGCTCTTTTCCTTTTGCAGCCATTAAGTCGGCTAATTCATCAACCACAAACACGATATATGGCAGTTGCGCGCCATTGGCAACAACGGTTTTGTTTGTGTTATAGCTTCCAATATTTCTTGACGATACTTCAGAAAAAACTTCGAACCTCCTTTCCATTTCTCTTACAAGCCACTGCAAAGCATTGATTGTTTTTGCAGCATCATAAATCACCGGACACAAAAGGTGGGGGATTTCATTGTAATTTTGAAACTCAACCCTTTTTGGGTCAACCATAATCATTCTCATCTGGTCTGGAGTGTATTTATATAGCAAGCTTAAAATTAAGCTGTTTAAAAAGATTGTTTTTCCTGTTCCAGTTGCTCCGGCAACCAATACGTGCGGGCCTTCGGCGATATCAGCATAAACCGGAGAGCCAGAAACGTTTCTACCCAAAGCCATAAGCAACGGGCTTGTAGAGTTTTGAAAATTTGCCTGAGAGATCAAATTTCTTAAAGTAACAATTGACCTTACCTTGTTTGGAACTTCAATTCCCACTAAAGATTTTCCAGGAATTGGAGCTTCAATTCTAATTGGGTGAGCAGCCAATGCCAAGGCTAAATTGTTTGACAAAGTTGTAATTTTTGAAAGTTTTACCCCTTCGGCTGGTTTAAAAGCATATTGCGTAACCGTTGGGCCAACATTGACTTCCGCCATCTCAACCGGAATTCCAAAATTCTCAAGAGTATTCTTGATTATCATGGAATTTTCTTTAATATTTCCCGATGTTGGGGCTGATTCATTTTTAGAAAGCAAATCCAAAGGAGGCAAAACATAATTGCTTTTTGACTTTGGACCTTCTTCCTGTTTTTTAAGCTTAACTTTTTCTGGCTCCTCTTCTTTGCCTTTTTTAAACAAAGATATTTTTGACGAAGCAGGTTGAGGTTTTTCTTGTTTTTCAGGCAAAACTCCTTTTACTCTAATATTTTCTTCTTCTTGGCGAGATAAAGCAAATGACTGTTTTTCTTCTTTTTTCTTTTCTTTTTCTGCTGTAATTTCAGACCAGATAAATTGCAGGAAGATAAACATTCCAATCAACAAAATTGCGCCAAAAACAATATTGGCAACCAGTAATCCAAAAAGCCCCACAAATAATTCTGCCAATAAATATCCAATCCATCCGCCAGCTTTTACTGTTAAATCTTTAGCAGCCAATATTCCGGCAACGCCAACCAGCGAAGTTAACACTGCCAAAAGCATTGCCAAATTTTTACCTTTTTTCTTTGTTTTTAAAAATATTAATCCTGCAACAAACAAAAATAAAGGAATGGCATAAAGCGCGTTTCCTATCAAAAAATTAGAAGCTATTATAAAATATTCGCCAGCCCTGCCAGCTTTGTTAAAATAGGGGAATGACAATACGCAGATTATAGCCAATAAAAACATTAAAATGGCTTTTATCCATCTTTTTGTCCAAGAACTCAAAACTGAATCCTTTGGCTTTGCGTCGTTATTTCTGCCATTTTTCCCATTTTTGTTATTTTTTCTATCTTCTTTTTCGCGTTTTGTCATGACAATTTAATTTATTAAATTATTTTATTATACCATTTTATATTTTCTAAATTCAAGGCAATAAAAAACCGCTGGGTGAACCAACGGTTATGTGAAACTTTTTGCTGACTTTTTCAGCGGGTTGGTGTCAAACCCATATTTGAGTTATGTAGTCTTGTTTAAATCGTCAATTGGCAACTACAATTTTAAGATTCGGCCAATGATTCAATTCGGTGTATATCCGCAAGCCCAACGCTTCAGAAAAACGCCTTACAAGTTCACGACCAGCCTCGGCGTAATCCTGGAATATGTAGGAGCCAAAGCCACTCAATGGCAGATTATAGGCATGGTGTAAAGCAGGAGTTCTAGTATCAATTTCTGCGAGATATGTTTTTTTTAGGTTCAAATCAACAGACTCTGTCTTAAACTGCAAGAGGCCAAAATTGAGTTGCAGATCAACCACCTCATTCCGAACTCTCACTGGAAATCGTTGCGATAAAAGAAGAGTTCGTATTGTGAACTCAGGGCATTCAAAACCAAAAAAAATCGACATTTGTGGAGCCTTAGCAATAGCAATTCTCTCAACCAAAAGCGCCGATTGGAGTGCTTTACGCGGGTTGCTTATGCCACAAAATGATAGGGAAGGTGCTCTCCCCTTTGAGCGCTGGAAAGCCGCATGAGCAATCACGCGTTCTGCTGTTAACGGCTCGAATTTACGAGCTTGAGATTTTTTCATGATAATTCTTCCTCAAAACAGTATTGTTGATGATAACTGGCTCATGGACAATCCACGAAAAAACCAATTATGTTTGTCAATTCAATCTGTATTTATTATACATCTATTATAATATATTGTCAAATATTATTTTATAATATATCCTGCCCTCGGCATTACATTAAAAATTTTATGAAATTTTTTTGCAATAAAAAACCGCTGGGTGAACCAACGGTTATATCTCAATGCTCTTCTGAGCATTTAATTATTCTAGCCAAATTTATTGCTTTGGCTTTGGCTTGAAAGAGTACTCTGCCTTTCCGTTCTTAAAATGGACTAATTCTGCGTCAAAGTCAGATTCGGCGATGCTCACGGCAATAACGCCGAGGACATTGGCTTCAGAGACCTTTAGGCGCTCAAGCCTTCGTTCCCTGTCATCGATTGTGAATGGCCGGCCCTCATGAATTTTTTCGTCATAAGGATACCACATCCACAAAATAATCTTGCCTTCACCTCGCGGGTTCGCAATTACCGCTTTAACCCTGGGTCGGCATTGCAGAAGCAACGGCCTGATTCTCTCGCTCAGAACATGGACTTTTTGATCCAAGGCCTTATCTTTCTTATTTCTCACGATTCTTCTCCTAAAAATTGGTTAAAATTGACAAATATTCTTTCTTTTGACTTTTCGCCATATTGCGAATCCAATTGCTCCGATGGCCAACAACAAAATTGTTGATGGTTCTGGAACAACTGTAATAGTGTTCCCGAGTACCGGAGAATAGGGAAGCAAAATAGTTTCGGGGTTTCCGGTGGTCCGATTCGTTGCCGAGATATATTCGGACTCGTAAATTCCCACTCTCACCTTGGTGCCATACGGAACATTAGCCGCCAAAGAAGCCTGCACGGCCAAATTTCTGGTTATGTAAATGTCCATATTCAGAGCCAATCCCTGGAATTCGTAAATAGCCGTATCCTGCAAAACGTCAATATGACTTCCCGGTGCCATACCCAGATAATTGTTGGTCTGTCTGTCAATCAGAGCCAGCCAATTAACTGCACTGGCGCTATTGCACTTGACGGAAAATTCCGTAAGGCTTATATCGTCGTTCATAGTCAGTTTGAAAACCGCCAGATTGACAATCTGATTATCCTGCACCTCCTGAGAAGAGGGGGTAGAAGCACTAAGGCTTACTACTGTTTCCGCCATAGCAGAACTTCCTAAACACACAACCAGCAAAGCCGTCAAAATCACGCTCTTCATAACAAAGTCCTTTCAAAAAACAAAAAATAGGTTTTAAATTTGCTAAGAATTAAGACTAAATTATCTTAACTCTCTATATTAATTATACTACTTTTTGTTCTATTTGTCAATATTAATACGCAACTAAATACCCCGCTTTTAGGCGAGGTATTAGATTTGTCATTCCGGGCTTGACCCGGAATCCAGAATTTTGTGCATTCACTCTGGATTCCCGCTTTCCCTCCTTCGCCAAGGCTTCGGAAGGGCAATGCGCGGGAATGACACAGTTTATTCTATTTTCTATTTTCTAGCTTCTATTTTCTATTCTTTGACCTTTTTTGGTTCAAAGCCTGTTCCAACTGGAATAAGTTTTCCGATAATTACGTTTTCTTTTAGACCACGCAATTTGTCTTCTTTGCCTTCAAGTGAAGCTTTAATCAAGATTCTAGATGTTTGCTGAAAAGATGCTGAAGACAACCATGATTCAGAGTTTAACGAAACTTCTGAAATTCCAAGCAATATTTGAACTCCTGCCGGAACTTCTTTTTTGGCCTTTTTCAATCTTTCGTTTTCCTCGTTAAATACGGTTTTTTCAACAATTTCTCCTCTTATCCAATCACTGCCGCCCTCTTCTTTAATCTTGATTCTTGAAAACATTTTTTGAATTATGGTTTCAATATGTTTGTCGTGGATATCAACTCCCTGTGAAGAATAAACCCTCTGGACTTCTTGTAAAATATATCTTTGAGTCAACTCAACTCCAGCGGATTTGTAAAGCTTTTTAAGATCCAAACTTCCGTCGCATAATGGCTGGTTTTCTTTAATTTCTTGTCCTTTCTCAACTATAATTGCAATTCTTCCAGGAATTTTGTATTCCATTACTTCTTTCTTTGCTGCCTTTTTATCTGATGGCTGAATTTTTACAATTCTTAACTCTTCGTCAACGCCAACAACCTTGCCTTCTGTTAGCGACATAATTGCTTCTCCTTTTGGAGCTCTGCATTCAAAGATTTCTTCAATTCTTGGCAAACCTTGTGTAATATCTCCAGCTCCAACGATACCTCCGATGTGCTTTGTTCTTAAAGTAAGCTGAGTTCCTGGTTCACCAATGGCCTGAGCGGCAACAACTCCAACTGATTCTCCCAATTTTACCAAATTGTTTCTGCCCAAATCCCAACCATAACATTTTTGGCAAACTCCCACTGTTGCTTTACATGATAGTGGTGACCTAACAATAACTCTTTCAATTCCAGGTTCTTCTGAAATTGCTTTTGCTGTCTGCCAATTGATTAATTCTCCCTTTTTAACAAAAACCTTTTTGCCATGCTCAACGGTTTCCGCAACTGCTCTGCCAACTATTTTGAAAATAAAGTCTTGTTCAATTGCATCAGAATCTTTTTTATAAACCACAAAGCCTGTTTTGTCTCCGCAGTCTTCTTCTGTAACAATAACGTCGTGAGCAACATCAACCAGTCTTCTTGTTAAATAACCTGCTGATGAAGTTCTCAAAGCGGTGTCGGCAGTACCTTTTCTGGCTCCGTGAGTTGAGTTAAAGTATTCCAAAACATTAAAACCTTCGGCAAAAGATGACTTGATAGGCAACTCAATAATGTCTCCCGATGGGTTGTTAACCAAACCTTTCATACCTGCCATCTGAACTGGCTGAGCCCAAGTTCCTCTTGAACCGGAACCAATAATTGACATAACCGGGCCATCGGCTGGCAACGAAGCCTTAAGCAAAACTTCAATTTTTGATTTAACCGACTGCCAAACCAAAACCTTTTGCGATGTTTTTTCTTCTGGAGACAAAAGTCCTTTTTCAAAGTGATTATCAATTTGTCTTACTTCTTCTTCTGCTTTGGCAATTAAAGCTGGTTTTTCTTTTGGAACAACCAAATCATCCATTCCCCAGCTGATTCCAGACAAAGTACAATGCTCAAATCCAAGAGTTTTTATTTTGTCCACAATAACAACTGCATCTTCGTTTGGATATTTTTCAATTATTTCCCTAACCAATCCTTTTAATCCTTTGTTATCAATTACTTTATTTATATATGGATAATCTTCCGGAAAAACAGAATTTAAAATTAATCTACCAACTGTTGTTTCTATTAATTCGTGCTGCTCTGTTTTTGGGTGGGGAACTTTAATTAAGTAGTCAAGTCCTAAAAATCCATATTCAAAAGCCATCTTGGCCTCAACATCCGAAGAATAAGTTTTTAACTCTTTTATATCCTGGTGAACATTTAATCTTGTTAAAAAGTAGCATCCCAAAGTGATATCACGGAAAGGACCCATAACCGGCATACCTGTTGCAGGCCTCAACAAGTTTAATGTTGAAAGCATTATTTCTTTTGCTTCTGCCTGGGCTTCGTCTGATAAGGGCAAATAAACAGCCATTTGGTCTCCGTCAAAGTCAGCGTTAAAAGCTTCGCAGACTAATGGATGCAATTTGATTGTTTCGCCTTCTGTTAAAATTGGCCTGAAGGCTTGAATACCAAGTCTGTGCAAAGTTGGAGCACGGTTTAACAAAACCAATTTATCTTTGATAATTTCTTCTAAAATTTCCCAAACTTCCGGAGTTTTTTCTTCAATCAATCTGGCTGCTCCACGGATGTTGTAAGCTAATTCTCTGTCTAAAATTTTCTTGATTACAAATGGCTTAAAGATTTCCAGGGCTAAAGTTTTTGGCAAACCGCATTGTGAAAAATGCAATTCTGGGCCAACTGCGATAACAGATCTTCCTGAATAGTCCACACGTTTTCCCAAAAGGTTTTGCCTAAATCTTCCTTGTTTTCCAGCCAACATTGCAGCCAAAGATTTCAACAATCTCTTTCCGCCAGTTGTGGCAGTTGTTGTAACCCCTTTTCTCATTTCGTTGTCAATCAAAGCATCAACAGCTTCTTGCAACATTCTTTTTTCGTTTCTGACAATAACCGAAGGAGCTGAAATTTCCAACAAATATTGCAATCTGTTGTTTCTGTTGATAACTCTTCTGTATAAATCGTTTAAATCAGAAGAAGCATATCTTCCTCCGTCCAACTGAACCATTGGTCTTAAATCTGGCGGCAAAACTGGCAAAACTTCCATAAACATCCATTCTGGTTTTACTCCGGATTTTAACATTCCCTGGAAAAGCTTTAATCTTCTCAAAACTTTTTTCTTCATTGCTGGAGGAGCTTCTTTGGCTTCTATTGCCAAGGCTTCAGTTGCCTTTTTTAAATCAATTTCTGAAAAAATCTTTCTTACTGTTTCGGCTCCGGTTCCTGCTTCAAACATCTCTCCATATTTCATAGAAAGTGTATGATATACAACCTCTGATAAAATTTTGAGTTCTTTTATTTCTAAAATTTCCTCTTTTGCTCTTTCTCTGGCCGATTTTAATTCGTTTTTAGCAGCTTCTGTTGTTTCCTTTTTAACTTTTGACTTATATTCCTGCTCAATAGCTTCCAAAATTCCATCGCGAGCTTCTGAGTTAACTTTTGTAATTATATACGAAGAAAAATAAATAACCTTTTCTAACTGTTGCGAGCTTTTATCTAAAACCAAACCCATTCTTGATGGGACACCTCTTAAAAACCAAATATGCGAAACTGGGGCATTTAATTTAATATGTCCCATTCTTTCTCTTCTTACAGATGACTTTGTAACTTCAACTCCGCATCTGTCACAAACAACGCCTTTATACCTTATTCTCTTGTATTTTCCGCAGGCGCATTCGTAATCTTTTTCAGGTCCGAAAATTCTTTCATCAAAAAGACCATCCTTTTCAGGCTTTTGAGTTCTGTAGTTAATTGTTTCTGGCTTAGTAACCTCTCCATGAGACCAGGACATTATATCCTCGGGAGAAGCAAGCTTGATTCTTATTGATTCTAGATCTAATACTCGCATTGGTTTTGGTTTTTAGTTATTAATTTTTCTCATTGTTATTCCCGCTTTCACAGAAACAACAACAATTACTTAGATTGCTTCGCCCCATTCACGGGGCTCGCAATGACAGAATTATAACTTTTTATTACTTTTTGTCTTCGCGATTATCTCTTCTGTCTTCTCTTGTGTCGTTGCCAAAGTCTCTAATTTCTCGTGGTCTTTCTTTTACCTCAATGGACATGCCAAGTGATTTTAATTCGGCTACCAATAAATTAAACGATGCTGGAATGTTTGGATTTCTGATTGGTTCACCCTTCAAAATTGATTCGTAAGCTGCGGCTCTTCCCTGTACGTCATCTGACTTAATAGTCAACATTTCCTGCAAAGTGTGCGCAACTCCGTATCCTTCCAATGCCCAGACTTCCATTTCTCCAAATCTTTGACCTCCAAATTGAGCTTTTCCTCCAAGAGGCTGCTGAGTGATTAAAGAATAAGGACCGATTGATCTGGCGTGAACCTTGTCATCAACCATGTGAATAAGTTTCATCACATACATATATCCAACTGTAATTGGTCGTGGGAATGGCAAACCTGTTCTGCCATCGTAAACTGTCATTTGTCCTGATTCTGGCAATCCTGCTTCTTTTAATTCTCTCTTAACGTCTATTTGATTTGCTCCCAATAAAGCTGGCGTAATAGCCAAATATCCTAATTTATGAGCTGCAGCTCCCAAGTGAGTTTCCAAAATTTGTCCTAAGTTCATACGAGAAGGAACAGACAATGGAGAAATTACCAAGTCAACTGGAGTTCCATCTGCCAAAAATGGCATTTCTTCTTCAGCCAAAACTTTTGAAACAACTCCTTTGTTTCCGTGTCTTCCTACAAGTTTATCTCCAACTTTTGCCTTTCTTGTTTCGGCAATTTCAACCTGAATTCTCTTTATAACTCCTGGCTCTAATTTATGACCCAAATCTCTTGAGAATATTTTTACATTGATAACTTTTCCTTTCTTTCCATGTTCCATTCTCAAAGAAGAATCTTTAACATCTTTAGCTTTGTCGCCAAAAATTGCTCTTAACAATCTTTCTTCCGGAGTTAATTCTGCTTCTCCTTTTGGCGAAATTTTTCCAACCAAAATGTCATTTGGACCAACTTCGGCTCCAACCCTCACAATTCCTTCTTCGTCCAAATCTTTTAATTTTTCTTCTCCAACATTTGGAATATCCGAAGTTGTAACTTCGTCTCCCAATTTTGTTTCTCTAACATCGCAAGTAAAGTCTTCTATGTGAATTGATGTAAATTCGTCTTCTTTTGCCAATCTTTGTGAAATTGTCATTGAGTCTTCAAATCCTCCTCCTCTTAACGGCAAGAAACAAATCAAAACGTTTCTGCCCAAAGACAATCTTCCTTGTGAAATTGAAGGACCATCGGCCAAAACATCGCCTTTTTTAACAATTTCGCCTTTTTGGACAATCGGTTTTTGGTGGAAACATGAATATTGGTTTGTTCTTACGAATGTTTGAAGCTCATATTCTTCTTCAACCTTTTTTCCTTTAATAGTGTACTGAACTTTAATGTGTTGGGCGTCTGATTCTTTTACAACTCCATCTGCTGTAGCCAAAATTACCTGACCCGAGTCGCGGGCAACATTTCTTTCTGTTCCTGTTCCAACCCAAGGAGCCTCGGGTCTTATCAATGGAACAGCTTGACGTTGCATGTTTGAACCCATCAAAGCTCTGGAGGCATCATCGTTTTGCAAAAATGGAATTAAAGAAGCTGCAACAGAGATAAACTGCTTTGATGAAACGTCTACATAATCAATTTTTGAAATTTCAACCTCTTCCGGTTCTCCTTTAACTCTTGCCTCAACTTTATCTGGCATAATTTCCGGCAAAATCTTTCCTGTTTTTTCATCCAATGGCACTGATGCTGGGGCAATATTATATCTTTCTTCTTCCTGAGCTGAAAGATAATCAACTTGATCTGTAATTTTTCCGTTTTTTACCCTAAAATATGGGGCTTCTATAAATCCATAAGGATTTACTCTGGCAAATGTTGCCAAATGTCCCACCAAACCAACGTTAGGACCTTCTGGTGTTTCAATAGGACAAATTCTTCCATAGTGAGATGGCTGAACGTCTCTAACTTCAAATCCTGCTCTTTCTCTGGTTAATCCTCCAGGACCGGTTGTTGTTAATCTTCTCTTGTGCTCTAATTCGGCTAATGGATTTTCGTTATCCATAAACTGGGAAAACTGAGAAGATGTGTAAAACTCTTTAATAACAGCCATTAATGGTCGTGGGTTGATAAGCTGAATTGGGGTAATAGTGTCAACTTCCAATGTAGACATTTTGTCTTTGATAATTCTTTCCATTCTCATCAAACCAACTCTCAATCTGTTTTGTATAAGTTCGGACAATGTCCTAACCCTTCTGTTTCCCAAGTGGTCAACCTGATCTGGCTTGGCATTAGGATTATTGTTTAACCTTATAACTTCTTTTACAACTTCTATTATATCCTCCAACTTTAACATTCTTTCTTCTTTAGGAACATCTATGTCTGCTGAAGGGGATTTTTTATTTGGAGCCAAATCTGGCAATCTTTGCCAAGTTTTCCATCTGCCAACTTTTGACAAGTCATATCTGTCAAAGTTAAAAAACATATTAAAAATTAAGTCCTGAGCTGCATCCGGAGTAACTAAATCGCCCGGTCTTAGTCTTCTGTAAACTTCAACCAAGGCTTCTTTCTGATCCTTGCAAGTGTCTCTTTTTAAGGTTTCTTTTATATATTGAATGTCTCCTTTATCTACGTCTTTAAAAGCTTTTTCAACTTTTTCTACATTATCCAAACCCAAAGCCATCAACAAGGTTGTTGCCGGTACTTTTCTTTTTCTGTTAATTTTTACGCCAATAAAGCCTGAATCTTCTGTTTCAAATTCAAGCCAAGCACCTCTGTTTGGGATAATTTTTGCGCCAAAATAGTTTTTACCTCTCCAAAGTCTGGCGGTAAAAAATGCTCCAGGCGAACGAATAAGCTGAGAAACTATAACTCTTTCAACTCCATTTACAACAAAGGTTGCGCGCTCTGTCATAATAGGGAAGTCGGCCAAAAAGACTTCCTGCTCTTTGACTTCTTTGGTTTTCAAATTAACCAGTCTAACTTTGGCTCTTAAAGGAGCTTCAAGAGAATCGTTGTTTTTCTTTGCATCCAAGCCGTTTTTATAATTTGGTTTTCCAAGCTGATAGTCATCAAACCAAAGCTCCATTTCTTTTCCGGTGTAATCTCTGATTGGAGAAATTTCCTCAAAAAGTTCTTTTATTCTTACTTGCCAAAGATCTTCCCATGTATCTTTTTGCATAGTCAAAAGATGGGGAGTTGAGAAAGACAGTTTGGACTTTGAAAAGTTTTTTACTTTTTTTATAATCTCAGCCATAGGAAAAAAATTTTAAATTATAAATAACAAATTTTAAATCAAACTTAAATTACAAAATGTTTTAAACATTTAAAAAATCAAATATTCAATTAAAATTTAAAATTGAAAATTGAAAATTAATATGATTATAAACACAAAATACCCTCTTATTCAGGGTATTTTCCCTCGTCCGATTCTAATCTTGTCAACTTTCGTTATGCAATAAAAAATTATCAGACGAGGATTTTCGATTTTGTTTAGAGTAAAGTGGCCACTTCTTTTTTAACGACCTGTTGATCAAACAAGTCTAGTGTAAATATATCTTATTCTTTTTTTTGAAAAGTGTCAACCCCTTATTTTACTACTTCCTAGTTTTTATGCTTTGAAGAACTCCCAAGGCAATAAAATTAAATAAAAGGCCCGACCCGCCGTAACTTATAAATGGCAAATAAATTCCAACAACCGGCAGTAAAGACAGGTTCATTCCAATGTTAAGCAAAAACTGCGAGATTAAAATAATTGCAAAACCAACAGCAAAAAGCCTGGGGAAATTAGATTGGGAGTAAACTGCAATTTGTAAAATTTGCCAAACCAAAAAACCATATGCAATAAAAAGAATCGATATGCCAATTGCTCCCCATTCTTCGGCAATTACAGAAAAGATAAAGTCTGTGTGAGATTCCGGCAAAAATCCATATTGCACTTGAGACCCATGTCCAAGGCCTTCTCCAAAAATTTGACCGGAGCCAATTGAAATTTTTGCCTGGTCTTGGCTCCAGGAACTTCCCAAGGGGTCGGTGGGAAAAATAAAAGAAGTAACTCTTTCTCTTTGATAATCTTCTAATAAAAAATTCCACGATAAGGTTGCGACCAAAATAAAACACAATAAAATAATCAGTAAGTGCTTTGTTTTTATTCCAGAAACTAATAAAACCCCCAGCCACATTAAAACTAAAACCGCGGTTCCGCCCAAATCTGGCTTAATAAAAATTAAAAGTGCGGGCAAAGCAACATATAATCCAGACAAAATAACATGCCTAAATTTATACATTTCAACGTGCCTCATTGAAAAATATTTTGCCAGCAAAAACAGCAAAACAATTTTTGTAGGCTCAATTGGGTCTAAATTTAAAAATCCTATTCTGTACCAACCCTTTGTTCCCTTAATAATTGGCGCAAAAAAATGAAGTCCGGCAAGTAAAAACAGACAAACCCCATACAAAATCAAGATTAAATAAGAATTATTTTTTACCAGCCTATAATCAAAAAGACTGATAAAAATCATTAAAGAAAATCCCAAACCAAAAAAAACTATCTGCTTATATAAGTTAGAAAAATTATTATCCGCTAAACAAGAACTATAAATCCCGGCCAACCCAAAACAAACCAAAATCACAGCAGAAATAATGATTCCCCAATCAAGTTTTCTTAAATGTGCCGTTAAAAAATTCATTATAATAATTTCAAGTATCCCCTATGCGTCATTCCCGCGAAAGCGGGAATCCAGAGCCTTATAATTTTTTGTATAAATCATTCCAATTAGGATTTAGTTTTTCAATAAGTTCTATTTCCCATTTTATAGATTCCGGGTCAAGCCCGGAATGACAGTACGCAACCCACTTGTTTATTTTATCAAAGCTAAAAATTCTTGCTCGGATAAAATTTTTACTCCCAGCTTCTTTGCACGTTCCGCTTTACTCCCGGCTTCTTTTCCTTCAACTACATAGTTTGTTTTAGAAGAAACCGATTCAGAAACATTTCCACCCAATTCTCTAATTTTAGCCCTAGCCTCGTCTCTCGTCATATTTTCCAAACTGCCAGTTAATACAAATGTTTTATTACTTAATTTTAAATTTTGGGTTTTGGGTTTTGGGTTTTGGGTTTTAACAAATTTTTGGAGTTTTTCCAAAAATTCAAGATTTTCTTTATTATTAAACCATTCAAAAATTGATTTTGCAACAATTGGTCCAATGTCTAAAATATCATCAAAGTCTTCCAGTTTTGCATTTTTAATTTTTTCTAACGAACCAAATTTTTCGGCTAGATCAATTGCAGTTTCTTCTCCAATGTTTCTGACTCCCAAAGCATAAATAAATCTTGCTAAACCAATCTCTTTTTTATCTGAAATTGATTTTACTAAATTAGAAGCTGATTTTTCTGCAAATCTTTCCAACAAAACCAAGTCTCCCTCTTTTAATTCAAACAAATCGGCCGGAGTTTGAATTAAACCTTCGTCTAAAAGCCTATCTATAATTTTAGGACCCAATCCATCAATATTAAAAGCGGTTCTTGAAACAAAATGATAAAAATTCCTTCTTTGTCTGGCAAAACATTTTGGATTAGGACAATGTAATATGACACCTATTTTTTCTCCGCCAGAGGCGGATCCGCCTTGGGCGGATAATTTTGTCCCACAGCTAGGGCAGTGAGTTGGCATTTTAAAGTTTTTTTCCGAACCATCTCTTAATTCCGGTAAAACTTTTACAACCTCTGGAATAACATCACCGGCTCTGCCAACAATTACAGTGTCTCCAATTTTTAATCCCAATCTTTTTATTTCGTCCTCATTGTGCAAAGTTGCCCGTGAAATTGTAATTCCTGTCACTTGTACGGGTTCTAAAATCGCCACAGGAGTTACGGCTCCGGTTCTGCCAATTTGCAATTTTATATCCAAAACTTTGGTTGTAGATTGAGACTGAGGAAATTTAAAAGCAATTCCAGCCCTTGGAGATTTTCCAACAATTCCCAGTTTTTCAAAAATTTCATTATTATTTATTAAAACAACTACTCCATCAATTTCATAATCAAGTTTCCCGCGTTCTTTTATCCAATGCTCGCGAAAATTAATCACTTCTTCTAAATTTTTACAAAATTTATTGTGTTTGTTAGTTTTAAAACCTAAATCTTTTAAAATTTTATGCTTGTCTTCGTGTGTAATTTGTCCAAAATCGGTTAATAGTTCATAAGCAAAAGAGTCAAGTTTTCTTGACGAGGTAACTTTTGGATCTAGCTGTCTTAAAGAACCGGCTGCAATATTTCTTGGATTTGCATAAACCGGCAAGCCTTTTGCCTGTTGCTCTTTGTTGATTCTTTCAAACTCTTTTTTAGAGATAAAAACCTCCCCACGAACGACAAGCTCACCAGGAACCTGGATTCCCGCTTTCGCGGGAATGACGC
>Ga0265297_10005785_pt1 | contig 18471 bp, 15 predicted proteins | sample Munlanlwell13791_FD_192502 | JGI IMG/M metagenome (GOLD analysis project Ga0265297, IMG submission 192502) | Leachate microbial communities from a municipal landfill in Southern Ontario, Canada - Leachate well 137-91 | ecosystem: Engineered > Solid waste > Landfill > Unclassified | place...
TCGGCAATCTTACTTCGCAATTGTTCGCCAACGTTTACATGAACGAATTCGACCAATTCGTTAAGCATGATTTGAAGGTCAAACATTACGCGCGCTACACCGACGACTTTGTGATAATTTCCACCGACGAAAAATATCTGGAAAGTCTCCTTGACCCATTCCGGAATGTTATCGGGGACAAATTGAAGCTCTCTTTGCATCCCAAGAAATGCGCCATCCTCGATGCCGGTCAAGGGGTGGACTTCTTGGGATACGTGATTCTGCCGCACTATCGCCTGCTTCGAAGCAAAACGAAACACCGGATATTTCGCAAACTCAAAGACCGGGTGGCGCAGTTTCGCCGGGGCGAGATCGACGAGCATTCTTTGTCCCAATCGCTTCAGTCGTACTTGGGTGCGCTGTCTCATGCTCACACTTATCAACTGAGTCAGGACCTTAGAAACCAGTGCTGGTATTGGATTCACGAATAAAAATAAAATCCCCGCAAAACCATCTTCTGCGCGAAAGCACAGAAAAATCCCTTGCGAGGACAACTTGGATGGTTTTGCGACCATGCCCGGTATCGGGTTTAGGCCTTTATTCAGTTGTTGAGCTAGTTTAGCAGGTCTATTAAGTTATGAAAAGATTTGCTTAATAAATTAACGGTTGCATTATTTCCCTGCAGCCACCAAGTGATTCATGATATTTAAAGATTGAATATAGCTGAATTTTGGCGGTAAAGCGTTCCCGATCTGCAGAGCGATTGACGTTTTGCTCGCATTTTCCGAAAACTTATATTCACGAGGAAATGTCTGCAATAGAGCGGCTTCGCGGGCGGTAATCGCACGGTTCTCTTTAGGATGCAAAAAACGGCCTTTTGAAGGATTAAGGCATCCGCCAGTAATCGTTGTGGAATAGTCGTCCCATCGCAACCGGCCATACACGTCATTGAACCCCACGTCTTTGCCCTTATGGCATGCTAGCTCAAATTTTTTCGGCAGATCATTACGGCTGCCGCCGTCTTTTGGCGTGGCCTTTATCCGATCCATCACTTTCGGCGTGTGTGATGCCACTATTTTATGAGCGGGGTCTTTGGTTTTCGCCACTGATTCCAGATGACCTATCATATCCCTTACCGTAACTTTCTCGCCCGTCGCGGGAGCAATGTCGATGTTTCCAAGAATCGATCCGACAACCACCAAACGTTTGCGGCGTTGCGGCACACCATACTGCTGAATACTCACTGGCTTAAACTTCGGATTGTACCCGAGCCTGCCCAATTCCCGGACCACGTATTTAAATTGTGTGTAATTAACAAGGCCCGGAACATTTTCCATCATGATCGTCAAAGGCTTTAACTCCTTTACAAAACGGAGATATTCCAGGACAAGGTTGTTTCTGCTGTCCCTTTTGCTGCGTTTCTTGTTCAACCGGCGCATGGAAGAAAAGCCCTGGCACGGCGGGCAACCGGCTAGAAGATGCAAGGGACTTCCGTTAAGAATTTTTCTAACATCAGCAGTGTCCACGTTGCGGATATCTCCTTCGAATACTTTTGTGCTTGGATGATTCAGTTTATAAGTGGCGACGGAATCCTCATCATTATCAAAAGCGGCCGCCACTTCAAATCCGGCGGTTCTTAACCCTTCGGACAATCCGCCACATCCGGAAAATAAATCTATTGCAAAATACTTTTTTTTCATACTGTCGTTTGTGTTGACGATTCTGGTTCTTCCACAGCAACCGCGGTAACGGCTGCGGTCGTGGCAAAATCGTCAAGAATTTTTTTCAAAATTTCAATCATGTGTTCAGGGTAGTCCGGCACCCCATTGCCACCCATGACATTTAAAATATGCTGTATAACCGGAGTAAGGAAAGGCTCGGATATGGTGCATACTCTTTCCGCGCCCGACCAATACGAATATTTCATCGGGTCTTCCTTTTTCTGCTTATCGGTAAAAGTACTCCAGCTGGCGGGAATGGTGACTCTAGTGGAAATAAAGTCTTTGGGAATGGCTATGAAATTTTTTGTACCTCCGTTAAACGGAACAAAAGGAAGTACAAAAGGTCCCTCCGATAATTCACCGATTCTACCCAACAAGCTCGAAATTTTTCCTGAAATTTTCTCCGGCTTTACACAAAGCGTCAGCCAGTCCTTAAGATCGGAGTTGGTCTGAGATAATTCATGCAATGCCACCGTGTTTATTATACCAAGATTTTTCTTCCAAAAAAAGCCCAGGTCGCAATCTGCCGACAAAACAAGGTGAAATTTATCGCCCACTTTCACTATGTCACCGCGTCTCACTAAATCATCGCCAGTTTCCCTGTAAAAATACAATCTACACGACCAAACTTTTGATGCGACGCTTTCATCCTGCGTCGGTGTCCCGGCCGCTGGTTCGGGAATCTGATCCACCAAATCGTAAATGTCTTTCCCCGCAATGGCCGTGCGAAATCTTTCGGCAATAAAATCGATAAAATCTTTTTTGCCGCCGTTACCGACGACAACGTGGTTTTTGACATCATTCAAAGAAGCTCTCCCCATATCGGAAAGAATTTTGTCCATTGTCTGTACGGCTTTCTTCCTGAGAACACTGGCAAATCTGAAAGAAAAATTATTTGCGTACATCTCCTCGGCTTTCTGCAGAAGAATATCGGTTTGGCCAACGCCTTCTACAGTCTTATCAAGATAAGCCAGACGTTCCTTGTACTCCTGAAATTCAGGCTTAGCAAGAATAACGTCAATCTCGGTCTTTTTGTCGGCTTTAGAAAATATAAAGACAAGAGAAAAAGTACGATCCAGGATTTCTTTCAGAATACTTTCGGAATCCGTTCCCGATCCGGCCGCCGCCCCAGGGTATTCCCAATCAAAAACCACCAAATCGGAACGAAAAAAACCATTGTCGATAGAATTGATGTAAAAAGAAGGGTTTGTAAAACCGTATACCTCCCATTTCGGGCTGATACCATCGGCGTCTTTCTGATCCAATAACGTCTGGGTTAGAGTCTTTATCACTTCGTCTGTCCACGTCTCCTGAGACAGCAAAATCTGCAGATTCGACGCGTTTAAAAGCTCGGAATCTTTTATTCCCAAAGCTTGCGCTTGTGATCCGGCGGCCGGAATATCATTATCGATGATACAAACAGAGTATTGCATATATTTATTTCTTCTCGCCGATGGGACGTTCGGATGCCACCTTATTAAAATCAAGCGTGAATTGCGCCCCATCAACTGTCGGTATTCTTTCCCGTCCAGTCGTAAGATATATGTCTCCTTTCATGCTCTGCATGTAATGTCTGCAAATATAAAGACCGAGGCCGCTCGGCGGGATTCTTAGACTGTATCCAGGTTGAAATAAATAAGGCATTATCACATCATCAATACCGGGCCCAGAATCGGCGACAGTCACGGTTCTGTGTTTTGAGTCGATGTGAATTTTGATTTTACGATTTTTCTTCGAAGCCATTCCCAGCCAATATGAACTGTTGTCGAACAGATTTGAAAATATTTGGATTAGAGCTCCGTATCTGCCATACACCGGAAAACTTTCTTTAGCATTCACTTCGACTTCAATGCCTACTTTTTCGAGACGCGAACGAAATACATCAACCACATATCCGATCGGCTTTGTTATTTCAAATTCAGCCTGAGTTTCATTTTTTATCGCGCGAAGAGGACTCAGTCGCTTTAGTTCCGACTGCAGAGAAGCCGAGGCTTCTTTAAGATTTTTTAGCTTATCCAAGTCCGGCTTTTCGGACTTCAGCATATGCGAAACGCCCGCGTAAAAATTGGCGGCTATTTTGGCAATTTCGTGCACGGAAACGGCGACTGCCATGCCGTATCCGGCCTGCTCGGTCAACAAATCCTGCGCTTCTTGAATCAAGTCAATGCTTTTCTGTAAATTTTTTAAAGAGTTTGAAAGATTGACCAGCTTCTCTCCGCGTTCGCTTTTCTTGCCCATCGGGTCAAGAATTTTATAAGGGTCTTCTTCGAAAGGGTACTTTTCTTTTATTTGCCCAACCAAAGCCGATCCTTGCTTCGCATAGTCTTTTAAGACCTTTGGGTCTCGAATCACGTCTCCAACAAGGTCGTTGTATTCGTCGCGCTTGCCGATAAATTTGGTTTCAATTACGGTGGCGACCACGGCATGCACAAGTTGGGTCAGGTCTTTGAAGGCCTTGTTCTCTATCAATCCCTCTCTGTTTGTTTTGTCTATCAAGTCGATATTTTTTGCCTGATCGACTTCGAGATTTCCGAGGATGTTGTAATAAGAAATTCTGAACCCTTGTTTGATGTGTCGTTTGCTCAAGTCCAGCCAATCGGTTTCGGCTCCCCACTCCGCCGGGAAAATATTGATGCCATCGCGAAATATGGAGATGCCTCCGAATTTTGTGAGGTAATCTATAAACTCTTTGCCTTCCGGTCCGGTGCTGCTTATCCACGGGTCTTTGCGATACCAGACATCGACGTGCATATAAAAAGGTCCGCATTCCGGCTTTCGCAGGCCGTTTCCATCGGGCAATGACCAGTGATCGAGTTTGGCTTTGCGCAAATCAAAATTTTCCTCCTCGATTTTTTCTTCGGACATCGGCACCGTTTTGGGAGGTTGAAATTTCAGCGAGTATTCCATGACGCCGTTTTCATCCACAAGACCGTCGAAAGAAAAAGTCGAAAGAAAAGCGTCCGCCGGGTTATCGGTCGATAACACGCCGACTTGAGGACATTCCAGATAAGCATTGAAACCCTGTCCGGATTTTGCGCTTTTCGGCGACGGATTGGGAGAGTTGAGACTGATGATCGAGCGATGCAATTCTTCCACGGTTTCCCGGTCCCAAGAAAATCCGTTGCGACTGCCATAAATCACCAGCCTGGTGCCAGATCCTTTTTTGCCGTAATCTCGCGATGGGCTTTGGCGCGTCAGACTGACGCCGACCGTCTCCAAATCTTTTGATCCTTCTTCTCCCGCTTCGAATTTATCCCAATCCACCTCAAGGAGATACTCATAGTTCAGATCGATGACTTTTGTTTTAAGCAACAGTTGGCGTCCAAGCCGATGAGATGCGAATCTTCCAACACCTTTTTCTCCCAACGGAATACGGCCGCCGCGTTCTTTTTTTATTTCCGAAATCAGCTTATCGTATGAACCAAGTTTGCCGGCCGCCGCCGCTTTCTCCCTTTCCTGTCTGATGTTTTCTTTAACCGCTGTTTTGATAGTGGAAGCCGGACGAAGCCAACCGTTCTCGATGACTTCACGCGTCATGCCGGAACCGTCATCCTCGATTATTATCACCGGACCTGGAAGTTCCGGAAAAATATTGTCGGCTTTATCGACTTCTGGCAGGGATGGAATGTTTTCGATTCTCACGCGACAATACGACGCGCCCGCATCGTAGGCGTTTTTTATAAGTTCAAGAATACCAACTTTTTCGGATGCAATAAGCTGCTCCCCCAAGACCTTGATCAAGTGCGCGTCGGCCCTGAAATTTAGTCTGATTTTTCCGTCAAGACATATTTCGTCGAGAAGCAGAGATGGAATTTTTCGTACCGCGTTTTGCGGATTATAGTGAGGAGATTCCGCTTCCCGTATTTTGCCTGCGCCGTCCTTGAACGAAACCGGTTCTACAAACGGTTTGTAGTCGATAACCTCGACAAAATAATGACTGCCATCTTTTTTATCTTTGGTTGGTAGAGCTTTTATTTTCCCGTAACCGAAATAAACACCTTCACCACCACTTTTGATTGGATCGTAATAGATGAATTCAATTGGTTCATTTTTAAACTGGCCGATGTACTTATCCGGGAAATGATAAAACCGCCCGACAAAGTCGTTGTATTCGCTGTTTTCTCTTGATTGTGTAAGCACTAGGCAGTTTCTTTGCATAATTTTACTTAATTTAGCATAAACAATCATCTAAGTCTTAGCTTCTTGTCTTTGAATCCCTCAACGATAATCTTCATGCATTTATTAAAAACACGCATGGCTTCTCCTTTGAGTGGAGTGTCCTGTATACTCAGAAGTTCCTTCCGACATTTTGCGTCGAGACCATCGATATCATCCATAGTTTTTATTTCAACGTTTGATTCATGCCGTAAAAGAAACCACTCTTTGTCTGTAGTCTTACTGTGATCCAGCACCTCTAAATCCTTGTGGGTCATTTTTGGGAAAAGATAATAAAACTTCTTATCATAAAAATAATATTTTGTTAGAAACATCTCACCCACAGCGATGTGTCCTGCACGTTGTGATCCGTCCGTAAAATTTCTTCTCATTCGTCCGGCGTATTTGATAACATAGCCATTCTGGATGATTGTCGATCTCTGTTCCGCAAACTTTTTCCAGTCTCCACCGTAGGCGGCACTAAATTTAGTTATGAAAAATTCGTACATCTTTTCCAGATAAGCATCGACGTAAGCTTTAAAAGCCACGGGATCGTGATAGCACTCCAGCAAGCCCTTAACGACTGAAAGATCGTCGGTTATTAAATATTTTCCTTTCTCCACTTTGGATGCGAAATAAGCCATTCCAAAAAGATCAGGCTGGATTTTCTGTGTGCCTTTCTTTAAATAATAAACACCAACGATGCCGTTCTTTACTCCACCAAGCGCATGATGGAATCTTTGATATAAGGCGTTGCCGGCCGAATTCCTGCTTAGTGCGTCAGTGCCTTCGAGTGCGATCACTGGCTTCTTGTTTATTTCTTTGCCGTTTAGTCCGTCCACCCATTTCTCGTCCACGTACCAAGCGGCGTCACAAGAGCCATAGGAAACGCCTTCAAATCCAAAAGTAAGACCGCCTTCTGAAAAAGGCTTCTGGTCTTCATTACTGCTTTGCGGAAAGATGCGAAGTTTGATCCCTTTGGTCTCGTATCCAAGGGTGTCAATGATTTCTCTTTTTATGATTTCGTCGCTTGAGTATGCCATATTATAAGGATTTAATTTTTTCTAATATATCCTCCGTCTCTAACCCGAGGACGAAACTGACGAGGTCCGACTCTTTGTTGATCTCTTCGCCTGTAATGTCGAGATGGAACTGCTTGAGCTCGTCGTTGGTGAAATTAGAAATCAGGTAAAACTTTATATAGTTTCCGAGCCAGACGGTATACTCCTCACGGGACAGTGGGTTCTTGGGGGTGTATTTTGCTTCGGGGAGTGTGATTTTAATCTTGTTGTCCGCATCGAGCGTGATCAAACCGAAATAATCTTTTGATGGCTTGGCCTTGGCCGGGCAGATTTCAAACCCCTGATCAAACAATCCTGTATTGAGATATTTCTCCAATTGCTTGGTCATGACTACAGTCCCGGTCTTTGCTTCGCCTACGATAAAGTCGTGCGTGACATTGCCGTGGTCAGTTTTTACTTGCCCTTTGAAATTTCTGATGAGCGCAAGTTCGATCATGTGAAAACCTTCACTCGGCAAATAACCGTAGTTGCTTATCTTGGCGATGATTTCACTGAGACCGTAACCAGCAAAGTCCGGCGATCCGATTGCGTGTGCAAGTGGTATCTGGTTCTCAACGATAAAGCCTAGATGTCTGAAATATTCACCAGCCAAATATTCCATGAACGGTTCCATTCCATTGCCTTGCTTGCTCGTCTCAATTCTTTGGATGATGTAGCTCTCTCGATTTTTGAGAGTGTTGAATTTCGCCCCGAGCATCTCGTTCAATTTTTCTTCTGACTCAAATTCCATCGGCACGATGAACTTGTCGCCCTCGAATAGATACTGCTTCGCCCGTGACAGGATATATGGGGTATTTTTCAAGACTCCGTTATCGAAAATTCCGGAAACAAATTTATAGTTGAAGGCATTGTAAAACAACTTCATCAAGCCCTTTGGAGTGAATGGATAGATTGGATTTTCAAGATATCCGGCACCAGTAACACTGCTATAAATAAAAGCTTCTTTGGCTGGCATTTTGATAGCCTCGCCTAGTTCCGTCTCAACAATTTCAAAACTGAAGTTGGCTTTAAATATTTTGAAAAAATCTTTTTTGTATATTTCCATATGTTTAAATGTGTTCAAGATTAAATAATGCCTGTTGTTGTGCGAATCGCGTGCCGCTTTTCTGAACAGCCTCCTGAAAAAGTCTGGTAATACGCTCGATGCCCAGCTTTTCGTGGTTTTGCACCCGGACTCCATCAAAAATTTTGATTATCACCATGCCAATAAAAAGATCATACCCCTTATTCAGATTAAAAAGCTTTCCGTTGTGCTCGCCCAAATATTTGGTGATCTCATCAGCAACCTCTTCCGCGGAGACGATTTTTTTATTTCCAGTTTTGATTTCTTTTTTGCAGTTTTTGAACGTGACATAAAAGTCTGATTTAGGAGAAAATTTTGCCCAGTTTTTGTTATAAGGACTACCAAACGTGTCATAGGATGAAATGTCTACGAGTTCCATACCACTGTCCCTGATCAATTCCGCCAAGCTGACCCAAATCTCCAAGTCCTTGTTTTGAAATGCGAGCGTGAAGTAGGCGTCCTTTTTGAGAACTCTTCTGACCTCGCCAATAAAAGATGCGAGCTGGATAGAGTATTCATTCAAACCCTTGTTCTGAACCGGATTGATGATGACCTCTTTTTCGATATCAAACTCTTTCTCAAGCCAACAGTTCCAGATATAGGAAAGCTCTGAATACTGGATCGTGTCCCCATACGGCGGATCGGTTATGAGGTAGTCCACACTCTCCGGTTCGATCTCGATCATCTTGAGCGATGATTTGTTGTAGACTTTCGCCTCGCGATCCTTGATCTTGTTTCGGACAGCCTTTTCCGCCACCACTTCTTTGGCGGTTTTTACGTTGTTGACTCGGTCCGAGAATCTCCACCAGACATTTTCCTCAATGAAATCATCCGGAATCCAAAAATTATTCACGCCAAGCGGACGGACATTCTCGGCTTTTAATTTGCTGACATGAAGCAAAGTGTTGGTGAAAGCCAGCATGAACGAATTGCGGTGCTTGAGCGGCAAATCACGAATGGTGTTGTAGAGCAGGGCCAGAGACAAGAGGTTACGCTTAGTGAACATGTCCGACACCTTTTTCACGCCCTTATAAGAGAAGCGGTCTTTGTAGAATTTATTCGGGAAATCTTTGTCAGGATATTTCAAATCTTTCGGGAAGCGCACCGTTGGCTCAAGGTCGTTTTTTGAGAGCGTGACCTTTTCCTTATTTCGAAAATTCTCATCAGCAATGACTGCGTTATAATCTTTTCCATTTTTCTTGCCCAAAATCGTGTAGAGGATGTATTTATCCTTGACCTTATAAAGCTTCAGTATTTTTTCGCTGACATCTTTTTCGATTTTACTGAACTCCTCGTCAAAGGAATCCGAATCGTGATCGATATCTAGCGAATTCTGGGCGAGGAAAACGGCGAATGGATTCAGGTCGTAGCCTATAAATTTCCTACTAGCAAGGACGGACTGTAATCCAATAATCCCACTACCGCAAAATGGGTCCAAAACCAGATGTCCCTTTTTCGAATATTTATCGACGTACTGATCGATCACGAACCAAGGCTTGCGAGACCAATATTTATGAAGCTTCGCCAGCTTGGAATACCTGCGATCGTGGTCAATACTGTTGACGTCAATCAGGTTATTTACAATTTTTGGTAAGGTTAACGACATGTTATTTCTTTTGGAATATTAAGCAGTAGTGATGCAGGATATTGCTTGCCCACGCCGACGGGTAGCCATAAGGGGCAAGGCCGACTTTATCTTGTATCCAGAGTTTCTCATCTTTGAGTTCGTACTTCTTTGAAAGAACCCTGGCAAGGTCCCACGCTAATGGGTACATTTTCCCTTCCTTCTTGATATTCTTCACAATCACCACTAGATAACCCTTATCTTTGAGTAGGTCAAAAATATCAAAGTATATGTTTGCAACTTTCTCTAGAAAAAGTTCGTAGTCATCAATGTTACCCAAGTCTTCTTCAGCTTCGGAATAGTTAACATCCAAACCATTTTTTGTCCGGTCTTTTTTGAAATCCTTGGTGCTTCTATTCAACACATCCCAATAAGGAGGTGATGATATCGAAAAAGCAATCTTTGGTAAATTTAGTTTTTTGATGTACGACGCATTTTCGTTAAAGATAGTCTTTTTGAATCCCGGTGTTCGTTTGAGGGAAAGTTCGTAGTATTTTTTATTGAGCTCAATTCCGTAGCCAACTCTACCTGTTCGCTTGCAAGCAACCATCGTACTTCCAATACCGCAAAATGGATCGAGTACATTCTCTCCTTTTTTTGTAAAAAATTTCACAAACTCCTCGATCATAGTCGGAGAAAATGTCGCCGGATGGTCTTGGGTATTTGGAGATATTTCTCTCTCTTCTTTTAAATCTTTATGTAGAGCATTAAAAATAAACCAACTACAACTAAATTTAACCCACTCCTTTCCTGTCATGTCATTGAGTGGATTGGATAGATCATAAGCGCCATCTTCTGGATTAATCAAAATAGCGTTAGCTTTTTCAACATCGCCGGCCGGATTATACAAAGCTACCTCTGACCACCTCTCAATAAAGTGTTCAGGTATCAGTTCTTTTTTAGTCTTAAAGATTTGGGCGAGTTTCTTTTTCGCTAGCTGGTTTTTCTCCTCATCTAAGACGGGCACAACTTGTTTTTTATCTTTGTAATAAAAGTGGGATTTCATACTATTTCTTTTTTTTGACATTGCTAGTCTTATCTAAAAAACCCCTCAGATCTGATTCCTTAATTCTCCACACGCCGATCTTGGAAGCCACAAGTCGGCCGGATTCAATATAACGAACTATCGATCGCGTGCTTACTCTAAGAATTTTCGCAGCTTCTTCGATGGTCAAAAGTTTATCAGAATCGTTGCTCATAAAAAATTTATTTCTGGTAAATTTATTAATTACATTTTAGCTCTTTGAAGAGTATATGTCAAAATATGGCAGTTTTTGTCAAAACCGCTCTTCGATGGAAAAATTAAATAATTAGGCCTACGAAGTGGAATTTGCCTGTATCTGGGAAACAAAGCTGTCCTAACGGCAAACAGGTGGCAAATACGGTGTAATAATAGGGCCTTATAAGGCCCTATTAAGTCGTTGCCGAGTTTGTTCCTATGTACTCTTTAAGTAAGGCTTCAGAATCGACACTCTCTCTTTCTGCTTGCCGGGCCACGTTCTCTGTCGTCGTAATGATGCGCTCAAGCAAAGCTGGTTCTTCAATTATGGAGATTGAGCGAAGCGCCTTCCGCGATGTGTCTGTTTGGGATAGCACGATTTTCACATACTGGGGCATGGTGGTGAACCAGAATATTTTTCTGATCTCCGGAAGATCCGTGCCCAGGTCAATCGTTTGTTTTTTCCACCCGCTCTTTTTGAGGTCGCCGAGAAGAAGTGTGACCACGGTACTCAAATGCCCGCGCCGCAGATCTTCTTCCCAGTCGTGAGCATCATCATTTAATTGCATTGCGACCAGATAGTGTTTGAAGTATGAGATTATATTTCCCCAGTCTTCCGTTTTTAATTCTTTGCCGAATTGCGTGAGTATGGCAACCGAGGAAAGAATGTGCCCGGACGCGGGACGATATTTATTTTCATAGTCTCCAAAATCGGGCAGGGTTGCTGGGATATTAAAAATGTTTCCCTCGACTTTGGCACGGCAGTTTTCAACTTCCCAGGCGTTTGAGCCGTCCAGCTTATCCATCAAGTCATGGAAGAACGGACGGAATTCTTTGTCATCGGGCAGGGCAATAAAAAAGTCTATGTAGTGACGAGCGAAAATATTGGCGATGGGAAGCAAGCGCGGATCGGCCGCTTCGTCCCGATCCCAAAAGTCGTCATAAATTATAAATGCTGTCCAGAAGAAAATGTTGGCAAGCCCAATGTCGGCGACCAATTCATCGGGGATACTCTCCCCGCTCTTTCCGAGGGATATCTTTGTGTAATAAGCCATGAGTGACATCTGCTTATCCCGGTTGCTGCGGATAGTCTTTTCAATTGCTGCCTTGGCCCGTTCTCGCAGCGCCGGAGAAAAGTTTGAGAATCGATCGTCAAACTTTTTTCGTATCATATCCATGATGCACTGTTCATTCTTGTCATAAGCAATCGGCTGTTTAATCGGCTTTTCCTTGTCGACACTGCCGACAAGCGTTTGGTATTTATCAATGAGACTGCGAACTGTTTTGTCGTCGATGACACTGCCAAACGGTTCTGCAATATTTAAGAGGCGCTTTTCCAGAAAATCATCAAGTTTGGGCAGACGGATGTCCCGCAACGCAAGAAAACAAGCAATCGCCAAATTAAGACCGACATCGGTTGCCCCCTGTTTTGGTTCCAAGGAGTAGGGACCCCCTTCGTCGACCTCCATTTCGGTGAGACGTTTTACAATCTGCGCGAGCTTTATGCCTCCGATACTTTCGCCAGATTTTAAATTTAAAATTAAATTGTCGATAAATTGATTATGCTGCATATTCGGTAACTTGTTTACGCATGGGCAGAGATACTTTAAAAGATGATCCTCTACCGGCTTCGCTCTTGGCAATAATTGCACCTCCGAAGTCTTTTTCCACGATTCTCTTGGCCATTGAAAGACCGATGCCAATTCCTTGCCCGTTTATTTTCGTAGTAAAAAATGGTTCGAATATTTTACTCATGTGGTGTTCGGGTATTCCAACACCGTTATCCTCCACGATCATGATTATGATCTCCGGTTCTTCCACCAGAGATATCTGCACCCATCGATCGGCCAAGCTTACTGGCACTAGTTCCGCCGTAGGTGGCGTGCACGCATCAATGCCGTTGGCAACGAGATTCAGCACGATCTGATTAAATTTTATCGCATCGCCAAACATTTGGATATCGCTTCTCGGCGCGAAGCGCAATTCGACATTGGCTTTTTGTGCCTTGTGAGCAAGCACCTCAATGACATGCTGGATTTCCTGCTCAAGTAAAAATAGGGCTTTTGTTTCTTCACGCGCCAATTGCTTGCGTACCGCAGCAACCAAGTCTTCCAGCTTCTTTGCGGCTCGTACTGCATTGGCTACATACTGCTTAGTTTCCTCTGCTGGGCCATCCGTCTTCCCCAAGTTGAGCGACACCGCATTTAAAGGATTTATTAGATCGTGGAACAGGCCGGAAGAAATTCTGCCAAACTCGGCAAATCTATATAACTGTGTCATCTTTTCTGCTTGAGTCTCCTTCAGCTCTTTAGTGCGTTGATCGACTTTAATTTCCAATAAGTCACGCTCTTCTTTTAATTCCGCCTCTGACCTCCGCAGTCGGGTTAAGGATTTTTCCATCTCATGATTAGAGAGCCATGTGATGGTGGCGATTACAAAAAATATGATGACCGCCGCAGAAATTTCCGGGATTCCCCACATGGCCGAAACCCAATATCTGTTTGCCGGTATGATATTCCCTCTCTGCAGGTAACCGAGCGATGCAATCATGATTCCGGTGGCGAGAGTGGCTACAAATACAAAATTCTTGCCGACAAGTATTCCGGCCATAACTATCACAAGAGCGTAGAACAAGATAGCGGCATGCAAATCCACTCCCCACCTATAACTCATGTAGCTGGCCAACAAAAAGAATATTGCGATTAAAAAATAAGACGAAATTACAAAAAAACCTCTGCGCGAGAGGTGGAAAAACCAGACAAAAACGGACAATATAACTATCGACGCCAATGGAGATAATCCTCTATATGCTGACCCAAGAGATACTGATTCTGAAATTGTGACAACGTTTGCAAATATTAAAAAAATAATTACCGCCGAAAGTATCACGTTAAAAACAAACTCGCGACGACGCGAGTCATCCGTTTTCGATCGAGGCTCAATTAACTGATACAAAAAAGTAGTGACCCTTTTCATGAGACTCCACCATAACCAAGAGCTCGGATGGCACCGATGAATTACCACACTAAATTATTTGTCCGCCCAAGGCGCACCGACACTCATGACTGTCGCAATGAGCGACATGAGAACGGCACTATTGCGAACGGCCTTGTTGGTCAAAATTTGTTTGATGAGTTTGCTCATAGTTTTTATGGTTTTTATAAGTTACGGATTCTTCGACCACGGAATCCACGAATTAATTATAACAGAAATCTTTAAATCTTTTAAGTCATAAGTCAGTCAATCACATATCCGGTGCCGGAAACTGTCCTAATAAAATCAATCTTGTTCCTACCTTTCAGCTTTCGTCTGAGGATCGTGACATGCGTCTCAACCGTATTGGTAAACAAGTCGGCGTTCATATCCCAAACATGTTCCAGGATTGTCTGCCGTGTGAGCACCCGCCCTCGATTGCGTAGCAAAAATTCTAAAAGGAAAAATTCTTTTGGGGCCAGATGCACTTCCCTGCCTGCCCGATGAACAGATCGTTTTGGCAAGTTGAGTTCTATATCGTCCACGCGAAAAATTTCATCCTCCACTTTCTGCGGTCGACGTATTAATGCCTTCACTCTTGCCGCCAGTTCAGCGTATGAAAACGGCTTCGTAATATAGTCATCAGCACCAATGCTTAGAAGATCTACTTTCGTCTCAATCTCCCCCTTGACCGAGAGTATGAGGATGGGCATGCCCCTACCCTCTGATCTAATCTCCATACAGACTTGCCGGCCGTCTTTTTTCGGCAATCCAATATCTAAAATTATTAAGTCGTAGTCATTGGTTTTTGCTTTGTATGATCCCCTCTCTCCGTCTTCCGCCACGTCGACAACAAAACCCTCTGCCTTAAGCGAAGGTTTGAGAAAGTCTACTGTTTCTTTGTCATCTTCGATGATGAGAAGGTTCATATTTAATCACTTAGATAAGTTGCAATATTTGCCTTATGTTCCTCGAAGGTTTTGGCGCAATGGATGGTCTTTGATTTGTCGTGGAGATAGAACATGCATTCCGTTTCCTCCGGATAAAGCACCGCTTTGATTGCATCGATGCCCGGATTGTCGATCGGGTGAGGGGGCAACCCTTTGTTTCGATAAGTGTTATAAGGCGAGGGAATACCTTTGTCTTCTGATTTGATCGGCGTCCACCAGGTGCCTTCGCTGGTATAGCTGTCTGGCTGCTTGTCATATCGTGCTTCGCCGTAGTGAATCTGATCATCTCGAACATACTGCACGGTGGCATCGACTTCGAGCTTCATGTCTTTAAGTAAACGATTCCACAGGATGCCCGCGATAAGGGGCATGTCATCTTTGCCGGCCGCTTCTCTTTGCACGATTGAAGCGAGCTTGAGCGCCGTCGTCCATTTGATGTTCTGTTTGAGAGCCTCCTGGGTATAAGGCTGAAGCTTCTCGTTAAACTTTGCGCGTAATCTATCGGCCACCTTCAGCGGTTCTTCGTCTACTGGGATCAGGTAAGTGTCGGGAAAATATAAACCTTCAATCTCATCGTAATTCATTGACGTATAGGTAGTGACCCATTTCTTTTCTGCGTCTTCGCTCCACCCAAGCTGATTAGCGAGAATATCTGCAATCTGCTCTTTGCGAAGCCCTTCCGGAATCACAACCCATTTCATATAAGGCCCCGCCTTGAAAGTTTCGGCTACCTGCCAAGCCGTCATACTCTTGGAGATTTTATAAGCGCCAGGGATGAAACAGTCCACGCAAGTTGTCGCTGTTATGCCGATTCCGTTTGTTTTGAAATAAGCTATTTTGAATCCTGCTTCACTTTTAATGAATCCTTTTTCTTTGAGCAACGCTGAGAGTTCCTTAAAGTCACCGGATCCCAGTGGCATTGTGAATTGTTCCAATTCCGCATTCGACTGCGGGGCGGCAAACTGGCTGTTGTATGAGACGTACCACGCCAGAGCACCCACAGCTATGATCACCATGCCAATCCCAACGGCAATGGCACGCTTTGTTTTCAGAAAACTGAATCGTGGGGGCGGTGTATTGGATAAAAATTGGTCTGTCATAAAGTTATTTATTACTGCTTGCTTTCACCAGACGGTCAATATCCGCTTTTTTAATTCGCCATTGACCTATCTTGGTGGCGAGCAATCGTTTGGTTTTAATATATCGCATGATCGTCCGCTCACTCACATGTAGGACGTCTGCGGCTTCTTTGGCTGTAAGATAATTTTTGGGGATTTTTTTATTCATATTAATTCTCAAATAATGCGACCGTGTTGTTGTATTGAAGCAATTTCCCGGCGCTTGAAATGAATAATCTTATGGTTGGTTTTGAATCGACGGCCGACCTGCCAACGACTCCATCCGGAAGCTTATAATCCGCATCTTGCCACTTCCATTGCCATCGACTCATATCATCAACGGGAGTGACGGTAAACGATTGCTTAAGCCCAAGATTTTTAAGATACGTTTGACCAACCTCCTTTATTTTCGCTTCAGAAGTCTTAGGGGAGAATAGATCGCCCTTCGTGCATTTGCCTTGATAGTTGTCTGGGTAGACTACGCGCACTTCTATCAGATCATGGGTTTTTGGGTAGACCTCGTATTCGTAAACCTGACAGGTTCCTTCAATCTCTTGGGTTGCTCTGTAAATATTTACTGTCCGCTTCCACGCTTGCGGCGTATCAATACGCTCATCACCCCGATCCGAAAGTTTTGTTAGCACTCCCACGCTAAAGTTTGCAGGAGATTGGCTACGGGAATATTCCACCTGGTAGGTAGCGTCACCCATAAATTTCTTGATCGCTTCAGTATCAGCCTGTACGGTTGCACTCTCTGGCATTGTTAATGCTTTTACCGCTGCGTTATATCTAGCCTCTGCAGCATCTACCTTTTGTTTTGATTCGCCGCAGAAAACATCCTGGCCCCGCTCGTTCTTTTCAACGCACCCGTGTTCAAATTCGTACTGGGCAATCCGGGACATTTCCTGCTGCAGTTCTTCAATGCTCGGACTTTCGTCAGACAAAGGGGTTTGAGTATTGCTTCCTGTCTTCGTATTAATAAAAATGGCAATGCCAGCTACTACTGCAATACCAAAGATTCCTAAAAGGATTTTTGTATGCTGTGGTTTTGGGGTAAATAGCATATAAATTTGGCCTTTCATTTCGGCTTATTTTCAGTATACCCTATCTGTCCTGTTTTGTCATGTTTTGACTAGTGGATAACTAAAGAGGCTCCCGGATTGGCGGGATCCCCCTTTAGCCATGCTTCCAAATGCCGATCTGACTATCGGTCAGGACGCCTAGCTAGATTTCCAGTTTGACCTCGTCGAATTCGACTTGAAGACCGCTCACGCCGTTGCAGGCATATGCGGCACCCCAGCCGTCACTGTGCTGGACATTCGAGGTGCGGTACTTGTCGAGCGCGATGGTTGCCCATGCCTCGTAGTACGCACTTTGGTCAACGGTGGAGGCGTAGCTGCTGGCGTAATTGTACGTGACGAGATAATCGGCTCCGTACATATTTCCAGTTGAGCTATCGATCCAAGCATAGGTGTCACCATTGTAGCCGACTACCGATGCCATTGTGTAGGTCGAATTCGCATCCGCCCCGCATCCGCTCGTGTTGTAATTCCACTGCAGATACCAGAGGCTCGACCCGCACGGCCCGCGGCCACTGACACAGTACCCGTCATTACTGATCGAGTTCCAGCCAGAGCCGCTTTGTGACCAATACGAACCACCGTTAGCGTGAATGTAAGTCTGAGCCGACGCGACGCCTGCGAACGATCCCAACATGACAACAGCCATGAGGAAAGGCGCGACTCGTGAGAGTGTTTTCTTCATAGTGTGTTAGTTAGAATATAGGCTACGCACGTCGTTGAAGCTCATGACCTCACCCACCGGCGACAGGACGATTTGAACGAACGGAGTCACGTCCTCACCCTGAGGTTTGGACTTAGCCTCCCAGCGGAAAGCGTAGCTGACGCTGCCAGGCTTTGACATCTGTCGGAAGCTAAAGTTAGCTTTGACTGAGTCGAAGTCTGCAACGTGCTTCGAGAGATATTCCTCTGCCATCGCTTTAAGCTCTGACTGGGGAAGGCTCTTGCTTCCGTCGCGTTCGAAGGAAATCTTGCTACCAGGGCCAGGCCCGAATTGAACAACAGCGTTGTTCGTTGGGTTGACGATGTACAAGAACCCTTTGTCATCCTGCCACTGCTCAATACGTTTGACGGCATTGGTGTAAGGATTCGCGGAGGTGCCCTCGAAGGTAACATCGGCTTTCCTCTCAGCGAGAGATTCGATGTTGCTCTTTACTTGGGCGAGCGCTTCGGATGAACGATCCGAGAGTTCTAGCTTGTGAACTTCTTCAGTAAGCTTGTTCTCCAGTGTCCCTACGCGCTCTTTTGACGTTCCGCAGAATTCAGACTGGCCGCCTCGACCGAAGGTCAAGCAGCCATATGCCGATTCGTATTGAGTAACGCTATCCAGCTCTGCTCTGATGGACTCGATCGCGGCGTTAGTGTGAGGACCTGGTACAGAAGAATTATCCGGTTGGACTTGCGCCGATACCGGGGAACCTTGACTGAACGTAAAGCCACTCGTTACGCCGAGAGCGAGGCCGAAGACAATTGCTAGTGCGCCTGCTCCGATGACGAATTGTTTTTTA
>Ga0265297_10005786_pt1 | contig 18471 bp, 11 predicted proteins | sample Munlanlwell13791_FD_192502 | JGI IMG/M metagenome (GOLD analysis project Ga0265297, IMG submission 192502) | Leachate microbial communities from a municipal landfill in Southern Ontario, Canada - Leachate well 137-91 | ecosystem: Engineered > Solid waste > Landfill > Unclassified | place...
AGGCCATCCATTCATCCCGGTGATTGGCCAGTAGCCAGCGCGGAATATCAGGATAACCTTTGACCGCTGGCGGGATGGCGACGCCCGTTTCTTTCTGAAAAGTTTTTAAACACTCGGAACAGAAGCAGGTGGTTTTGAGGAGATCTGGAGCTGACTCCGGATAGACCTTTTCCCAGAAAACGAAATGACGGATAAAATCAAAACTCAGGCCGTCTGGCCTCAATTCCGAGACCATCTTTTTTACCGACTCGATTAGTTCCTGGCGATAGATCTGATTGCCAGGGCAGACAAATTCCAGCCAGTCATCTTTAGCCGGCCGTCCCTCTCCGGTGATGGCCGCTATCTCGGGCCTGCTTTTCAATTTTTCCGGGTTATGAAAGACCGGAATGATGAGAAATATTTTAAAACCGGCCTGACGGCAGAGTTTTAACCAATCGCTTTTTAGGGCCAGTTCGGGGCCGACAAACAGAGTGTTAATGCCAAGTTTTTTCCAGCTGTCAAAAGCCTGAACACTCTTATCTGGCTCCTGATAAATCTTCAGGCCGATGATGTTCCGGTGGCCGGCGTCGGGTGGCGACGGCTTAACAGCGGCTGAGACCAGGAAAAGCAACAGGCTGATTAAAATTATCAGGCCGGAAATCATAATTCCTCGAGGCCTGGTTTTTGGCTCCATCCCTCCTCTCCTACCTTTTACAATGGGGTCGGGCCAGCGGATCTTATTTTATATCAATATCTTGCCTTTAACCAGAAAAGTTTTGATCGGTCTGATCAGTTTACGGTACCTCCATTCAAATCAGGCTTCTTTGTGCGACCCGGGTGATGATTTATCATTTAGGGCCTTGAAGTGAGATAAACACTACTTTTTCTCCGTCTATCATTTTATCGATTATGACTTTTTATCGATTTAACAAATTTATCAATTAGAAGTCCAAAGACTAGAAAAATTAGCCATAACAAATATTAGTGATGATAAATGGACGAGGAGGAGAAAGTCTTGCCCCGGGCCAAACGGTTTTTTCTTTCAGGTTATATCTGGCACATTACGAACCGCTGTGTGAACAAGGAATTTCTCCTAAATGATGACCACTATAAGCAAAGGGTAGTACGCTGGATGTCAGAAGCCATCGAGAGGTATAAGATTTACGTTCTTAATTATGCGATAACTTCGAATCATATTCATCTTCTCTTGTTAGATGAGGAGACGGCCTGTTCTGGCGGTTTTGATAAGCCAGGTAGAACGGCTCATGCTATTCCACAGGCGATGAGATTGATACTCGGGCGGGTTGCTCAGGAATATAATGTCGGGCAAAAAAGAGTCGGGCCCCTATGGCAAGACAGATATCATGCTACAGCCATAGAGTCCGGCTATCATCTTTTGAACTGCACGGTTTATATAGATTTGAACATGGTTAGAGCCGGAGTGGTTGGTCATCCAGAAGATTATCTTTACTGTGGCTTCCAGGAAATTGTCGGGCGGAACAAAACCCTTAAAGTGATCAATCGTGAAAGGCTGGCGGCAGCCATAGGTGTTGCCTTCGACAATTTAAGTGATGCCTACCGGCAGTATGTCGACGACACTTTGGACCGAAAGGGGAAAGCTTTAACCAGGGATGAAAAATGGACTTCCAGCCTGGCCGTTGGAGATTATCAATTTGTGGAAACTTTTAAAATAAAATCAGGTATAAAAACCATAAAACGCCATATTGTTGATGAGAAGGATGTATTTGTTTTAAGGGATAGTCTGACCAGGTATGGCTAAGGCCATTGGCCACAGAGGCCACCAGTCAAAAAAGTTGTTGTCACCTTACGGACCCAATCTTTAAAACCATCATAGACCTTGGGAAAAATATCAGAAGCCCGGTTTCAGCTGACATCAATCGTTAGGCATTAACAGCGGCAATTCGCCTTTCAAATACTATCGGTGATTTTTAGTTAAAATGCTAAATATTTGATTATAAAGGAAATGCGCTGGCCCGACCCCATTTGGGTAGCCTGAGGGTAGCTCTTTGTTATAGAATAAAAACTTAAAATCAACTTTGAGGCTTAACCATGAACGAACTCCATCAGTTCAGTACGGGCTTTGAGATTATGAGCTTTGATGTGGACTTTCAGGGACGAGCCCACCTGTCAGCTTTGATGAATTATCTTCAGGACGCAGCCCGGCTCCATTCCATCCGTGAAAAATTTTCGGTTTTTGATCTCCAGGAGAAAGGTGTCACCTGGGTTATTTCCCGCTATCACCTTCAAATTAGCCGTTATCCGGAGATGGGTGAAAAAATCACGGTTAAGACCTGGGCTTCAGGCAAACACAGTTTTTATGCTCTGAGGGAATTTGAAATGTCCGATAGCCAGCAAAAAAGAATTCTGGCTGCCACCAGTTCCTGGATGATCATTGATTTAAAGGATCGCCGTCCGGTAAAAGTTAACGGCTTTTTTCCTGATGAGCTGATTCTAAATAAAAGGATCTTAGAGGATGACTTTCCGGTGCTGCCCATTGTTGACCGTCTTGATTATAAAAGTGAATTTAAAGCTCTATTTGAAGATCTGGATTTTAACCGCCACGTGAATAATGTGGCTTACTCCCGCTGGGCGGTGGAAGGCATGCCGCCGGAAGTGCTTTTTTCGCACCGGCCGGTCGAGCTCCAGATCAACTACCGGGCAGAAGTCTTCTATGGCGATAGTCTTGAAGTCGTTACCCAAAAACCTCAAACTGAAACTGAACCCTGGCTTCAGCAGATCTACAATTTGTCCACAGGTAAAGAGGTGGCCAGATTACAATCAGACTGGAAATAACAATAAACAGCTCTTATTGGGCCGCCCGGTTAGGAGAAGGTGATAGGCTGGCTGATCTGGTTATTCGTTCAGGGGCTAATTATAGTCAGGGAGGATAACCTCCCTGGCCGGCAGGATAAAAAATAATGAACAGGGAAAAAATCCAAACAAAAAGAACAGGACAGTTGCCTGGCGGGCGAACAAGATCAGTCAAGTCAACGATGACCTCAGGCTCCCGGCGATTATCATCAGCCGGAAACTGGGCTCTGGTTCTGATGGGTGGCGGGGCGCGAGGCCTGGCTCATATTGGTGTGCTCAGGGCTTTGCTGGATAATGGTCTTGTCCCGCCGATTATAACCGGGACTTCGATGGGAGCGGTGGTCGGCGGGTTATTTTCCGCTGGTTATTTGCCAGGCGAGATTGAAACTATTGCTCGGGAATTGAGTTCGAGCCAGCTGGCCAGATTAAAGAAGAGGAATTTTCCTGTTCCTGAACATTTAGTTGATTATTTTATTTTTGAAGCTTATCAGAAAAAATTAGTCAAGCGCTTTGGTCGCCAGGAAGCTGATGTGGCAGAAGAATCACTTCGTCAGCTGGTTGGCCAGGTAAAGATTGAAGACCTGTCAATTCGCTTTGGCTGTAATGCAGTCGACCTGGTTGGCGGCCGGGAAGTCTCTTTTACTTCTGGTCCGCTTTACCGGGCCTTGCGAGCCAGTCTGGCCTATCCTCTGCTGATAGACCCGGCCCGTTTTGACCGTTCGCTTCTGGTTGATGGCGGATTGCTTAACAATGTTCCTGTCACTCTCGCCCGGCAGCTTGGGGCGGCTAAAGTTTTAGTACCAGACGTGCATCGCCCCCTGCGGAAGATGTCAGCCGCTAAACTTAAATCAAACCTGTCGGTCTTTTTCCGCCTGGTTCAAATAGTCCTGGCTGATTCGACAGATAGTCAGCTCCCCCGGGCCGACCTGATCATTAATATTAATCCGCCTGTCAATACTTTTGATTTTACTCAAATAAAAAGGGTGGTAAATCTTGGCCAGCGGGCCACCCAGGCTAAGATCAAAGAGATAAAAAAGATGATCTCTGCCTCCAGATAAGTCAAGTTCAGGCAGATTCTCCGGAAAGCAGGCTGGAGCGGGCAACACTTTTCTAAGTAGGAAGTTTAAATAGATTAATGATTAGTCACCCCGGCCGGCAAAAGCCGGCAGGTCAGAGATTATGAGAAGAAGAAAAGCAGCCTTAAAAATGCTAAAATATTTATTTAAAGTCAAAGTCAGGAGTTTGAGGAATTGAGACAGGCTAAAGACTCAAGACATATTAATCCTCGCCCTTACCATTTGAAATTGGCGCTGAGATTGTTATTAATTTTACCTCTGGTGGCTTATTTGACCGGCAGCGGTTTAGCTTTAACCGGCCAGCCTGAACTGAGCCCCAAATCAAATTTGTCCGCCGGGCAGCAAGCCTCCAGAAAAAAAGAGCCGCCAGCCAAACTGCCTGACCAGTATAAGAAATGGCTGGAGCAGGAAGTGGTCTATATTATTACCCCGGCCGAAAAAGAAATCTTTCTGAAGTTAAAAACTGACCGGGAAAGAGATCTGTTTATTGAGGCTTTCTGGAAGCACCGTGATCCCATTCCCGAGACTGAGGAAAATGAATTTAAAATTGAGCATTACAAGAGAATAGATTACGTCAACAGATACTTCGGGCGGGAAGCGGCCAAGCCTGGCTGGATGACTGACCGGGGGCGGATGTATATCATTCTCGGCCCACCTAACGATATCCAGCATATCGACGGAAAATCGGAAATTTACAACTGCGAAATCTGGTTCTATCAGGGCAAGCAGGACCTGGGGCTGCCGCCCGGTTTTAATCTTCTTTTCTTTCAGGAAAGAGGCACCGGCGAAATGCGCCTTTACAGTCCGGCCACCGATGGTCCCCAGGCTCTTTTAACCGGCTACTGGGGGGACCCGACCGACTATTCCCGTGCCTACAGCAGTTTGAGGGAGGTCGATCTTAATCTGGCCAACATTTCCATGTCGCTCATTCCCGGCGATGAAAATCTGGGCCTGGGCCGGCCCTCACTTTCATCTGATCTTCTTCTTCGCCAGATAGAACAGACTCCCCAAAAAATGGTTGAAGATAAATATGCCAGGAAATTTTTTGAATATAAGGACATTATTGATGTCGATTATTCGGTCAATTATATTGACAGCGATGCTCTGGTCAGGGTTTTAAAAGATCCTTCCGGCCTTTATTTTATTCATTATGATCTTGAGCCGAGCCGGCTGTCAATCAACCAGTATGATAATCAGTATGCGACCAATTTTAAGGTCAATGGCCTGCTCAGCACCGTGGATGGACGGCTGGTTTATCAATTTGAGAAGACTTTCCCGGTAAAGTTGACTCCAGATCAGATGAAAGAAAGGCAGCATCTGCCTCTGGCCATCTACGATGTTTTCCCCTGTGTTCCAGGAGAATATAAATTGTCTATCCTGGCTAAGAATGAGGCCTCTAAAGAGTTTACCAGCCTGGAACAGACCATCAGGATTCCAGAAAAGGTCCAGGTGGAAATGTCCTCACCAATTCTGGCTTATAAGGTCTCTCCCTCAGAATCGGCTGAAGGCAAAATCAAGGCTTTTCTCCTTGGAGGTCAACAGCTCTATCTTCAGGCTAACCGGGTTTTTACCGCTAAGGACGAGCTGGCCGTTGCCGTCCAGCTTTTCGGCTTAACCCCGGAATTAAAAAACCGGGCCAGCCTCAAGTACCAGTTCTGGAAGGAATCGGAGATATATAAAGAAGAGACTTATCCTGTGTCTGAACTGGACAGCCTGCCGCTGGTCATTAAAATCTTTCCGCTGGCCGGGTTTCCTCCGGCTCATTATTTCCTTAATCTGACTTTGCTGGTTGATGGTCAGGAAAAGATAAAGGTCAAAGAGGAATTTGATCTGAGCTATCTGGAGAGTCTTCCTCGCCCCTGGGTTTTATCAAGGGTTCTGCCACCTCCGACCGATCCCTATTATGGCTGGATCATCGGTAGCCAGCTTTATAAGCTTGGCCGCCTGACTGAGGCCCGGACTGTTCTGGAAGCGGCTGTAGCCAAAGCTCCTGGCAACGAAGATCTGGCCCTGGAACTGGCCCGGGTCTATGTGGCTCTTAATGACTACCAGGCGGCGGCTAAAATTCTCGATAGTTTTGTTTCGGCTGAACAAGGGGTTCGCTATGAGACCTATCTGGTTGCTGCTCAGGCTGCCTTTAGTCTCGGCCAGTACGAGAAAGCTCTGACCGTCCTGGATAAAGCGGTTGCCCGGCATGGCAGCGATATTCAGCTTCTGGATTTAATTGGAGATTGTTACTTCAAACTGGGTAAAAAGGAAGAAGCCCTGGCTGTCTGGCAAAAGTCCCTTGAAATTAATCCCGACCAGCCTGAACTAAAAAAGAAAATTCAAGCTGTTAAATCAAAGTAATTAAAAACCAGGTTCCGATTATTAGCGGTCCTGAATCAGGAAAAAAACTCAAGCTGCGGGCTTTCCTAAGCAGCCGCCAATATTTGTGATCATTTAAAAAATCTGATATTTTTTCGACTTAATAGCAGGTTATATTTTAAAAAATTATTCCGAAGACAATTTAAAAAGAAGCAGGAGATAAAGAATGAAGCTAAGAGAGAAAAAGACAGAAGATTATCAAGGCCAGCCCGTCCGATTCTTTGAACTCGAAAATGATCATGGGCTGAAAGCGAGGGTGATGAGTTATGGAGCCACTCTGGTTTCTCTTTACCTCCCCGATCGCCAGGGCCGGCTCGAAGATGTGGTTCTCGGCTTTGACTCCTTAGCTGGTTATCTCGGGCCAAATCCCTATATGGGGGCGACCATCGGGCGTTATGCCAATCGAATTGCCCGGGGGCGTTTTGTCCTGGAAGGCCGGGAATATCAACTGGCGATAAATGATGGTCCCAACCATCTTCATGGCGGACTGAAGGGATTTGATAAGGTTATCTGGTCAGCCAAGCCGTTCAGCCAGTCGCTGGCAGCCGGGGTGAGATTCAGCTATCTCAGCCCTGATGGGGAAGAAGGCTATCCAGGCAATCTTTCCTGCCAGGTAACCTATCTTTTAACTGATCATAATCAACTTGAAATTTCTTACCGGGCGACGACTGATCGCCTGACTCACCTTAATCTGACCAATCACAGCTATTTTAACCTGTCCGGCGGGAGTAAGGATAATATCCTTGACCACGAACTTCAAATCATAGCCTCGGCTTATACTCCGGTGGACGCTAATCTTATTCCAACCGGGGAGATAAAGACGGTGGCCGGGACTCCGTTTGATTTTCGCCAGACAGTCAGGATTGGTGAAAGGATAAGTCAGGTCCGTGGGGGCTATGATCACAATTATGTGCTGGATAATGGAAGACAAATGACTCTGGCGGCCAGGGTTTTTGAAGAAAGCTCGGGCCGCATCCTGGAACTCCTGACCACCGAACCGGGCCTCCAGTTTTATTCAGGCAATTTCCTCGATGGAAAAACTAAAGGCAAAGGCGGCCGGACCTATGGGCCCAGATCAGCTTTCTGTCTTGAAACCCAGCATTTTCCCGATTCACCTAACCAATCGCATTTTCCCTCAACTCTTCTCCAGCCCGGGGAGATTTATCAAAGTCAAACCATTTTCAGATTCTTAACCGATTGAGACCGACTAATAGAATCAATTACATAATGATAAAATCCGGCTGCCTGGTCTGAAAAATAAAAAAAAGAAAGCCAGTGGGTGCTGGGAAGTTTCGCGGGATAGCCGGTTTTCTCTCTCGTGGAGAAGAGATTCTGAGAAGCTAAAATAAACCAGATTTAAGCCAGGGTTTTCCGGGAATAACGATTTCTCAAAAGGAGCAGCTGAAGGAAGCCTGGTTAAAGATGTTGCATAAAAGGGAAAAGAGGCCAAATAAATGGCTAAATAAGAGGAAAAATATCTTGACACTCGTCCTGATATGTGATATATCAGATATAGGAAGCAGCCTGCAAAAGGCATTTACGAAGTGAAAGACAGGTCGAGAAGCTAATGGCATTAAATGTTGAGTCAGGAAAAACCAGAGCTTGCCCGGCAGGTCTGATTTTCGACATAAAACATTATGCTGTTCATGACGGGCCTGGCATCAGAACTACCGTCTTTTTTAAAGGTTGTCCCCTTCATTGCCGGTGGTGCCATAATCCTGAGAGTATTTCGCCTGACAGGGAACTGATGTTGATGCCCAATCGCTGTGCTCGCTGTGGTGATTGTGTCCGGGCCTGCCAGTATCAAGCCCTGGCTCAGAAAGAGGATGGAGAGGTGGTGGCTGACCGTTCCCGTTGCACTCTCTGCGGTGATTGTGAGCGGGCCTGCCAGCGTGAAGCTATTAGCCTGGTCGGCCGGGAGATGAGTCTTGAGGACATAGTGGCTGAGGTCGAAAAAGACCGAATCTTTTATGATCAGTCGGGGGGAGGGGTAACTCTCACTGGCGGCGAACCTCTCTTCCAGCCGGAACTGGCTGAGGCCCTGATTGACCGGTTACATCAAGCGGGAATCAAAGTGGCTCTTGATACTTCAGGTTATGCCCCGGCAGAAGTTTTTCTCCGTCTGGCCCGTAAATCCGATCTAATTCTTTATGATTTGAAAGTAATGGCTGAAAGTCAGCATAAAAAATATACCGGTGTTTCCAACCGGCTGATTCTCAGAAATCTTAAAGCTCTGGATAAACTTGGCCGGCCTATCTGGATCAGATTTCCCTTTATTCCCGGGGTCAATGACGGCCAGGAAAATCTCAAGGCTATGGCTGATTTTTTACTCGAATTAAAATCGGTCAAAATGATTAATGTTCTTCCATATCATAAAGGCGGTGTGGAAAAATTCCATCGCCTTGACCGGGATGACGAGTTTGAAATTTTCGAGCCACCGTCTCAGGCCCTGATTGACAGTGTCCTGAATTATTTTAAAGAACGGGGCCTGGTTGCCAAACAGGGAGGGTAAAATGAATGAACGGATTAAAAAATTAAGAGAAAATTCACTGGAAGCCAAACCAGCCGTCTCTTCGGAAAGAGCCAGAATTGTCACTGACGCTTATCGCCGCCCGGAGATCGAGCGGGCTTCTATTCCAGTTCAACGGGCGCTGGTTTTTAAGGACTTAATGGAGAAAAAAGCCATCTTCATTGAAGACGGCGAATTGATCGTGGGTGAGCGCGGGCCGGCTCACAAAGCCACGCCGACTTATCCTGAGGTTTGCTGCCACAGTCTGAGCGATCTGGAGATTTTGAATTCCAGGCCAAAAACCAGTTATGCGGTGGATGAAGAAACACTTCAGCTTTATCAGGATGAAATTATTCCCTTCTGGCGCGGCCGGTCCCTGCGCGACCGCCTGCTGGCTGCTATGACTCCGGAATGGAAAGATGCTTATGAGGCCGGTATTTTTACTGAATTCATGGAGCAAAGAACGCCCGGGCATACTGTTCTGGGCGATAAAATCTATACAAAGGGACTGCTCGACATTAAAAAGGATATAGAAGAGTCGCTGGCCAGGCTTGATTTTTATAACGATCCAGAGGCCTTAGACAGGCAGGAAGAGCTGGAGGCCATGTCCATTGCGGCTGACGGCCTGATGATTTACGCCAGCCGTTATGCTGAGCTGGCCAGAAGTCTGGCAGCTGAGGAAAAAAGTCCTCAGCGGAAAAAAGAACTGGAAAAAATTGCTGAAGTTTGTGACTGGGTTCCTGCCCACGCCCCGCGTGATTTCTGGGAAGCTTTGCAATATTACTGGTTTGTCCATGTTGGTGTTACCACCGAATATAATACCTGGGATTCTTTTAACCCGGGCCGGCTTGATCAGCATCTTTATCCTTTTTATAAAAAAGGACTGGACGAAGGAAGCTTAACCAGAGATGGGGCTAAAGAATTACTCGAAGCTTTCTGGGTGAAGTTTAACAATCAACCGGCTCCACCTAAAGTCGGAGTAACTGCCGAGGAAAGCGGTACCTATACCGATTTTGCTCTGATCAATGTCGGCGGCTTAAAGCCCGATGGCAGCGATGGGGCCAACGAACTGTCTTATCTTATTCTGGAGGTGATTGAGGAGATGAGAATTCTCCAGCCAAGTTCCATGGTCCAGATGAGCGCTAAGAATCCGGATTCACTTCTGCTCCGGGCGCTCAAAATTGTCCGGACCGGTTTTGGCCAGCCTTCCATCTTTAACAGCGATGCCATTGTGCAGGAGCTGATGAGGCAGGGTAAAACAGTGGAAGATGCCCGCCAGGGTGGCTCCAGTGGCTGTGTGGAAGCCGGCGCCTTTGGCCACGAAGCCTATATTCTGACCGGTTATTTTAATTTACCAAAAGTGCTGGAGATTACTCTGAATAACGGAGTCGACCCCAGGACAGGTAAAAAGATCGGCCTGGAGACCGGTGACCCGAGGAATTTTGGCAGCTTTGAAGAGCTGATCTCGGCCTTTGGAAAACAGCTCAAGCATTTTATTGATATTAAAATCCGCGGGAATAATGTTATTGAAAAACTTTATGCCACCTACTTGCCGGCCCCATTTCTGTCATTATTTATTGATGATTGTGTGGCCAAAGGCAAGGATTACCATGACGGTGGTGCCCGCTATAACACCAGATACATTCAAGGAGTAGGCCTGGGAACTATTACCGACATGCTGACTTCTTTAAAATATAATGTTTTTGACCAGAAAACCGTCGTCCTGGATGAGCTGCTGCGGGCTCTTGGCCAGAATTTTAAGGGTAATGAGCGGTTAAGAGACCGCCTGCTCAATAAGACGCCAAAATTTGGTAATGATGATGACTATGCCGATGAGCTGGCCAGGCGCGTTTTCGACCTGTATTTTGGGTTGATTGACGGCCGTCCGACTGTCTGTGGTGGAAAGTACAGAATTAACCTGCTGCCGACCACCGTTCATGTTTATTTTGGCAAAGTGACCGGAGCTACGCCTGATGGACGCTTAGCCGGCGAACCGGTCTCAGAAGGAATTTCACCGGTTCAGGGCATGGACAGAAAAGGCCCAACGGCTGTCATTAAGTCAGAAGGGAAGCTCGATCACATCAAAACAGGCGGGACGCTTCTCAATCAAAAATTTACCCCGCAGCTTCTGGCTGATGACGAGGGGCTGGAAAAGCTCAAAGACTTAATTCGCTCTTACTTCAAGTTGATGGGTCATCATATTCAGTTCAATGTGGTCACAGCTGAGACGCTGCGCGAGGCCCAGAAGCATCCGGAAAAATACCGCGACCTGATTGTCAGAGTCGCCGGATACAGCGATTATTTTGTGGACTGTGCCAAAGAGCTTCAGGACGAAATCATCCGCCGCACCGAGCATCAGGCCCTCTGAATGGGGTCGGGCCAGCCGATATTATTTATTATCAATAAGATAGCCAAAGGACAGTCTTTAGTCGTTTTATAATCATTATAAATTTAGACTGATTATAAATAATAGCCCGGCTCTTTTCGCTTCCTACCTCTTTATTGTTTCCTCTTTTAGGACGGGCCGGGAGCAAATAAAAATGCAGACAGGCAAAATCAATCAGTCAGGCTAATTTGATTTTTTTGCTTTATTCCGTGTGTTAAAATCGGCTTACCGCCAAAATTCAGGAGGAAACAATGTTTACACCGGAATTATTACAAAAAGGGCTGACCTGGCTGCTGACTACCGGCCTCAAAATCCTTTTGATCGTTATCGTAGTTATGGTCTTGACTCGCATCTCACGCGGCCTGGCCAGGCGCCTGGAGAAAATCTTTCTCAAGGGGAGAGAAGATGAGGAATCGCTAAAGAGAGCCAGAACCCTGTCGGGCATGATCAAACAGTTTCTTAATAGCCTTATCGTGATCATTGCCGTTATGACCGTTCTGGCCGCCCTGGATATTCAGATCGGGCCTTTACTGGCCACGGCCGGTGTAGCCGGACTGGCCATCAGCTTTGCCGCCCAATCGCTCATCAAAGACGTTATCAATGGTTTTTTTATCATCCTCTGGGATCAAATAAGAGTTGGGGATGTCATTGAGGTTGCCGGTCACGGCGGTGTGGTTGAATCGCTAAATCTGAAGATGACTGTGCTACGAAGTCTGGATGGCAATGTCCATTACGTTCCTAACCATCTGATTGAGGCGGTCACCAACATGACCAAGGAGTATTCTCAATTTGTTTTCGATGTTGGTGTGAGCTATTTTGAAGATGTGGATGAAGTCATCAGGACATTAAAAGAAGTTGATGATGGACTCCGGACTGATCCGGTATTTTCCGGGCACATTATAGCCCCGCTGGAGATTCTTGGCCTCGACCGCTTTGAGGATTCAGCAGTGATAGTCAGGGCGAGGACAACCACCAAGCCGAGCAAACAGTGGGAGGTAAGCCGCGAATTCAACCGCCGGTTGAAAAAGGCATTTGACCGGAAGGGGATTAGTATTCCTTTCCCCCATCTGACCCTGTTCCCCGGCCAGAACAAAGAGGGCCAGGCTGCTTCCCTCCGAGTAAAGCTGATCGCTGAAAAAGAAAGTATAAACAAAGGAAATTGAGCCAGGCTATGCAGACCTATTTTGAACCTGAGATAAGAAACTCAATCAGCCTGAAGGACGCTATCCCGGCTATCGAACAGTCACTGGCTGCTTATAGTTCAGGCCTGGCGATTTTGCCCGGGGTTATTAACCTTGATTTGCCGGAGTTTGAGGGTGAAGTCCATGTGAAAGCTGCTTACCTTGCTGGCCATGATCATTACGTGATCAAAGTTGCTTCTGGCTTCTATAAAAATCCTCTCCATGGTCTTCCAGCCGGTGATGGTCTGATGCTGGTTTATAAAGCTATGACCGGCGAACTGGCCGCTATCCTTTTTGACCGCGGCTATCTGACTGATTTAAGGACAGCTGCGGCCGGAGCAGTAGCCGCCAAATATCTGGCCAGAGCTGACCTCAGACGTGTAGCCGTTATAGGTTCAGGAGTTCAAGCCCGTCTCCAGCTTCTGGCCCTGGCTGAAGTGCGCGCTTTTTCCGAGGTTTCAGTCTGGAGCCGCCAGCCGGAGAACGCTGGGCGATATGTAAAAGAAATGGCTGAAGTTTTTCCTGAGGTTAAATTTCATCCGTTTCCGTCGCCGGAAGAGGCGGTAAGAGAAGCAGACCTGATTATCACCGCCACAGCCAGCCGCCAGCCGCTCGTCAAAGCCGGGTGGCTAAAACCTGGCGTTCAGATCACGGCTATGGGCTCCGATGGACCGGACAAACAGGAGCTTTATCCGGAAGTCCTGGCCCGGGCTGACTTTGTTTTTTGTGATTCGGTGGAGCAAGGCCGCCGCTTGGGAGAAGTTCACCACGCCCTTCAGACCGGAGTGATTTCTGAAGAGAAAATCAGCGGGGAAATCGGAGAGCTGGTTTCTGGCCGAAAAGCCGGAAGACGATCGGCCAAAGACATCACCGTGGCTGACCTCACCGGGCTTGGTGTGCAGGATGCAGCCATTGCTGATCTGTTTCTGCGACTGGCCGGAGATAAACAGGAAAATAAATAACGGGTATTTTTATTTTTGAGCTTTTCAAAAAACAGGAGGTTAGATTGAAAAACTTATTCAAAGCCAAAAATATTCTCGCTACTTTCAGTCTGGTCTTGATTTTGTGGGGGCTATCTTTATCAGTTCGAGCCGATGAAGGTATGTGGCCGCTGAGTGAAATTCAGAAGCTTAACCTTCGGGAAAAGGGGCTGAGAATGGATCCTTCTCTCATTTATGATCCAGCCAAACAGAGTCTCCTTTATGCCGTGGTGGAAGTTGGGGCCACCGGCTCATTTATTTCGGAGGAAGGGCTGCTTATTACCAACCATCATGTGGCTTTTGGCTCGGTGCAGGCGGCCAGTACTCCCGAAAAAGATTATCTTAAAAACGGCTTTCTGGCCAGGACCAGAGCGGAGGAAATCCCGGCAGCTGGCCGGACCGCCCGCATCACCGAATCCTTTAAAGATGTCACGGCTGAAGTTCTCTCCGTGGTCAAAAACAAAATGAACCCGGCTGAACGGGCCCTGGCTGTAGAGAGAAAAATAAAGCAACTGGTAGCGGCCGCTGAGAAAGCCAATCCGGGCAAACGGGCCGAAGTGGCCGAAATGTTTCCGGGCAAATCTTACTGGTTGTTTCTTTACACTGATCTCCGGGATATCCGGCTGGTCTATGTCCCACCGCTGGCTGTTGGCAATTTTGGTGGAGAAGACGATAACTGGATGTGGCCGCGCCAGACAGGCGATTTTACCCTTATGCGGGCCTATGTCGCGCCTGACGGAAAGCCGGCTGAATACAGCCTGGATAACGTGCCTTTCCGTCCCAGGACTTATTTAAAAATAAATCCAGCCGGGGTCAGAGAAGGAGATTTTGTTTTTCTGCTGGGCTATCCGGGACGCACCTACCGGCACCTGCCAGGGAGCTATATAGCTTATGAACAGAATGTCCGGATGCCGGCTGTGGCTGATTGGTATGAATGGCAGATACATCTTATGGAGGAGATGAGCCAGGCCAGCCGCCAGGTGGCTCTAAAGCATGATTCAAGGATCAAAGGCCTGGCCAACACCATGAAAAATTATCGCGGCAAACTGGCTGGTCTCCGGCGCCTGAATTATTTGGCCCGGAAGGAGCAGGAGGAAGAGAACCTCAAGGCTTTTATTCAGACTGATCCAAAGCGTCAGGCAGCTTACGGCAATGTCCTGCCGGCGCTTGAAAAAATCTACCAGGAGATGGAACGGGACTATCCTCGAAGTTTTGTTCTGGATAATTTGAGACGCTCGGTCATTTTATTTCAGAACGCCTTGACCATAGTTGAAGCTGCCTCTGAGCGTCAGAAACCGGACCTCGAAAGAAATGCTGCTTATATGGACAGAAATTTTAACCGGATAAAACAGCGGCTGCCACTGACCATGAGGACAAGTTTCTACCTGCCAACCGACCTGGCCATTTTTAAGGAACTTCTAAAAAAAGCTGAAACCCTGCCGGCTGATCAGAAAATTGAAGCACTCAGCCAGTTAGTTTCAAGCAGCAGCAATCTGGATGAAATCGCCAGTGGCCTCTTTCAAAAGACCAGAATGCAGGATGTAGAATTTATCAATACTCTCTGGGACCGGAAGCCGGCTGACCTGAAGCCAATTGATGATCCGCTGCTGAAGCTGGCCCTGGCCCTTTATCCCGAATACCTGAAAATGGAAGAAGCGAACCGGGTAAGAAAAGGCCAGCTGGATGAGCTTCAGGCCAAACTGGTTGATATCCGGCAAGAATTTCTTGGCCAGCAGTTTATACCCGATGCCAATGGCACTCTCCGCCTGACCTATGGCCGGGTGGAAGGTTATGAACCCAGGGATGCTGTCTTCTATAAGCCATTTTCCACCGTTCAGGGAGTGGTCGAAAAAACTGCCGGCCGTGAACCCTATGATACGCCGCCTCCTCTTCTGGAGCTCATCAACCAGAAAAAATTTGGCAGATTCATTAATCCTGAACTCAAGACGGTCTCAGTCTGCCTGCTTTACAGCACCGATACAACCGGTGGCAACTCCGGCAGCCCGATTATCAATGCCGATGGCGAACTGGTAGGAGTTAACTTCGACCGGACGTGGGAAGCAACCATCAATGATTTTACCTGGAGCCATGATTTCAGCCGGTCAATCGGTGTGGATATAAGATATGTTTTGTGGATACTTCAGGAGCTGGGCGGTGCCGGTTACCTGCTGGGGGAGATGGGGATAGAGTAGATCGAAGAGGAATAGGGGCCTGTCAGGGCGCGCCCCCGTCCGTCCTCGCTCCACCCATCCCCCCGTGGGGAACCCCTTCCGCTGCGGGCGGAGCGGAGACACGCCCTGCCACCCTGCTTTAATCTAAGTGTCGAATTAAGGGAGAAGAAGGGGTTGCTAAGTTTTTAAAACAATTGAGAATTTGGCGCCGGTGTCTTAGAATACTAAGGTCAGGACAAAAAATTGGGAAAATAAGGAAGGAGGAAGGTAGGAAAATGAAAAAATTAAGTTATTTCAGCCTGGTTGTTATTTTGGGCCTGGGCCTGGTCAGCCCATTATTTTTTGTCTCAGAAGCGGTAGCCCAGGAACAACAGGAACAGCAGTCCAACCAGCTCCCAATTTCCTGGGAGAACTGGCGCCAGGCCAGGGCCGAGGCCGAAAAGTATGATCAAGAAGGTGACTATGTCAGAGCCCTTCAATATTACCTGGAATACGTCCGTCAGGCAGAAGGGCTGGGCCAGCCCGGTACTGCGGCCTGGGGTAAAAATAATGCTGCCTATATGATTATTAAACAACACAAGGCGGACCAGACGACAGACCTGGCTCCAGCCAGGAAACTCCTGGAAGAGGGCCTGGCCATAAACGAAGCTACTGAAGATTGCCGGGCTAAGCTTCAGAGTAATCTGGACTATGTAAAGCTCTTCCTGAAAGATTAGGACGGAAAAAACCTCTGAACTTTATGGCGAGTGTGATTGATCATAAGCAGGCTGGAACTGTCAACAGGGGTTGAGTGTTTCCACCAAGATCTGCTGGCCGGAACTTTTTCGGGTTGAACAAGCTAAGCAGCTAAGGCCAGGGTTGCTAATTAACAACTGGAAGATTATCATTGATTATTCGTCTATCATTAATCAGGGCTTTTTGGCTGAACCGGGTCAAAAAGCTTCAAATCAAATCGACAGCCCGGCTGAGTAGCCGGCCAGATTCAGGAAAAAAGAAATTAATTTCAGGCAAGTGGTGAGACGATGAATAGAAGCAGGTATTTTATTTTTATCTTTTCAGGGCTGATTTTTGCCGCTCTTATTCCGCTTCCGGCTTTTTCCGCTCAGCCAGATTCGGCCATAAAACTTAAGGCGGTCAGAATTGAAAAGGCACCTCATCTCGATGGCCTTCTGGCCGATGAAGTCTGGAAGCTGGCCGAGCCTTTCTTGGACTTCAAAATGGTTGAACCCGCCCCCGGATCAGAACCGACTGAAAAAACAGAGCTCCGAGTTCTTTATGATGAAACCAATCTTTATGTTGGCATCCATTGTTATGATAGTGACCCCAAAAAAATTTCGGCTAACTCTCTTTCTCATGACCAGGCTGGACAAATGCAAGGAATGTATGGAGGCCACGAATCAACCAGCACCACCAACGATGTTATCCGGGTCTTAATTGATCCTTTTCTGGATAAAAGAACTGCTTATATCTTTTATATCAATCCGAAAGGCGCTCGCAGCGAAGGCCTCGTTTCGGGCGGTAATGCCAGCTTGAACTGGGACGGCATCTGGGAAGGCCGGGCAAAGATCCTACCCGATGGCTGGTCAGCCGAAATGAAAATTCCCTTTAAGACGATTTCTTTCAAAAAGGACCTGCCGGCCTGGGGCTTGAATGTCGAAAGGTATATTGCCCGCAAACAGGAAACCGACCGCCTTTCCGGTATTTCCTGGGATGCTAATTTTAATAACCCCATGACGGCAGCCGAACTGGAAGGGATTTCAGATATTAAACAGGGATTGGGGATTACTATCCGGCCCTATGGCCTGGTGTCTACTCAAAATCTGCATCAGCCTGATAATAGCCATTATGACTGGGATTCTCAAGGAGGACTGGATATCTACAAAAATATTACCCCCAATCTGGTGGCCGCTTTTACTTATAATACTGATTTTGCTGAAACTGAGGTAGATGACCGGCGTCTTAATCTGACCCGTTTTCCTTTATTTTACCCTGAAAAGAGGATGTTTTTCTTAGAAGGATCGGAAACATTTAACTTTAGCTCCAGTGTCAGCTTCTACCCATTTTTTAGCCGCCGGGTCGGCCTTTATCAGGGACAGCAGGTCCCGATTGATTTTGGCGCCAAGCTTTACGGTAAAATCGGTAAATTCAATTTAGCCATGCTCGATATGGAAATGGAGGAGGCGGGCGACTTGCCACGGACTAATTTATTTGCCGGACGGGTGACTTACGACTTTCTATCAGAAAGTAAAATTGGGCTGATTTTCACCAACGGCAGTCCAACTGGAGATAATAATAGCCTGGTTGGCTTTGATATAAATTATGCCACCTCCCGCTTCGCCGGCAGCAAAAACCTGTGGTTAGCAGCCTGGGCGGCTTACAACTGGAATGATGAGCCTGGACGTCATCATGGTTTTGGCTTCCGGGCGAATTATCCCAATGATCTTATTGACATCGAATCAACCTATGCCTACTATGGCGAGGCTCTTGATCCGGGTGTGGGTTATATGATGAGGCCCGCCATTCAGACCTTCTTTTTACAATTTGGCTATAATCCGCGTCCCCGGCGGGGCTGGCTTGACCAGGTGGTCAGGCAGTTTTTCTTTCAGGCCAGCGGTGATTTCTACTGGAAGCTGGATGGCAGCCTGGAAACCAGTCGGCTGACTTTTACTCCCCTGAGTTTCAAGACAGAAAGTGGTGAAAAGTTTACCGGCAGTGTGGTGGTCAACCGGGATGTATTACCTTATGATTTTGAAGTGTCTCCGGGGACCATTTTGCCGGCTGACTCCTATGATTTTACCAATGCCAGGCTGAGTTTTAACACTGCTCCGCACCGGCCGGTATCCCTGAACCTCAACTATACTGTCGGACAATTTTACTCAGGACATTATGGTGATTTTTCAGCCGGTTTGACTTACCACTGGCGGGGCAATATTGATACGTCTTTTAATACTGAAATTGTCCGGGGAACCCTGCCTGAAGGTAAAATTGAT
>Ga0265297_10005787_pt1 | contig 18470 bp, 22 predicted proteins | sample Munlanlwell13791_FD_192502 | JGI IMG/M metagenome (GOLD analysis project Ga0265297, IMG submission 192502) | Leachate microbial communities from a municipal landfill in Southern Ontario, Canada - Leachate well 137-91 | ecosystem: Engineered > Solid waste > Landfill > Unclassified | place...
AAAGGACCTGTATGGCGCGCCTGATCTCCTCGTCGCGCCCTATGACCGGATCCAGCTTGCCCTGCGCGGCCAATTCTGTCAGATCCCTGCCGTATCGCTCCAATGCCTGGTACTTATCCTCCGGATTTTGGTCTGTCACTGTATGCGCCCCCCTTACATCTTTTAATATCTTTAATATCGAACTCTTGGTTATCCCGTACTTTTTTAAGATCTCTCCCAGCTCGTCTGCACTGCTGCGCTCCGAAGAGGCTAGTAACAGATGCTCAACACTAACATACTCGTCCTTTAACGCCTTCGCCTCGCGGGATGCCAGATCAAGGACCGATACAAGGTCCCGAGAAAAATGCTCCTGTGACGCCGAACCCTCAACCTTTGGTTTCTTCGATATTAAATGTTCTATCTCCCGAGCGAAAGAGGTTGCGTCCGCGCCTATCTTCTCGAGTATGGCCGCCGCAATGCTGCCGTCCAGACCCAAAAGGGCCAGGATGAGATGTTCTATGTCCACTTCCTGATTGGAGTTGCGCTTTGCGATCTCGACCGAGGTCTGCAGCGCTTCCTGCACCTTCAATGTCATCTTATCGAAATTGAGCATGGCCATCTTCCTGCTATTAGAACACTAAGTACGTCGTATATTGTACTTCGTACACCGCATACCGTATTTATTATTAATATTTTATAAGATATCCCTGTCTATTAATAGGCCTAGATGCCTGCTTAGGGTTTTGTGTTTTTTATGCCGACGTAAAAATCGCGAACGGGCACGGATCCCGAGGCACCTATGAACATCTGCCGAGGGAGAGCGAGCGATTTTTCTCGAGTTCGATTTTTCACGCCGGGAAAAATCGAACGTTCGGCATAAAACACAAAACCAGAAAGCCCGCCTTGCTGTTACCTTTTTTTAAATATATCGGCACCTTTATCAATTTATCCGCGTTCTTAAAGGGCTAATTGACGTGGCTTTGTGGACTTCGAATGGTCTTTGGGCGGCCTGGACTCTTTTAATAGATGGAGCCTATTCTGTTTCTTAAGCTCATTGTATATAAGGATCCACGTGCAGTCTCTATTCTTATCGACTTCGCATTTACCTTTATCTTGACCCCCGCATGGACCATTCAACAGGCTTTTGGGACAGCGCGTTATCGGACAGATGACCCCGGTCAGTTCCAGCACACAATCCCCGCACGCCGAACACCTCTCCAAGAATTGATTACCCGAATCGATGGCGCCCATGAACAATGTATCGCAGCCGACATGTACGGTCTTCGCGGTCCTTAAATTATCCTTTACAGACTGGATCCCTAGGCCGCAGGCCAGGACTAAAATAGCGTCCGACGATTCGATCGCCTTCCTGTTCTTGGCCAACTCCAGTTTTACTTTCGCCGCTATGCATGGGGCCGAAGGTATGCAGTAACCTGTTACCGCCTTACCCTCCTTCTCAAGAAAGGCCTTTGTCTTCTCTATCTCTTCGGCTCCTCCTGTCTTGCATGTGGTCGAGCATTCTCCGCAGCCTATCAGAAATATATTTTTCTCGCCTTCAAGGTATTTTAGTATCTGAGCTTGTTCTTTTTGCTTAGTTATTATCATATCGTCCCCATTTAGTAGAATATTTATATCATAAATGGCTTATTTTGTTAAGCCCAAATATGCAAGCTGTAGCAGGCGTTTTAGTATTTATGCCCCGGACTCGTGTTTGGTCAGCTGCATCGCCTTTTCCATAACATTTTGTGAAGGGTCTATATAATAAAGGTCTATATAGGTATCGAGAGCATCCATTGGCTGGCCTATATTTTTATATATATCGGCAAGCAGAATGAATGTAAAAAAACGGTCCGATCTCATATATTCGTTTATTATGTGATTAGGCTCTTTATCGTCGAGCCATAGCTTTCTGGCCTTTTCAAGATATTCAATGGCCGAATTAAAATCTCTTGTGGTGTAATAATACCATGCCAAAGACATCTGTATGCTGGCGGAATTCGGATTATTCCGCTCGCCCTCCTTTAAGAATTTCAGAGCCTCCTCCGGCCGGCCAAATTCCTGCAGCCAATATCCGCCTATAGAATAGCCCCTTATGTCATGAGGATTGAACCTTACCTCTACATAGAACCATGGAAGCACTTCCTTCTCTTCTGAGGGGGTAAGGTGCGAATCGCCCGTTACCTTCACGGATGCATATATCTTTGAGAATAGATCCTTTTTCGATTCTCGATCTTCGTGCTGATGATCGTGGCCGGACTCTTCGCCCAAATGCTCCATCCTGCCCGCAAGAACAGATTCACCGTGATGGTAGGCCATCGCTTTCATGAACGGCAAGCCTCTATGATAGTACTCTTCTCCTTTTATGAAAGCCCAGTCGCCCACAAGAGCCCTCAATCCCCCAAACATCTTCTGGATCACATCCTGGCCCTGTTCCTGGACGATAAAATAACTCTTCAGCGAGCTGCCCAGTAGGACCGCGGCAACGTATGAGATCAATATTACGCCGACCGGAAATATGGCTATTCTTTGCCGCATCATAAGTCTCTCTTGCGGAATACCAGATCAGATAACGCCACAAATAATATGGTGTAGCAGACGGCATATACGGTTAAATATGACAGGACCCAACCGGGGATCACATCCTGCGTGTGCACTATCTTCTCCTTTATATCGAAAAGTTCCGGATGTGGAAGAAATATGTAGCCCGGCAGCGTAGCGCCGAACCAGTTGGTGGCAAAATAGAATATGATCGTTATCATGGTATTTGCCGCTGTGCTCAAAAAAAGCGATAGAAGGATGGTCATCGAAACAAAGAACGACAAAAGCAGAAGATGCAGGAGATATCCGTCCGCAAATAGCAGCCAAGGCGTGCTGAAATCGCGCCTCAATAAGACCGATCCTATAAATATAGAATAGAATACCGTAAAGCTTACTGCGGCGACCAAAAATACTCCGAAAAATTTACCAAGTATGAATTCAAACCTGGAAACCGGATGGGCCAAGAGCGGATAAATGGTCTTGGATTCCATCTCCTGCGGTATCTGCCGAGCGGCAAATATCACGCCTATGATGACGGAGAAAAGATACGTGAACGTGATACCCATCTCCTTGAAGTATCTGGTAAACCCTTTCTCTCCCCCGAATGAAAATGAGGCGGAATAGATGACCACTATTATCAAGAGCGCCAGTATGAGATAGAAATCCTTGCGCCTTACAAGCTCCTTCACCACGCCTTCCGCTATAACGGCTACTCTTCGGAACATCAGCGCGCTCCTATTATTGAAAGGAAATAACGTTCGAGGCTATGCTGGGCCTGCTCCGCCAATAATGTCTTTACGGGCCCGTACTTTAGAACAGCGCCGTCCTTCATGATGCATAGCCAATCGCATATAAGCTCGGCCTCGGAAAGCTCATGAGAAGAGAGCAATATCGTCTTACCTTCATCCTTAAGCTTCTTAAATATATTCCTGGCGTGTATACGCCCTAGAGGATCAAGGCCGGAAAAGGGCTCATCCAGTATCAATAGCTCCGGATCATGCAGTATGGCCTGTGCTATGTTCAATCGTTCCTGCATCCCCTTAGAAAAATCTTTGATCGCGCGGTCTTTATCGGCTAACAGCCCAACCAGCTCCAGGACATATCCGATCCTTGCGCTGAGGGCCTTGGCCCCGATACCGCACAGGCGGCCGAACATCCTGAGTATCTCATTGGGGGTAAGAAACCAGTAATAGTTCGCCACTTCCGGCATATACCCCATCCTTCTCTTTGCATCCGTTGAGAAGGATGGTTTACCGAATATATACACCTTCCCATTTTTTATCTGGATGAGGTTCAGGATGGATTTTATCAATGTGGTTTTGCCGGCGCCGTTAGGGCCGAGAAGTCCGAGGATATCGCCTTTTTTAAGTTCGAAGCTGACGTTATTGAGGGCGACTTTCTCTTTCCTAAAACCGGAATTATAAGAGACTGTGAGATCTTCTATCTTCAGTACCGAATTGGGCATATGGCGCACTCCTAGAAGATAAGGTCTATCTAGACTTTTCCCAAGAACATCAAAACGCCTATCATCACAAACAGCGATGCCCCTACATATCTTATTACATCAGGATTCACGTGCTTTGCGAATATCGCCCCTAACAGAACGGAGACCGACGTCACTACTATATATGCCGATATCGATCCCAATAGCACCACGAAGGGCTTACCCGACTTTGCCGACATGGTTATTCCGACCATCTGCGTCTTATCGGCAAGTTCGGCGAAAAATATCGCGCTAAAAGACGCTAAAAATATTTTCAGCATAATTCCTTTCTCTCCCCGCGAAAAAGCACCGGGATATAACAAAGATGGCTACCTTACCGCTTCGACCCTCTTTACTTCGGGAATATCTTTTTTAAGTTCGACCTCTACGAAATTGGCAAGCGTCATCTGGCTCATGGGACATCCGGCGCATGCGCCTTTCAAGCGAACCTTCACAACGCCGTTATCCACGCTGACCAGCTCAACGTCCCCGCCGTCCTGCTGGAGGGCCACCCTTACCTTGCTCAATACCTTTTCGACTTTATCTTTTGCGGTATCGCTCATTTTAGAAGCTCCTTTATGTCGTTTTCAAATATCTCTTTCGGCTTATAACCTATATACATCTTGGTCACCTTGGAATCCTTGCCTATAACGAATGTGGTAGGAATAGACCGAACCGGGCCATATGCGCCGCTCACCTTGCCGTCATCTATTAAGACCGGATAATTTATGCCGGCCTCTTCGGCGAACTTCCTGGACTCTTCAGGACTGACGAGGCTTAAGCCGACCATGGTAAAACCTTTATCTGCGTACGCCTTCTGTAGTTCTATGAAGTCGGGGACCTCTTCCCTGCACGGCGGACACCAGCTGGCAAAAAAATCGAGGATTATGACCTTGCCCTTAAAATCCGAAAAATTCACTGTCTTACCGTTCATATCCGTAAGGGTAAAACCCGGCGCTTCTTCTCCGATTTCGACCGCATTGCCCTGAGAGCAGGCACCCAGCATGGACAGCATCACAATCGCCGCCAAGGCCTTACCTAGGATCAGTCTCTTCATACAATCCTCCTGTGTTTATATTTAAAACTACCTTGTAAAAATACCGAATAATCTCTCCGAGATCACCGAGAGATAGTTTGTCGCAACTAAGATGCCGACTATTATTAAAAATATCCCACCCACGACATCGATAATAGCTATGAGCTTCTTGGCCTTATTGAAATATTCTACGAAATAATTGATCAGTAGAGAAGTTATGAAAAATGGTATGGCGATCCCCATAGAAAATATCGTTAAGAGTTTCGCCCCTTGGGCGACATTGGCCTTCGTTCCGGCCATTACAAGGATAGAGCCGAGTATCGGACCGGCGCACGGTGTCCAGGCCGCCGCGAAGGTGATGCCTATCAGGAATGATCCCAGATATGTCGCGTTCTTCACTGGAAGTTTAAGCCTTCTTTCCTTAAGGAGAAAATCCAATTTTAAAAGGCCTGTGAGATATAATCCGAATAGCATTATCAAAATACCGCCGGTTATCCGTATCGCTTTTTGATACTGGAAGAGCGCCTTGCCTATCACTGTGGCTGTAAGGCCCAGCAGTATAAAGACCAGTGAAAAACCGGCGATAAAAAGGAGCGAATGCGCCATGACCTTGCTCCTCGTCTGGGCTTTCTTCGTTGAGTCTTCGAGGTCTTTTACAGATACGCCGGTGATATAGGCTATAAATGATGGTATGAGAGGCAGGAGGCATGGGGATAGGAAAGTAAATACGCCGCCCATAAAAGCAACCAGATAGGATATGTTCTCGGTTTCCATAACTTTGCACCCCAGGGAATGCCTTATTGCTGCTGCGTGATCCTGATCTTTATTATCCTGAGCTCTTCTTTGATGAAAGCGATATCCTGCGTAAAGGTTTTTTGATTAGCGAGTATCTCATCCAATTTTTTAACGATCTGCGAATCGGCGCTATCCGTCTGAGCATGAAGAAGCTGAGATGCGAATACCGATCCAATGCATAGGATAGTAAAAATACATATCGCGTAAAGAGCCGTCCTATTGACCCTGATCTTCATGGGAACCTCCCGTTAGGTTAGATTATATCACAATTTATTTAAATTTTACTCATATCTTTGGACAACAGATACCCCAATACGGCTCTGATCACCGCTATGGAGGCCAGGATACCTACACCTGTCCACGTGGGAAATACCAGCGTCCTTATCAAGTATCCTGCCATAAAAAATCCGAGCCCCAGCACCATATAGCTTTCCAGCTTTATCCTTATGGCTTCATTGCTCTTCACAGCGCCGCCTTTACCGCTGCCCGATTCTTTCTTAACAAAATCGAGGAGGGCCAAACATACACCCCACATCACTATAATGGCTCCCATTACAGCCAAGGCGATATTTGACGCGTTAATAACCTCCTGCAAAAAATTCACGCTTCTCTCCTCCTCACTTGGCCCAAACGAACCACACGAACAGATAGGCCGCGCCGACAGCCGCGATTGTAAACGGTATGCCTATCTTCATGAAATCTTTAAACCCCACCGTTATGCCCTCTTTCTTCAAAAGGCTGCACGCCACTATATTGGCTGACGCTCCTATAGGTGTAATGTTCCCGCCCAGGCTTGCGCCTATCAATAACCCAAATAACAAAAGTGATGGGTTGATCCCAAGCTTTGACGATACTTCCAGAGCCACCGGAAGCATCGCTGCCAGGAACGGGACATTATCGATAAAGGCCGACAGTATTACCGAAAGGACCACCATAACGGTATAACCTGCAAATATATTAGTTCCAATGGCACCGGATAAGAGGTCTGAAAGTTTATTAATCCAACCGGTCAATGTTATGCTGCCGACCAGAATAAAGATCCCAATAAGAAAGAACGTGGTATCCCAATCCAGCTTCTTCATCCCTTTTATTATCGATTTTTTATTAATAAACTTTTCCCATAATATCGCCGCTATGCCAAAGACCATGCACAACATACCGGCCATGTAAGAAAAACCGGTGTCAAAAAAAGATGTCATAGCAAGTAAAACTATCAAGCTAGCCAAAAGAACGGTGGGGATCCATGATCTCACCTTTTCTACATGCACGAGAATGGTTTTCTCTTTGTGGCGGCGAAATATAAAATACAAGACTAGAAAAGAGACTACCGCGCCCAGTTCTACGGCGAAGAATATACTGGGCCGTCCGTGATAAAAGAAAAAATCTCCGAAGTTCATCTTGGCGAATCCGCCCAATAACATGCTCGGAGGATCGCCTATCAATGTAGCCGCACCTTGAAGGTTGCTCGATACGGCTATAGCTATCATCATCTTCATGGGGTTCAGCTTGAGCTTTTTGGCAAGCGCCAGCGCTATCGGCGCGACTATCAAGACCGTGGCCACGTTCTCCACGAACGCCGAGATGAACCCCGTCAACGCGCATATATAAAGTATTGCCCATGCCGTATTTTTGGCTCTATCGACTATGATCTCCGCGATGTAGGCCGGGACGCGGCTCTCCATGAATACATCGGCCACTATCAAGGTGCCGACGAATATCCCCATTACATTCCAGTTAATGGCCCAAAATGCGTCTTTGAACGAAATGACACCGGCCAGAAGCAGGATAAGACTGCCGATTATGGCCGTCAATGTTCTTTTATTAGGTAATATGACAAACAGCGTATAGGCCAATATAAAAATTATTAAACAGAGCGTGCTGGAGAACATCTATTACAAGCTCCTTCCTTACCGCATCTACTCATACATTATTTCGGTAACAGCTCAAACCCCACCCCAAGCGCCAGAGATAATATTATCAGGGCCGTCAAAAATATTGACAGCACTTTGATGCCATATTCCTTGCGCATTACCAGCATCGTTCCATAACTGGTAACAGGCCCTATAAGGAGGAGCGTCATACCGGCGCCGATGCTCATTCCTTGGTTGATAAGGCTATCGACAAGCGGAATGCTGGCCGTAGAACAGATGTACATAAGTATACCAAAAATTACACTGAATACATAGCCGAACCAGCCGGACAGATAGATCCTTATCAAGTTGCCTATCGGAACGAAGGTTGCAACAATAGCGGCTAATACAAGACCGACAAAAAGCTCTATGCCTATCTCTCTGGGTAATGTCACATAAGCATATTTTAATATGGCCATCGCCCTATCCCAGAGTGTCCTCTTCTTATGAGTATGGATATGATTATTGTCCAGCTTGCAATGGGGACAAGATTCTTCATTAACAATGTGCTTAGCCGGGACATTTATGGAGTTCCCGATCAAACCTATAATGAGTCCCATAATGATAACGGCAAAAAATATGTAAACGGTAAAACCTACCCCTAATACGCTATAGGCTACAAAGAGAGCGCTTATTGATGTGGCAGGCGTAGCCACGAGAAACGCCAGGATGGGGCCTAACTTTGCACCTTTCTTTTGAAAGCTTATGGCTATCGGCAAGCTGCCCCAACAACAGATCGGAAGGAGCGTCCCTATCAAAGCGGATAAAAGTATAGCTTTAATGCCTTTGTTGCCCAGATACCTTAACACTATATCTTCCGGCACCATTTCATGGACGAGGCCGCTTATAAAAAAACCTATTGCCAGCGCAGGCACGATCTCATTAAGATAGTGCGAAAAGACATGAAGAAAATGTTCCATAATTTGTCCTTTGTAAATACTAAATACTAATACCTAAACCCTAAACAATATCAAAATTCTAATGTTTAAATATCTAAACTTGTAGCTTTACTGTTTTGAAATTCGGATTTTTGTAATTTGAATTTGTTTAGTATTTAGCGCTTAGAATTTTAATTACCATACCCATAACCCTAACCGATACGGGCATCGTAGCCTTAGCCATCGACAGGGTAAAGCTACCGATCTTCCTCCTTAACCGGTCTCTCTTTTAATGGTTTAAAAGATATCCCGGAATCCGCCCCGGGCAGGCGCTGTACATATTCGGTAAGATAGAATTTCTTATCTTTTATCCACCCCTTCAGCTCCTCAGCTATCTCCACTGCCTTCGGATAGCTTGAGAGTGACGCGGTCGGCACCTCTTTGCCTTTTATGGCGATCTTGCCGGTCCTCAACTGTTTATAATTAACTTCCCCTAAAGACGCGCCTTTACCCTGAGGGTAGTCTTCGCTGTAGTCCACTATCTGCGCCCAGATATTCTCGTCTTTTATCGCCGCGTATTTGACGGTCTCTTCGTCAAGAACAGGTATCGGGATCCCTATGCCTACATTCAGAGATACTCCGTATCCTTGGAACGATGTCCCGCGCAGCCAACCGGACTTCATCTGTTTAAGGTCACCCGTCACTGCCAGGGTGCCTGCGGGTGCCTGCGGCGTGCCGTTCTCTTTGCGCTTCACCGAAGGGTTATGCTGGGTCCCGTTCCAATATACGTATCCTATTCCTCCTGCCAGGAATATCCTGGTCCCTATCCCTATGGCCCTGTAATACGGATCTTTCAAAAGAGGCGAAAGCTGGCCGGCGGAACAGTAGTTGGCATTGCCCATATTAGGCTTAAGCATACCCATATAGGTATATATGGTCTTATTGTCCGACAGATTCACCGCCACATTATAATTTTGATAGCAATTTCTCGGGTTCAGCAGCACGGCCTCATTCAAGTCCTTGATATTGATGTAGGTCTTTATATGTTTCCTGGGGTAGCAGTCGGTGCCGTATGCCGTACCCTCCAGGACAAGATCGTCTCCGTTAACCAGCTCTTCTATGACATGGCCGCCGCCGTATTTGAACTCCCCGGGATAAACTTTATTATCAGGGTCATCTTCGGAAATAGCCGTGGCCCCGATCATTATATCTACGGCCGCGAAACCCGTGTAGGCCGGGACGCCGTTCAGCGTCACCTTACCGCCGCCCAGCTTTATCTTAGGTTTCGTATGGCCCAGATTGAGATATGCGCCGCTTGAACACATCGGCCCGAACGTGCCGGTAGTAACGACGTCAACCTGTTCGGCGGCCTCTTTTAACCCTTTGCGCTCGACTATCTCTATTATCTCCTCGGCGGTAGCTACCACGACCTCGCCGGTCCTTATCTTCTCGTTTATCTGTCTTATGGTCTTTGCCATCTATCCGCTCCTTTTGATCTACCGCTTATTCGCCCGAAGCTTCTTAACATATATCTGGCTGGCAACATCTTCCTCAAGCGCAACCTGGGTCTCCTCCGCCTGAATGACAAAAGACGGAGATATCTGGTGAACCGATATGGCAACGCCCGGCACTATGCCCAGGGCCATCAGTTTGTGTAATTGTGGGTGGTCGCGTGTCAGCACATAGACCACCTTCCCGGCTTCTCCGGCGGATAACTTGGAAAGCGGCGTGACTATGCTTTCGATCAGGTCTTTAGCTTTTTCACAGCATACCCCGGGAGGTATCGCAAAACCGTGCGGACATTCCTGCGGATGCCCCAGCAGGGTACATATGCTCTCCTCGACCTCTTTCGATAATATATGCTCGAACGCGCAGGCAGAGGAATCCATCTCTTTCCTTCCTATTTCCAGAACATCTATGAGGAGCCTCTCGGCAAGGCGCTGACGTCTGACTATGTCCCTGGCGATGCCCTCTCCGGATTCGGTAAATTTTATGGAGGAGTTATCTATAAGGATATAATGCGCCTTCACCAGCTCATCAATATTGTCTTCGCCGATATGTTCTTTTATCTTAGAAGATATCGAGGCCTTATCGAAGACGCCCTTCTCCCGCTCTTCCCATACTACGCTCAACGCCTCTTCGACCTTCATTCTATCCATGATATTATCTCCGACGTATTATATGATATTTATACCACGCATCGCCAGATGTCTCAATGCGAAATTGAGCACACAGCCGGCGAAGAAAGCGAATGTAAAGACGAAGGCGCCTATCAATACGGCAACCTTCATCCCCCTCTCCTTAACCGTAACGAAGAATTGGGCTACGCAAGGCACGAATAGCGTTATCACCACAAGGCTGACGAGTATCTGTATCTTATCCAGTTGGCCGGACTTAGAGAGCACAAATAGCCCTGCCGCCCCGTAATCTCTCCTGAAAAAACCGATAATGAAGGCCTCCGTAACCTTGGACGGCAAATTCAAAAAATTAATTACAAACGGATTCAAGAGCTTCTCGATCTTGTCCAGTATCCCAGATTTATCCAGAAAGAATAGGACTGCCGTTCCTAAAATAAATAACGGCACGGCCTCTTTTAAATACCACCCCAGCCTGGCAACCGTCTTTCTTAAGATATTCTTAAATTGCGGCATCCTGATAGGCGGCAGTTCTTGTATGAACGGACTCCTCTTGCCGGGAATAACTTTTGAGGCTCCAAAACCGACTATCACCATGACCGATATAATTATCAAGAGCCAGAGGCCCATGGCCTTTGCCGACATGCTGCCCAGTATCCCCATTATAACCCCGAGCTGCGCGGAACACGGTATGGCTAATGTGAGGAGCAGGGTAGTCAATATCCGCTCTTTTTTTGTATCGAGTATCCGTGCCGTCAGCGTCGCCATCGTTCCGCAGCCCAAACCGAGCACCATAGGCAGTATTGCCCTGCCGTTCAATCCCACTACACGAAATACCTTATCCGACAATACAGATAAACGCGGCAGGTAACCGGAATCTTCCAGCACGCCAAAAAATAGAAAGAAGGCCGTCACTATCGGAAAGATGATCGCGAACGCGTATGTCATCGCCATGGTGATCAGGCCGTAATCTCCTATCAGGAATTCTCTGACGATGGACAGCGGTATATGATTATTGACCAGGGTTATTATGAACGGATTTACATTCTTACCGAATAATTCGTTCTCCATGAAATCGACCAAGGTACCTGCCGCAAACTTACCGACAAAGAGATATAATACCGCCAGAACAAGCATAAGTATAGGAATACCGGTCAGCGGCCTGGTAGTTATGCGTGCTATGAAGCCGGATATATTCTGCTTCAGTTTTTTCGGAGGCGATATTATGTCCGTAGTGATCGAATCTAGAAAACGGCTTTTGTGCAGTAAGAGTCCGCGCGGCGTCTTAATATGCTTGGCCATATAATCTGTCAAATCTATCTTGGGTGCCGGCAGCACAGAGCGAATGATCGCTTCCTTCAATCTATGCATCCCCATCCCGGTAGTAGCGACGGTCTCTACCACTTCCGCTCCCAGTTTCTCGGCGAGCCTTTTAACATCGATCTCGATCCCGCGGTCCATCGCCTCATCGGCCATATTAAGATCGATCACCAAAGGTATCTTAAGCTGTAATAGTTCCAAGGTCAGGCCGAGCGACCTCTTCAGGTTCTTGGCGTCGATCACATTCACTACGCAGGCGATATTGCTTTTCGACAATATCTCAGAGGTCACCTTTTCGTCCTCAGAGGAAGGGGTCAGGCTGTTCACGCCGGGGGTGTCGATGACGGAGAACTTATTTCCGCCGAATTTCCCGACGCCCCTGGATACCGCTACCGTGGTCCCGGGATAATTCGAAACCGTGACATACTGTCCGGTGAGCGAATTAAATATGACGCTCTTGCCTACATTGGGATTACCTACCAATAGTATATTCACAAGGCCCGCCTATGTACCAGTTAGATCATATAATCGATACCATAACCGATTCCAAGCTGTTTATCTTTATATCTTAACACCAACTCTTCAAATGTCAAAGTATCTATGACGACGGATATTGCGTTCTTAACTTCTTTCCATACGTTGCGGAAGATACAGCATGAAAAATCCTTGCAGCCCTTATAGTGCTCATTTTCAATACATGATATAGGCTCTATGGGCCCCTCGATGAACCGTATGACCTCACCTACCGTTATCTCCTTCGGCGGCCTGGCAAGGCAAAACCCGCCGTTTATACCCCTCCTGCTCTTTACAAATCCGCCGCGCTTCAGCGCAAGAAGTATCTGCTCAAGAAATTTAATGGGCATATCTCCGGAGGCGGTGATATCTTTTATGGACAATACTCCGTTCTTATCTTCCCAGTATTTCAGCGCGAGGCTTAATACGGCCTTCAACGCATAGTCTCCTTTATAACTTATCTTCATTAAGCACCTCCAGAGAATATAATGTCTATAAATATGATAGGAATAGTATTATATTAATGTATACCTATTATTCTGTCAAGAAAATAATAGATTTGGTGAGTTCAGGCAAGAATAGAAGCAGCCTCTTCAACGGATTGCCCCTTATAGATCCCGCGGTCTCTTGCCGCTAAGGTGCAGTCAAAGATCTTTGTTTTTAAGGCCTGATTTACTGTGGAAACACCTGTTATCTTAGCTGCGGCATCATTGAATTTTTCCGCGGCCTTTAGGTCGATGTAACCGCAAGCTATGTAGCCTTTACGCCCTTTTAATATGATAAGCTTCTTCGAGCCAAGTTTCATGGCTACAGCTGTGATGCGCTTCTTCCCCACGTTGATCGTCTTATTGATCGGCATAATATTCGCTCTATTTTTTAATTACAAATATGGCATTCAACGCAAAAAAATTCGGCCATATCTTCACCACTGAATTGTGACTGAGATAATGATCGCTTATTATCTCGGCACCTATCGCTTTGCAATAATCGCGGAAATCGCTTATGGTGAGAAAGTGCAGGTTAGGGGTATCATACCAATGATATGGCAAGGACCTGGTGACCGGGACCTTGCCGACAAAGAACATCCTAAGCCGCGCCTTGAAATATGCGAAGTTCGGAAAACCGACTATTACCTTACTGCCTACCCGCAGGGCCTCTTTGATCACAAAATCGGCCTTCTTCACCTGCTGCATACTCTGGTTCAGTATGACGTAATCGAACGACTTATCGGGATATTCTATCAGGCCGCTGTCGATATCGCTGTGAAAGACGCTCAACCCCTTCTCGACGCATTTATAGATGGCGCTCTCGTCGAGCTCTATGCCTTGGGCTTTAACACCCTTCTCTTTAGCCAGAAGGAACATGAGGTCTCCATCCCCGCATCCGAGATCGAGGATCTTGGCACCATTCTCTATAATCTGATAAATTATCCTGTAGTCGATCCTTATCTTATCAAAATCCATGGTCCTCTTTCCTGGGTTGGCTCCAAAATATTGTACCGCTCAATTCAGAAAACTATATATCATAACTTTTGACCACATCATATCCGTAAAATGTCTTGTTCAAAAAATGCTTTATCAGCTGCGACTCTTCTTCCACCTCCAGGAGAAACGCGTCATGGCCATAAGTCGAATTTATCTCACAGTAAGTTGCGTCAAGCCCCCTTATCTTAAGCTGTCTGACTATCTCCTGCGATTGATATAAAGGGTAGAGCCAGTCAGACTTGAACGCTATGACCAGAAACCTAACATCGACGCTCCTATTCTTCGGGGTGAGCCTCTCGCCTGAAAGGTCGAGATAGTCCATGGCCTTTGTAATGTAAAGGTAGGAATTGGCATCGAATCTTTTGACGAAATTATCGCCTCTGTATCTTAAATACCCCTCCACCTCAAAATCGGTCGCAAACTTGAAGCTGTGCTCTTTCTCTTTCATGCGGCGGGAGAACTTCTCTTCCATCGATTTGTCGCTCATATATGTAATGTGCCCTATCATGCGGGCAACTGCCAGCCCCTTCTCCGGCTTCTCTTGCTTGTCATAATAGTCGCCGCCGTGCCAGGCCGGATCGGCCATTATGGCCTGCCTGCCGACCTCGCTGAAAGCTATCTGCTGGGGTGAATGTTTCAGCGCGGTAGCCATCGGTATGGCCGACTGTATCCTGTCAGGATAAGAGGCCACCCACTGTAGCGTCTGCATTCCCCCCATCGAACCGCCTATGACGCATAAAAGTCTTTTTATCTCCAGATGGTCCAATAGATGCGCCTGTGCCTTTACCATGTCCCCTACCGTTATCATCGGAAATTCAAGACCATACGGCTTATCTGTTTTGGGGTTTATAGAGGAAGGGCCCGTAGAACCTTTACATCCGCCTATTATATTTGAACATATTATAAAATATTTGTCCGTATCGAGCGCCTTGGCAGGGCCTATCATCGTATCCCACCACCCCGGATCATCAGACCCTTCGCGGTATCCGGCAGCATGCGCATCTCCGGAAAGGGCGTGCTCAACAAGTATGGCGTTGGTCTTCTCTTTATTAAGTTTGCCGTAGGTCTCGTAGGCAAGCGTGATAGGGCCCAGCTTCTTGCCGTTCTCAAGCACGAGCTCGTGCGGATGCTTGGCAAAAGTAAAATATTTTGTCTCGACTATCCCAACGCCGTCTTTTTTCATTTCAAGAACTCCTGGTAGAGCCATGTTGACAGGTACCGCTCTCCGGTGCTGGGCAGTACGGTCACTATCATCTTTCCTTCCGACTCTTTCCGCTTTGCTACTTCGATTGCGGCCCAGACAGCCGCCCCGCTCGAAATTCCGGCAAATATGCCCTCTTCTTTGGCCAATCTTTTGGCTATCGTCCCGGCATCCTCGTGGCCAACGGTTATCATCTCATCTATTATCGCCCTATTAAGCACCTTGGGAATAAATCCGGCGCCGATACCTTGTATCTTGTGCGAACCGGGTTTGCCTCCCGACAATACCGGCGATTCCTTCGGTTCCAATCCGATTATCTTCACAGAACTCTTACGCGCTTTCAGCACTTCGCCCACTCCAGTTATGGTGCCTCCCGTACCTATGCCGGCTATGAATATGTCGACCTTGCCTTCGGTGTCTTTCCAGATCTCCTCAGCCGTCGTCTTGCGATGTATTTCCGGATTTGCCGGATTATTGAATTGCTGCGGCATATAACTATTTGCCGTATTCTTCACGAGCTCTTCGGCCTTTTCGATCGCGCCTTTCATTCCTTTAGCGCCTTCGGTCAACACTATCTCGGCCCCCAATATCCGCAAGAGCTGCCTGCGCTCAAGGCTCATCGTATCAGGCATTGTAAGGATCAGTTTATATCCTTTTGAAGCCGCCACGAAGGCAAGCGCAATGCCGGTATTTCCGCTGGTGGGCTCGATTATCACCGACTCCTTATTGACAAGCCCTTTCTTTTCGGCGTCCTCTATCATGGCAACTCCGATCCTGTCTTTGACGCTCGACAGCGGATTGAAATATTCCAGCTTCGCGAATATCGTCGCCTTGAGTCCCTGGCCCAACTTATTAAGCCTCACCAGGGGGGTGTTGCCTATGGTCTTCGTTACATCATAAAATGAACCTGGCATAATAGCCTCCCATATTTTATTTCGATGTTTTCTTCAGCGCCTGGTCTATGTCCGATATTATATCATCGATATGTTCCAGGCCTATGGACAATCTGATGAAATCGGGCGTCACGCCGGTGGCCAGCTGCTCTTCTGCTGTCAACTGCTGGTGCGTCGTTGTAGCCGGATGTATCGCCAAACTTTTCGCATCGCCTATATTGGCGAGATGCGATATCAGTTCCAGTGAGTTAATGAACGTCTTCCCTGCCTCGAGGCCTCCCTTGATCCCGAACCCGAGTATCGCACCGCTGCCTTTCGGCAGATACTTCTTAACCCTTTCCTTCTCTTTGCTTGAATCAAGCCCGGGGTAATTTACCCAGCTGACCTTGGGATGTTTTTCGAGATGTTTTGCCACGGCCAATGCGCTCTCGGAATGTCTCGGCATCCTCAGATGCAGCGTCTCCAGCCCCTGCAAGAATAGGAATGAGTTGAACGGCGACACGGCAGGCCCCAGGTCCCTGAGAAGCGTTACGCGGGCCTTTATTATGTATGCTATATTGCCCAGGCCTTTCAATGCCTCAACGAAATTGATGCCATGATAGCTTGGATCTGGATCGGCGATCAGCGGGAATTTGCCGTTCGTCCAATCGAACTTTCCGGAATCCACGATGACCCCGCCAAGGGACGTCCCATGCCCTCCTATAAATTTAGTGGCCGAATACACTACTATATCTACACCGAAATCTATCGGTCTCAGTAAATACGGCGAAGAGGTATTGTCCAAGACTAGCGGCACGCCGTTCTTATGCGCTACCCTCGATATCCCTTCCAGGTCAGCAACATCAAGCTTTGGATTGCCTATAGATTCGGCATAAATTGCCTTAGTTTTAGGCGTAATGGCTTTTTGGAAGGCCGCCAGGTCGTTCGATTTTACGAATTTGACTTTTATGCCCAATTTCGGGAATGTATAGTGGAATAGGTTGTACGTCCCGCCGTAAAGATTATCGGCCGACACTATCTCATCGCCCGCCTGAGCTATGTTGAGCAGCGCAATGGTTATCGCCGATTGGCCGCTCGCTACGGCCAGGCCACCTACTCCGCCGTCAAGAAGCGCCATGCGTTTTTCGAAGACGTCTGTGGTGGGGTTCATCAACCGCGTATAGATATTGCCGAACTCTTTTAAACCGAAGAGATTTGCGGCATGTTCGGTACTTTTGAATTGATACGACGTTGTCTGGTATATGGGGACCGCCCTTGAACCTGTTGTCGGATCGGCCTCCTGCCCTCCGTGCAATGCTAATGTCTCTACTTTAAGTTTTGAATCTATCTTGCTCATTTCATACCTCCTGATTGTTATTGATTTTCAATCGTATTATGAATATTATCCTTCAGACTACTTTAAACTACAATAAAAATATGAATCGTCGCTGCCGCCTTCTACCTCCTTATCTATTGCTTCAGAATTGCCTCGAGGAAACTTTCCTTGCCCATCTCCTCTATCAGCGCCCCGAGCCTTTGTCTCGGCTTGGCCTTAGCGTTAAAAAAGGTGACAACCTTTTCTACCACGCCCAGAACTTCTTCTTCAGTAAAAACATTATCCAGCCTCAAGGCCGGCCGCGAAACCCTTCCGCCGCAACCGCCTAAGTACACAGAGTAACCTATGCGCTTATCCTGCGACGATAAATCCACCTGGCCATGAATGCCGATCTCCGATGATTGAGGCCGCGTACAGGCGTTGGGGCAACCCGATATCGCTATCTTGAACTTATGAGGCAGCTCAATGCCGCACTGTATGCCAAGGCCCTCTATCCTCTCAGCTAAAGCAAATGTATTTATTAGTCCTGATTTGCACCAATTTGTTCCCGGGCATACCGTCGTAGTCCTGAGGCGGGGCCCGGAGGTACCTGCATCGATACCGCTAGCTGTAAGCTCAAACTCCACCTTAGAAATATCTTCAAACTTTATAAAAGGTATTTCGAGCCCTTGGCGCGTAGTCGCATGAATTATGCCTCGTCCGAATTTTCGGGATATATAGGATAGTTTATCAAGCCCTTCCTGCGTGTATACCCCTGAACGCATTCTCGTTCTCAGCACAAAGAAGCCTTCCTGTCTTTGTCTGAGAAACCCTCTTCTCTTCAAATTGTCATAATCGATATTTTCTTGTGCCATCTCTATATCCTCCTCAATGCCCATCTTGCCGCGGCAATGGTCTTTTCGATATCTTCTTTTGTATGCGAAAATGATAAAAAATTCGCCTCAAACTCAGACGGTGCTAAGTATATGCCTCTTTTCAACATTTGCCTAT